>VOFC01001531.1_pt1 | contig 34001 bp, 44 predicted proteins | sample 5384161 | NCBI WGS metagenome assembly VOFC01 (sample SAMN12384722, study PRJNA508395) | human gut metagenome | isolation source: healthy gut B | host: Homo sapiens | reverse complement strand
ATGATACAGATTTTCTTGTTTATGTAAATGTAGAAAATGGAAAGCAAGAAGATGTTTTAATTATAACTGATACTCCAAATGGAATATTAACAATTTAATTTTTTTTGAATTTTTGGAATTAATTTATTAAAATAAAAAATATACTTTTGGATAATAATAATCTTAAGAAAACAACAAAAGTTTTCTTAAAGGAGGGTATTTATGTCTAGAAATAGTAAGTTGATATCTAAAAATTTAAAAGAGGAAATTGCAAAAGAATTAGGAGTTTATGAACAAGTAAAAAAAGATGGAGGATGGGAAAATGTACCATCAAGAACATGTGGTAATATAGTTACAAAAGCAATTGAAATAGCTAATAGATCAGTAGAAAATAAATAGTTTAATATTAAATTATTTTGATTAAATTAAAAAATATAATAACTAAATAATAAATTATTAATATAATTAAATATATAATAATTTATTATTTAGTTATTTTTATTATTAATTAGTTATTTTATAAATAATATTTATTGATTAGTTTAAATTTTTAATATATAATAAATAAAAATAATAAATATTTTATTGTTAAAAAAAAGAAGGGAAAAAGTAATTTATGGATTTGACTATTGCAGATATTTTAGAATGTACTAAAGGAGATTTAATTGTAGGAAATAAAGATGAAAAATGTGAGAATTTTTCAAAGGATACGAGAACTATTAATAATGGTGATACATATATAGGAATAAAAGGTGAAAACTTTAATGGAAGTTTATTTTGGAAAGAGGCTTTAGAAAAAGGAGCAAATACAGTAATTATAGAAAAAATAGATATACAAAGTAATGAAATTGAAAAATATAAAAAAAATAGAAAAAATATAATAGAAGTAGCAAATACAAAAATTGCTCTTGAACAAATAGCAACTAAAAAAAGAGAGTTATATGGAGATAAATTATTTGTAATTGGTGTTACTGGAAGCGTTGGTAAAACCAGTACTAAAGATATTATTGCAAATGTACTTAGTCAAAAATATAAAACATTAAAAACAGAAGGGAATAACAATAATGATATTGGTCTTCCTTTAACTTTATTAAAATTAAAAGACCATGAAGTTGCAGTAATTGAAATGGGAATGAATCACTTTGGAGAAATTAGTAAATTAACTAAAATAGCAAAACCCGATTTAGCAGTAATAACTAATATTGGTACATCACATATTGGCAATTTAGGTTCAAGAGAAAATATTTTAAAGGCAAAATTGGAAATATTAGAAGGAATGAAAAATAAAAAAATCGTAATTAATAACGATAACGACCTATTAAATGAGTGGAATAATAGAATAAAAGAGAATGAAGATATAGAAGTTCACACATTTGGTATAAAAAGTAAAAGTGAATGTATGGCGGAAAAAATAGAATACAAAGAGAACGAAAGTAATTTTATTTGTCATTTAAATCATGAAAAATTTGAAATTAGTGTTCCTGTACAAGGAGAACATTTTATATTAAATTCATTATGTGCAATTTTAGTTGGAAATTTGTGTAAAATAGAAAATAATAAAATAAAAAATGGAATTAGTTCATTTTCTTTAACAAAAAAAAGAATGGAAATAATTAAATTAAAAAATGGAATAACTATTATAAATGATAGCTATAATGCAAGTTATGAATCAATGAAAGCGTCAATTAATTATCTCGAAAACTTGGATGCTAAAAGAAAAATTGCAGTTTTAGGAGATATGTTTGAATTGGGAGATTACTCAGAAGAATTACATAGAAAAGTTGGTCAAGAAATAAAAAAAGATAAAATAGATTATTTATTTTTAATAGGTGAGAATTCAAAATATATTGCCCAAGAGGCTATGAAAAAAGGGTTCAAAAAAGATAAAATTTTTAATTTTGAAGGAAACTATAATTTATTAAAAAATTAAGTGAATTTATTTTAGAGGAAGATGTAATTTTATTTATTTTTGTTGAAAATAATACAAATAAAATATATATTAATGAAATAAATACAATGCCAGGTTTTACAGAAATTAGTATGTATCCAAAATTATTTGAAAATTATGGATATAAATATAGTGAATTATTAGATAAAATAATTAAAATTAATTTATAAAAATAATAAAAAATTAAAATAAATAAAAAAAAATTAAAATAAAATAAATAAAAAAAATAAATTAAAATAAAATAAATAAAAAATTAATAAATTAAAAAATAAAATAAAAAAATAAATAAAAAACAAATTAAAAATTAAAATGAAAAAATTAAAATAAAATAATAAATTAAAATATAAATAAAAAAGATAATAAATAATAAAAAATAAAATATTTTTATTATTTATTATTTTTTAGAATTATGTCGAAAAGTTTTTATTTACAAAACCATAAAAATATGATAATATATAAAAAGAATTTATTTCAATATTTAAAAATAAAAAAAATGATTTATACAAATAAATATATTAATTTAATTAGTTTAATTATTACAATAATAATATTTTTAATTCTAAATATTTTATTTATAAAAACACCAAATATTTCAAAAAAAATATGTCAAATATTATTCCAAAAATTAATTTTAATTTAAAAAAAGAAAAAATAAATAATAAAATAAAAAAAAAATATCAGATGAAGAATTAGAAAAAGGTATATAGAAAAAATTCCAAAAATAAATTTAGAAAGCACCAATTGCAGAAGGAACAGAAGAAAATAGATTAAACACAAAAAAAATAGGACATTTTTCTGAAACAGATTTAACTCTAGGGAATATTGGTTTAACACAAACAGAGGATATAATATAATTATTTTGATTTAAAAAAATTAAAAATAGATGATGAAATAATATATAAATATTTAGATTATAAAAAACATATAAAATAGATATTATAGAAATTTTAATAAAAAATACAGATTGGAGTTATTTAGATAAAACAGAAGAAAATAAAATCACTTTAATTACATGTGTGAAAATGAACCAAAATACAGAAGATGTGTTCAAGCAACAGAAATAGAAAATTAAATGTTATAAATAAAATTCCTGAATAAAAATGTATTAATAAATTAAAAAAAAAGGAAATTATTTATGAAAATTAATAAAAAAAGAATATTTTTATAATTATAATAATATCATTAATATTTTTGTATATTTATTTTAAAAAAATATGATTAAAAAAAAGTAAAATGGAAACAATATGAATAGTCAATTTAAATCGTAGACTATATTTTAAATATAAAAAATATAAAGCAAATATTTCTGTACAAGTTAATTTAGTAACAAAAATAAAAATAAATATATTTTAAATCAAGAATATAACGAAGAAAATGAAGTTTCAAGATTGTTGAACCTGTAAATATTAATAAAGATAAAAATAATAAAAAAAATGGTAATTTAAAAATAGAAAAATTCAAATTTGAATTTATCAACAATTTTTGAAAATTATCAAGGAATTGGAGAAAATTATTAACAGTTATTGCTGCAGCTATAACCTCTCAGACTAATAAAACAAAATTACCTACACATATTGAAATAGGAAAGGATACGGAAGGCTTAAAAAGTAATTCTGTTATTTTAGCGGAACAGATAAGGACTATAGATAAGAGTAGATTAAAAAGAAAAAATAGGTCATATAAATGATGCAAGTGTAATAAATAAAATAAATAGTGCACTTGGTGTCAGTTTCGGACTTGAAGAATAAAAAATAAAAATTGTCAAAATAAACATGTAGTATTTTGGCAATTTTTATTAATATAATTTTTTTTATAAAATAAAAAGTATTATACTTTTAATTTTTTTTTATTACACCCATTTCATGGTATAAATTGTCGATTTTTTCTTTCCTCGTTTTGTACGCTAAATTATATTCATCTCTTATTTTTTGAAAATTACCTAATGTTTCATTATCTTTAAGATACATTTTCATATATTCTAAGTAATAATTTTTCTTGTCTTCAGTTTTACTATTTAACATTTTTTGATAATATTTATCTATTTTTTTAAAACGCTTTATGTTTTCTTCTAAATAATTCAAATATCCATCTGTACATGATATTTCATATGCAATATCATCTAATACAACTTTTATTAGAACTTTAACAATTGCAGGGTTATCTCTACCATCTCGTGCACTTTTAGCAATAGATGCAACAGCATCGGATTGTTTTTGGTTTTCTCTAGGTTTTGTATTATCTATAATGATTTTTAATGTGTCTGATATTCCAATGTGTGTTTTATATTGTCTTTTACTTACTATTGCATCATATTCATCAGCTACTCTTATTATTTGACCTTCATAAGGAATATCTTTTTTTGAGATACCATTTGGATATCCAGTACCATCTAGAGCTTCATGGTGATATAGCGGACCAGCAGCATATGGTCGTAATTTGGGATCCTTCATACACATTTCGTAACCAATGGTAGTATGAGTTTTTATTATAGCGTATTCTTCGTCTGTTAATTTTCCTGGTTTTTGTAATACTTCAGGCGGAACAAAAATTTTTCCAATATCATGCATATAAGCACAAATAGTACAATATTCTGTAAATCCTTTTGAACAATGCAAATATTCACATAGACGGCATGTTATTGCGGCAACATTTTCACAATGTTTTCGAGTAAAAACATCTAATGCTCCTAATGCGCTTAATTGATCTTGCATTGTTTTATCTAAATTATATGATTTTAGAGAGGTTCTATCATAAAAATCAAAAACTTCTTTTTTCATAAACGTATTTCTCCTTTACTTTATCCTGAAAAAATTAGCAAGATTTTTATATTTTATTTTATTTTTTATTGACTTTAACTATTAATATTTATATAATAAAAAATAAAAAATAAAAAATAAAAATAAAAAAAAAAATAAAAAAAAAAAAATAAAAAAAATAAAAATAAAAAAAAAAAAAAAAAAATAAAATAAAAAAAAATAAATATTTGGAGGAGAGAAAAATTGGGGTTAAGAATTATTTACGGAAAATCGGGAACAGGCAAAAGTAATTTTATTTATAATGAAATAAATGAAAGAATAAAACATAATGAAAAAAATAAAATATATATAATTACTCCAGAACAATTTTCTTTTACTGCTGAGAAAAATTTAATGAAAGGAAAAAAGTCAATTATAAATGCAGAAGTTCTTACATTTAAAAGAATGGCATATAGGGTATTAAGTGAGGTTGGTGGAGTTATAAACAAAAATTTATCAAAATGTGGAAAAGCTATGCTGATTTATTCAATTTTACAATCGCAAAAAAAGAATCTGATTTATTTGAATAAAAATGATGAAAATATAGACTTGAGTTTAAGGACTATTACGGAATTAAAAAAACACGGAATTAGTATTGAGGATTTAGAAAATGAAATTTTGAATGTTAAAGATTATAATTTAAAAATAAAATTAAATGACATGATTTTAATATATAAAAAATTTGAAGAAAAAATAAATAATAAATATTTAGATGATACTGATTTATTAGCAAATTTGGAAGAAAAAATAGAAAAGAGTACAATTTTTAATAATTCAATTATTTACATAGATGAATTTTCGGGATTTACTAAACAAGAATTAGATATTATAAATAAATTATTAAAATTATGTAAGTTGGTAACAATTACATTTGTAATTGATGATGTTAATTTAAATTCTAATCCTAATACTGATATTTTTTATCCGAATAAATTAACTTTATCCAAAATATTAAATTTAATAGAAAAAAATGAGAAAATTGAGTTAATTAATTTAAATGTTCCATATAGATTTAAAAATAATGAATTAATTTTTATGGAAAATAATTTATATAATAAAAAAATAAATATTTACAAAAACAAAATAAAAAATATTAATTTATTTTTGGCTAAAAATTATTATTCAGAAATTGAGTATGTTGCAAAAAAAATTATGTATTTGGTGAAAAATAATAATTATAGATTTAATGAATGTGCAATTATTACTAAAAATATAAATCAATATTCTTCTTTAATAAAAGCAATTTTTTCTAAATATGATATACCTGTATTTATTGATGAAAATAAAGATGTAAATCAAAATGCAATAATAAAATATTTTTTATCTATTTTTGAAGTATTAAATAAAAACTATTCTTATGAATCAATGTTTAATTATTTAAAAAGTGGTTTTGTTGATATAGAAGAAGATGAAATTTTTGAACTTGAAAATTATTGTATTAAATATGATATAAAAAATAATAAATGGAATAATGATTTTATTTATGGAATTAATGAAAAAAATAAGGAAAAAATTGAAAAATTAAATATTTTAAGAAAAAAAATAATTACCCCTTTTAATGAATTAAAAAAGAAAATAATACAAGAAAAAAATACAAAGAATATAGCCAGACAAATTTATTTATTTTTAATTGAACAAAAAATTGATGAGAGAATTTTATGTGAAATAAATAAATTAAAAAGTGAAAATAATTTCGAATTAGCTTCAGAATATAATGAGACTTTAAAAATTATAATTGATATTTTAGATCAAATTGTTTTAATTTTTGATGAAGATGAAATGTCAATAGACAAATTTTATAAGATAATAAAAATAGGATTTAAAAATAGTTCATTTGGAAAGATACCTGCTACACAAGATGTAGTAATTGTAGGAGATATTAATAGGTCTAAAACCCATTCAGTTAAAGCATCATTTATAATAGGTATAAATGATGGAGTTTTTCCAAGTGTTAATAAGAATGAAGGTTTTTTTAATGATACGGATAGGGACTTTTTAAAAGATGAGGGAATAGAACTTGGAAAGGAACATTGGAAAATCTGTATGATGAAAATTTAAATATATATAAAGCATTTACTGTTTCAGAAGAGAATATATTTTTGTCATATGTTTCATCAGATAACGATGGAAAATCTTTGAGACCGTCTATGCTTATTACAAGAATTAAAAAAATATTTCCTAATTTAATAGAAAAAAATGATATTTTAGATAATAATGAAGATAGTAAAAAGGAAATAATTTCAGAAAAACAATTATATGAAAATTTAATTAATAAAATAAGTAATTTGAATGAGAAAGAATTTATAAAAAATAAATGGAATAATATTTTAAAATATTATTATGATAGAATTGAATATAAAAATAAATTAATTGATAATTTAAACTATATTAATTATTCTTTTTTGCCAGATAAAATAAAATTAGAAAATATACAAAAATTATATGGAAAAAAAATAATTACTAGCGTTTCGAAATTAGAAAAATATAGATCATGTCCATTTTCATATTTTTTACAATATGAATTAAGATTAAAAAAAAAGAAGAATTCAAAATTCAAAGTTTAGATACAGGTTCATTTATGCATGATGTTATTGATAAGTTTTTTTATAATTTGAATTTAGATAATAAAAAAATAAATGAAATCGAAGATGAATATATTGAAATGATAGTTAATAAAATAATTGATGAAAAATTACAAAATAATAAAACTTATATTTTTAATGCAAAAGAAAAGTATAAGTTGTTAGTCGAAAGATTAAAAAGAATTATTATAAAATCATTAAAATATATTATCAATACATTGAAATATAGTGAGTTTGAAGTTTTAGGTACTGAAGTTGAATTTGGAGATGGAAAAAAGTATGAGCCAATAAAATTTAAACTTAAAGATGGTACAGATTTAGAAATTATAGGAAAGATTGATAGAATAGATATAGCAAAAGATGAAAGTAATAATTATGTAAGAATAATCGATTATAAATCTTCTGTGAAGAATATTGATTTTAGTAATATTTACGGAGGACTTCAATTACAGCTTATTACTTATTTAGATGCTGTTTGTAAATTGGAGGATTTTATTCCAGCTGGTGTTTTTGAATTACTGGATAATAGTTCAAAAATATAGATAAAAGGGAACTTTGCTCATAAAGATAATATATTAAATATTAATGAAACAAATTTGAACTGAAAAACAATAGATAAAAATATAAAAATAGATGGATTTTAATAACAGATAAAAAAAAATATTATAAAAAATAAAAAACAACAAATTTTGTTCATTAAAAATATTATTTAACTAATGTTTGATCCAAATAAAAATTTATTCAAATGTTCATTCTGGATGGAGAGGAAAAAATTCAATAAATATCATTTAAAAACAGTCGGAAAAAAATTAAAAATAATAATATAAATTAAAAATATTATAGTATGTATATGCCCAAGTATAAGAAAATAATCATTTTGAAGGTTGATAAAGATGTATATTTAGAAATGTTCTATAATCAATTTGAAAAACTAGGATGTACTGAAGAATTTATTAAAGTAAAAGGCAAAAAAATGGCATATAGACACAGTTTTAATTAATAAAATTATTTTAAAAAATGTTGGAATATTAGAAGAAAATATAGAAGATTGCGGAATTTGTTCAGTATGCAATAAAGACAAAGTACACTCATATAGAGCAGAAGGAGTTCCTTAATTATGGTTTATAAAAAACTTATAATGCTCAAATAAGAATTTTTAGATTATGAAAATACCGGTCCCAATGGGTAAAATGCCTACAAAGACAACCGATAATGTTGAGTCCAAATTAGAAAATGAGTTTCAAGAAAATTTAAAAAAAAAAAACGATACCAAATAAAATAAAAAAAGGAGATATTAATTGTCTAATTGCAATCAAATGATTTTAATGATTGGATGATATAAAATTTTTAAAAGATAAACAGGAAAAGAAATTTAATAAATATGGCATAAATGAAGGAAACTATATGGAAAAAATATAATTTTGTAATGTCCCAGGATATGGAAAACACCTTGGGAAAAAAGCAAAATGATTTAAACGAATTTAAGTTTGAGAAATAAAAATGTTCAATAGCAATTTTTTTAAAAAAGTGGCGAAAATTCAAATACAACTTTTGAATATATTAATTATGAAATAATAAAATAAAAAATCCTTATTTATTTTATGATGATGATACAATTAATGAAGTATTAGGAAAAAATAGAGTTGATGAGATAGAAGAAGATACTGACTTAAATACAATAGTAATATCTTCTGAAGAAAAGAAAGAAACTAAATATGAAAACGAATATGAAAAGCAAATCCTAGAGAAAGATGAAGGAAATAATGATTATAAAATAATTGAAATTTCGGGAAAAGGATATAAGGGTTATCTAGCTGCAATATATGATCCATCTAAAATACATACACTTGTAACTGCAAAATTAGGTAAGTCAGGACAGTATTTAACAACTATGGCAAAAGATAATAAAGCAAAAATTGCTATAAATGGTGGTGGATTTGAAGATCCAAATCATAATAGTAATGGTGCAAATCCACTGGGAGTTACATATTCAAAAGGAAAAAAAATTACAGCTTATGAATATTTAGGAAGTGGTGGAATAATTGGATTCAATAATGAAAATAAATTAGTACTTTCTACAAATTGTACAAAATCTTATGCGGAATCTGCCAATATAAGAGATTGTGTTACATGTGGCCCATTTTTAATTGTTAACGGTAAGGCTTCAAAGGTTGTTGGAAATGGTGGTTGGGGTACAGCACCACGTTCTGCTATAGGACAAAGAAAAGATGGTATAGTATTGTTTTTAGCTATAGATGGAAGAACTTTAAAAAATCCTGGTGCAGATATGGATGATTTAATTGAAATTATGCAAAGATATGGTGCATACACAGCTGCAAATTTAGATGGAGGGACATCAACAGCTTTAGTTGTAAATTATAAATTGATAAATGATCCTATTGATAGTACAGGAGCACATAAAACAAGATTTATTTCAACAGGATTTGGACTTTTAGATGAATAATATATATGTATAAAGTATTATTTAAATTGTATTTAAATAAAATTAAAAAAATCCATAAAAACTATGGATTTTTTTCTATTTACCTGATATAATAAATTCACTTAAGATTTGGAGAGGATAAAAATGATATTTAAAGATTATTACAAAATATTATCACTAGAGACAAATAAAGTATCTTCAGAACAAATAAAAAATGCATATAGAATTGCTGCTAAAAAAAATCATCCCGATGTAAATATTGGAGATAAAATGGCTGAAGAGAAAATAAAGGATATCAATGAAGCTTATAGAGTACTTTCAAATCAATCAACTAAAAGAAAATATGACAGAATGTGGGTTAGTAATGTAGGAAGAAGTAAGAGAAAAAAGATTGAAGAAAGTAACCGAGGATCTGAATCTATTTTTAGTGACTTTTTTAATATGTTTTTTGGAAATGCAGATCTATTGAAAGATAAAGATTCAAATAGGGTTGAACAGATTCCGTCTAGAGGGCAAAATATAGAGACAAGTATTGATTTAGAAATTGAAGAAGCATTTTATGGCTTAGATAAAAAAATTTCGTTACGAAATTTGGATGGAAAGGACAAAACATTTAATGTAACCATACCAGCAGGAATAAAAAATGGAGAAAAAATAAGATTAATTGGTCAAGGTAAAAAAGGTATTGCTGGAGGTAAAAATGGTGATCTTATCATAAAAGTAAATATATTGAATAATGATAAATTTACATTAAAAGGAAATGACTTATATACAAAATTATATTTAACTCCTTGGGAAGCAGCATTAGGAACTAAATTGAAAATAGATTCAATTGATGAAGTTATTGATGTGGACATTGAAAGCGGTTCTCAAACTGGAAAAGTTATAACATTCCCTAAGAAGGGATATAAATTAACTGATGGTAACAGGGGAAATCTTAATGTTGAATTTAAGATAGAAATACCAAATAAATTGTCAAATGAAGAAAAAAAATTATTTGAAGAATTGAGTAATGTTTCAAATTTTAATCCTAGAAATTAATAAAAGTGTTGACATAAGGCAAAAAAAGATGCTAAAATTATGTTAATTGATGCACAAAAAAGATAAACTATGGGTTAAAAAACATAGAAAGAGAGGTAAAAAATATGGAATCTTGGCAAGGAAAACACTTTAGTATAACTGATCCTAAAGGAGTTAAAACAGTAATATATGAAGTTTATGTGACAAAGAAAGAATTTTTAGACAAATATCCAAAATATACTGTTGAAAGATTAAATTATACCGAAGAGTTGAGAGGAGAGTTAAGTAGAAAAACTTTTTATGTGGAGGACCCACAGAAAGAAGGAAATCAACTCGTAATTCTTTCTTTTGCTAAAGATAAAGTTGTTATAAATACAGGGTTACTTCAAGGGGATGAAGTAAAAATAACAAAGAATCCAATGCCATTAAAATTCAATACACTTTATTCAGAAAAAACAGAGGTATTTAAGAATTTTATGTATACACCCAATCTAAAAAGATCTATTTCAATTATAGATCCTGAAACTACGGAAGAGATAAAACCAGTACTTTATTTTGATGAAGAAACTAATGAAGTAAAGGGAAAATGTAAATTAAAGCCATACAAATCTTATTTTACATTTGAAATAAGAGAAAAAAATAAGGAGGAGCTATAATATGGCTAAAGTATGCAAAAAAAAAAATGATGAAGTGGATTATAGAGAAAAGACCTGCTGACCTGCTGATAATAATTAAATATGGTGGGTCAGATCCATTTTGGGATGATTCTGCAGAGATGTTATTAAAATCTCTTATATATTTTTTAATGGCAACAAGACCGGAAGAAGAACAAAACTTAGAAAGTTGTGCAGAGCTTGTTAGGGCCGCAAATACAAATGGAGGAAGCAATTTACTTACAGATTTAATTAGTAAACTTCCATATGATCATCCAGCAAGAATGAATTATAAATCAATTGAAATTGCACCTGAGAAAACATATAGTTCAATTCTAAGTACACTTCAATCTAAACTTGGAAAATTCGACTCAAAAGAAATAGCTGAGCTTACATCAACAGATACAATTAATTTTGAAGATTTAGGAAATGAAAAAACTGCATTGTATGTAATTTCATCTGATACACATGGTGCGTATGACTTTTTACTTACAATATTTTTCTCACAAATGATTCAACAACTATATGATTTTGCGGATAATAATGGTGGTAAATTAAAAGTTCCAACATATTTTATATTAGATGAGTTTGCAAATATTGGTAAAATTCCGGACTTTGATAAAAAAATTTCAACGTCAAGAAGTAGAAGAATTTCATTTAGTGTTATTTTACAAAACTTAGACCAATTAGAGGCAATTTATGAAAAATCATATGAGACTATAATTGGTAATTGTGATACACACTTATTTTTAGGAAGTAATTCTCAGAAAACAGTAGAATATTTCTCTAAAGCTTTAGGAGAAAAAACAATTAGCCATAGTAGTAGATCAGTAAGTAGAGATAAACAAAGACATAAAACTGGTACAAGTGATTCGGATCAAATAATGGCAAGAGCTCTTATGACACCAGATGAACTTCGTAGAATGGATAATGATTTTTGTATTATTTTCGAAAAGGGTATAAAGCCTGTAAAAGCGAAAAAATTATGGTATTATAAATATCCTATGGCAAAAGAAATGGAAGCTCTAGAAATAAGTCACAATGATATCGGAGAGATTGAAAGAGGAGAATGGAGAAAATTTAATCCGTATAATCCTTATGTAGAAAATAATAATGAAGAAAAAGCAAATGATTTAAAAGTAGAGTCTTTAGATGATTTATTTGAAGATGATGAAGAGAAGAGCGAAGATATAAAAGATAAAAATGAAACAAAAATTGATTTTCAAAGCATAGACAAATTAGTTAAAGACGAAACAGAAAAGGAAGTATCTAATCAAACAGATAATGAAAAAGATGAATTTGATTTACAAAAAGAATTAGAAGCTAAATTTGATGAACTATTTGGTCCAATTGATGGTGAAAACTAAAGATATAAAAACATTTAATAAATTTTAATAGATTTATTAAATGTTTTTGTTGTCTTATTATAAAAAAAGTAGTATAATATTAGTGTTTAAAAGAAAGGGAGAAGATTTATGTTTGAAAAATTAGAGGCAGTAGAGAAAAGATATGATGAATTAACTGTTCAAGTGAGTGATCCTAAAGTAATTGCAAATAATAATGAATGGAGAAAATTAGTTAAAGAACATAGTTCAATGGAAGATGTAGTTCTAAAGTATAGAGAGTATAAAAATACATTAAAACAGATGGATGAAGCAAAAGAAATGATGGAAGATAAGGAACTAAAGGAACTTGCAGAAGAAGAGTATTATTCATCAAAATCTAATTTAGAGAAAATAGAAGAAGAATTAAAAGTACTTTTAATTCCAAAGGATCCGAATGATGATAAAAGTGTTATATGTGAAATTCGTGGGGGTGCAGGAGGAGAAGAGGCAGCTTTATTTGCAGGAACTCTTTTTAGAATGTATGGAATGTATGCAGAAAAGAAGCATTGGAAAATTGAAATATTGAATGAAAATTCTACAGAGCTTGGTGGATATAAAGAAATTTCATTTATGGTTACAGGAAAAGGTGCATACAGCAGATTAAAATTTGAAAGTGGTGTTCATAGAGTTCAAAGAGTGCCAGATACAGAAAGTAGTGGGAGAATACATACATCTACAGCAACTGTTGCGGTTTTACCAGTTGTAGAAGATGTTGAGATTGAAATAAACCCTGCTGACATAAAAATGGAGGTATTTAGGGCTTCAGGTGCAGGAGGACAACATATTAATAAAACTTCTTCAGCCGTAAGACTTATACATATTCCAACTGGAATTGTTGCAGAGTGCCAAACACAAAGATCACAACTTCAAAATCGTGAATATGCAATGAATTTATTAAAATCTAGATTATATGAGATAGAAAAAAGTAAGCAAGATTCAGAGATAGCAAATGCAAGAAAAACACAGGTTGGTTCTGGAGATAGAAGTGAAAAAATACGTACATATAATTATCCGCAAGGAAGAATTACTGACCATAGAATAGGAATGAACGTATATCAGTTTGAAAACTTTTTAAATGGCGATTTAGATGAGATGATTGACAATCTGATTGCAGCTGACAGAGCAGAGAAATTAAAAGGTGATGAAGAATAAAAATAATCAAAGATTATATTTATGTTGACAAAAATAAAAAAAAGATGTATATATAATAAATATAGAAAAACAATAGGAGAAGAGTAAAATAGAAAATATCTTATAGAGAGAATTAGTCATTGGCTGAAAGCTAATTTAAGTAAAACTATTTGAAAACTAACTCTTTATGTTCTTAGTGAATAAGCTAAGCGTTTAAGGTGCGTTAAACTTGTTAAATTAAGTTAAATTAAGGATGGAACCGTGTAAATAAATTATACTCCTGCAATAATATTAAATTATTGTAGGAGTTTTTATTTTAAATAAAAATTGAAAGGAGAATGTAAAATGATTAAAGTAACATTAAAAGATGGAAGTGTTAAAGAAATAGAAGCTGGAAAAAGTGTATATGATTTTGCAAAAGAATTAAGTGAAGGACTTGCTAGAATGGCAACATGTGCAACTGTAAATGGAAAAGTTGTTGATTTAAGATTTTGTTTAAATGAAGATTGTGAACTTACAATACATACTTTTGAAAGTGACCTTGATGGAAAAAAGGCTTATTGGCATACAACTTCACATATTATGGCACAAGCAATAAAAAGGATTAATCCTGAAATTAAGTTGGCTATCGGACCATCAATAGATGAAGGATTTTATTATGATTTTGACGTAGAAAAACATTTTTCTGATGAAGATAAAGAAAAAATTGAAGCTGAAATGAAAAAAATAATTAAAGAAGATTTACCTATTGAAAAATTTGTATTACCAAGAGATGAAGCTATAAAATTAATGAAAGAAAAAGATGAACCTTATAAAGTAGAATTAATTGAAGATTTACCAGAAGGCGAAGAAATTTCATTTTATAAACAGGGTGAATTTATTGATTTATGTGCAGGACCTCATTTAATGAGTACAGGAAAAGTTAAGGCAATAAAAATTTTATCTACATCAGGTGCATATTGGAGAGGTAGTGAAAAAAACAAGATGCTTCAAAGAATTTATGCAATTTCATTTCCTAAAAAATCTCAAGTGGATGAATATATGCAAGTTTTAGAAGATAGAGCTGCAAGAGATCATAGAAAAATTGGAAAAGATTTAAAACTTTTTATGACTCATCCTTTAGTTGGTTCGGGTCTTCCAATGTATTTACCAGATGGTGCAACAATTAGAAGAATTCTAGAAAGATATATTCAAGATAAAGAATTGGAATTAGGATATTCTCATGTTTATACCCCTAGTTTGGCTACAACGAATTTATATAAGATAAGTGGACATTGGGATCATTATAAAGATGATATGTTTCCAATAATGAAAATGGATAATGAAGAATTAGTTTTAAGACCTATGAATTGTCCGCATCATATGCTTATATATAAAAGTGAAATGCGTTCTTATAGAGATTTACCAATTAAAATTGGAGAGCTTGCACACGACTTTAGATATGAAAATTCAGGAGCTGTTTGTGGATTAGAAAGAGTTCGTCAAATGTGTCAAAATGATGCTCATCTATTTGTAAGACCGGATCAAATTAAGGAAGAAGTTGGAAATGTTATAAAATTAATATTTGAGGTTTATACAAAGGATTTTGGATTTGAAAGAGATAGGTTTAAATTTAGACTTTCTTTAAGAGATAAAAATAATAAGGAAAAGTATATAGATAATGATGAAATGTGGGAGACTGCTGAAAGTCAACTTCGTGAAATTTTAAAAGAAGAAAATATCGATTTTTATGAGGCAGAAGGAGAGGCAGCATTTTATGGACCTAAGATAGATATTCAAATAAAATCTGCATTAGGTCATGATGTTACAATACCAACATGTCAATTGGATTTTGCACTTCCTGAAAGATTTGAACTTGAATATATAGGTGAAGATGGAGAAGCACATAGGCCTGTTGTAATTCATAGAGCAATATTAGGTTCTTCAGATAGATTTATATCTTTTTTACTTGAAGAAACAAAGGGAAATTTGCCTTTTTGGGTTTGTCCAAAGCAAGTTAAAATTTTACCAATTGCTGACAGACATATTGATTATGCAAACGAGGTTAAAAAGTTTTTACAAAAGCAGAAGTTAAGAGTTGAAGTAGATTCAAGACAAGAAAAAATAGGTTATAAAATTAGGGAAGCACAACTTTCAAAAATTCCTTATATGCTTATTGTTGGTGATAAAGAAGTGGAAAATAAACAAGTGGGGGTACGTTCTAGAACAGATGGAGATATTGGAGCTATGAATTTAGAAGAATTTTTGGCCAAAATTAATAAATAAATCCAAAAAAGAATTTAGATAATTTAAAAATCTGAATTCTTTTTTTAATATTTTTTCAATTTTATGGAAAAATATTAAATGTAATGATATAATGTGAAAAAGAAAGGAATGATAAATTATGGAAGAAAACTTAAGAGAAAAATTATTAGATAAAAAAGAAATAGGTTGGAATGGATTAAATGAAGAACAAAAAAAAGAAATTATGGATTATTCAGAAGCTTATATGAGTTTTTTGAATAAAGGAAAAATTGAAAGAGAATTTATAAGAGAAGCAAAGAAAACAGCCGAAAACAATGGATTCAAAGATATAAATACTTTAGAGAGGTTAAATGCAGGAGATAAGGTTTATTTTGTAAATAGAGATAAAAGTATGTATCTTTCTGTAATAGGAACAAAAAGCATAGAAGAAGGTATAAATATTATAGGATCACATGTTGATTCTCCTAGATTAGATTTAAAACCAAATCCATTATATGAAGATGGTGGAATGGCATATTTTAAAACACACTATTATGGAGGAATAAAGAAATATCAATGGACAACGATTCCTCTAAGCATTCATGGAGTTATTGTAAAGGCAAATGGAGATAGAATAACTGTAAATGTTGGTGAAGATGAAAATGACCCAATATTTACAATAACAGATTTATTACCACATTTAGCTCAAGATCAAATGCAAAAGAAACTATCAAATGGTATTGAAGGAGAAAATTTAAATCTTTTAATTGGAAGTATTCCTTTTGATGATAAAGAAAAGGAAGCTGTTAAATTAAATATTTTAAATATTTTAAATCAGAAATATGGTATTAGTGAGAGAGACTTTTTAAGTTCTGAAATAGAACTTGTTCCTGCTTTTAAGGCAAGAAGTTTAGGATTTGATAAAGGAATGGTTGCTGCATATGGTCAGGATGACAAAGTTTGTGCATATACTTCTCTTTCTGCTATGATGGAATTGAATAATGTAGAAAAGACAGCTGTATGTATTTTGGCAGACAAAGAAGAGATTGGAAGTATGGGAAATACAGGTATGGAATCACATATGTTTGATTATTTTATTTCTGAGATTTTAAATAAATTGGGAGAAACAGACCAAATTTACTAGATAAAGTATTTTGTAACTCAAAAATGCTTTCTGCAGATGTTGATGCAGCATTAGATCCAATTTATGCATCTGTATCTGACAAAAAAAATGGGATTTTTAGGAAAAGAGGAATAACACTTAATAAATATACAGGTGCAAGAGGAAAATCAGGAGCTTCAGATGCTAATGCAGAATATGTTGCATGGATAAGAAATTTATTAGAATCTAATAATATAAAATATCAAGTGTCAGAACTTGGAAAAGTTGATAAAAAACAGTGACTTTAGATTTTTAGCTATTTACTTCCTTACTAACCTGGTCAATTAACTCAAAAAAATCACTTAATTTAATATCTAATCTAAATTGACATTTTTCAAATACAGAAACCAATGTATCTAAATTATTAGTAGTCTGAGCTTGATATAAGCTACTTCTATATTCAGTATTGTATTCATCATCAATAGCAATTAAATCAACATTGTTTTCTATACATTACTTTAAAATAATAAATCTACCTATACGACCATTACCGTCCTGGAATGGGTGAATTTGTTCAAATTTTTGGTGGAAATTAGCAATAGCAAATATATCTTTTTTACTTTCTTTCCAATCTTCAAAAAGATTAAAAATACTATTTTCGACTAAGTGTGGTTCGCACAATTCTAAATCTGTTTTTGAAAGTCTATTTGAATATTTTTTCCATTTACCAATATTGCCTATTTCGTCATCAACAGTACCTTGCTTTAATATTCGATGCCATTCCCATAATAAATATTTGTCCAATGGTTCACCTAAAGTATTTATCACAGTATCAAATAATGATAATGAATTTGTTGTTTCAATAACATCTTCTAGGAAATGTTCACCAATAACTTTTTTTGTTCTAACAAATCAGCTAAATTATCCTTGCTAAAAGTACTACCTTCAAGTTTATTGGAATGATATAAATACTCTATTTTTAGGGCATCATAAAAAGAGTTTTTTATTTTTGATAATTTTTGTATTGTTTTTACATTTATTTTCATGGTGTCACCTCATTTTTATTTTAAAATAACCCACAACAAAATCAAAATATTTTGTTGTGGGTTATTTATATTATGGTGAGCCAGGAGGGAATCGAACCCCCGACACCGCGCTTAGAAGGCGCGTGCTCTATCCAACTGAGCTACTGACCCATATCAAATCAACAGAACTATAATAACATAAAAAATAAAGTGTTGTCAATAAAAAGTAACAAAAAAAATACAAATTTTATAAAAGTTACATAAAATTATTCTGCGTAAACATCATCAAATACTGGATCTGAAAAGAAATCTACTAATGTTATATTAAAACCTTCACAAATATGTAACATAGTATCCATTCTTAGATGTTTAGTATCATTTTTCATAAAATCAGATATTGTAGGTAGTGATACTCCAGCAGCAGTAGCTAGATTCCATAATTTCATATTATTATCTTTTAATAGTTGTCTAATTCGTATTCTAGTTGCATCTGAAAGTTGCATAATTACACCTCTTTTCCTAGCAAATTATACCAAATAGTGAACATAAAAACATAAGGAAAAACTTAAAAATTAAGTTTTTCCTTACTATAGTATTGCAAAAAATATATATAGAACATCAAATTTCAACCCTACCTTCCGTAGCCTTCCCAAACTTAATTGTGAACTTTCTGTGAAAACCATTTACAACAAAAAACATAAATGATAATATAACCTTGTTAAATCAAAGAAAAAAAGAATAAGGAGGAAACACCCGTGATTGAAAAAATGTCACAAAAAAATACGGAAGCTTTGTAGCCGTAGACGATATCAGCTTCACTATAAACGACGGAGAAGTTGTAGGATTCCTAGGACCAAATGGAGCAGGAAAAAGTACAACAATGAATATGATAACAGGTTATATTGAACAAACCGAAGGTAACATTATAGTAGATGGCTTTGATACACTAAAAAATCAAAGAAAGCAAAAAAAGAAATTGGATATATGCCAGAAGGAGTACCATTATATACAGATTTAACAGTAAAAGAATTTGTAACATACATGGCAGAACTAAGAAAAGTAGACAGAAAAACCAAAAAAGAAAATGTACAAAAAGGTACTTAAAGAAACTGGGCTAGACCAAATGCAAAACAAACTAATCAAAAATTTATCAAGAGGACAAAAACAAAGAGTAAGTCTAGCAGGAACATTAGTTGCAGATCCAAAGATATTAATATTAGATGAACCAACAGTTGGACTAGATCCAAAACAAATTACGGAATAAGAAGTCTAATAAAAAAAATCTAGGAAAAAACATACTGTAATATTAAGTTCACATATCCTATCAGAAGTAAGTCAAATATGTGACAGAGTAATAATAATAAATAAAGGAAAAAATAGTCGCGATAGACACTCCTGAAAACCTAGAAAAGAAAGTATCAGATAACAACATTGTATATGTAACAGTAGAAGATAAGGAAAACAAAATCGATGGAATAAAAGAAAAAATAACAGGAATAAAAGAAATAAAATTAATCAAAGAAAATCAAGACAAAACAAAACAATATGAAATAACAGGAGAAAGTGACGTAAACTTAAATAAAACAATATTTAACGAATTTGCAAAAGAAAATATAACAATAGTAGAAATGAAAAAAAGCAGAAGCAACACTTGAAGATGCATTTATGAAAATAATAAAAGAAGGAGGAGATAAATAATGGGAGCAGTAATAAAAAAAGAACTTAAAAATTACTTCTTATCTCCAATAGGATATGTTGTAATAGGAATATTTTTACTAGCATTTAGTAGTTTCTTTTATTTAACTACAATAGGACAATCAAATATAGACTTAACATATTTATTTTACTATACAGCATTATATGGACTAATGTTTATAGTACCACTTCTTACAATGTGGACATTTTCGGGTGAAAGAAAATCAGGAACAGACCAATTACTATTAACATCACCTGTTAGTATGTTAGGAGTTGTAATAGCAAAATTTTTATCAGCATTACTTTTAATAGTAATACCAGTATTATTTACATTAATGTATTTTGGAATTTTATGTTTCTTCGAAGTGCCTAATATTCCAATATACCTAACATCAATTTTAGGATTTTTACTACTTTCTATGACATATATATCATTTGGTATACTTGCATCAAGTCTTACAGAATCACCAATAATTGCAGGAATAATAACATTTGCACTTGTATTTGCAGCAACTTGGGTACCATATTTAGTAGATAGTTTATCAAATTTATCATTAATGGATCAATTCATAAACTTCTTATATGGACAAATAAATATAGGTTCTTGTGTATTATTTGTAACATTAACAGTTGCAAGCATTTTAATTACAATGATAGTTATGCAAAGAAGAAAAAAAGTGTGAAATAGGAAAGGAGTAAGAAAATTGAAAGAGAAAAAAAAAAAGAAAAAAAGCCAGCTAAAAATACAAACAAAGAAAAGTTTGGAACAAAATTTTTAAATACAATAAAAAAGAAATGGCTTATTAGTGGAACAAATACATTACTTTTAATTGCAATACTAGTTGCAATAGTAATATTAATAAATTCAGCAGTACAATCATTAGATTTAACACCAATAGATTGTACATCAAACAAAGAATATACATTAACAAATGAAAGTAAAGACAGAGTTAAAAATATAAACAGTGATGTAAATATTTACTTTGTTGGATATGAAGATTCTGCAACACAAGTAAATTTAGCAAAACAATACAACAAAGCAAATAGCAAACTAAATGTAGAAGTAATAGATACAAACGAAAGAACAGATATAGCTTCAAAATATAATGTTACAAATGATAGCAAAGCAATAATAATAGAAAATGGAGAAAAATCAAAAACATTATATTCAGATGATTTATATACATATGATAGCAGTTATCAAACAATAGATTTAACTGAAGAAAAAATAACATCAGCTATTTTAAATGTAACATCAGAAAAAATAGCAAATGTATATTTTCTATCAGGATATTCTGATTATTCTCTTGAATATTCAGGAGGAATGTATTATTTAGCATCATATCTAAAAGATGAAGTTTTAAATTATCAAACTTTAGACATATTAGTAAAAGGATCAATTCCAGAAGATTGTGATACATTAGTCATAACAACACCAAAAAAAAAAGATTTTGATGAATTAACAACAAATGAAATTACAAAATACATAAACAATGGTGGAAAAATATTATGGTTAAATGCTAGCTACTCAGAACAAAAAAGATTTACCAAATGTAAATAAAATATTGGCATTATATGGAATAAATCCATTTGAAGTTGGATATGTATATGAAACAGATAACTCAAGAACAGCTTTAGGATATGCAAGTTGTATAGTTGAAGATTTAGGTTCAACAGATATAGCAAAAAAAATTAACAGATGCAGTTTTATTAAATGCAACAAAAATAAATGTAAATACAGATGAACTTACAAATTTAGGAGTTACTGAACAAGCAATAATATCTACTTCAAGCACATCATATTTTAGAAAAAATGTTTCAAATACAGCAAGTGGAACAGACGGAGATGAACAAGGTGGATTTACAGTAGGTGGAATATTTACTAAAAAAATATCAAATGGAACAGAAGAAAATGAAGATGAAACAAGTGAAAACAATAGTGAAGAAAATGCTATAACATCAACACTTGTAATCTTTGGAGATAACAATTTTGTATCAGATATACAAATAACAAGTCAAGTAAATCAATGGTATTTTTAGCAAATAACAAAGACTTAATGCTTAACTCAATAGCATATTTAACAAATAATGACGAAGACATAACAATAAGAAAAGATTATACAAAATCAAGTGATTTCACACCAACAGATGGTCAAAAATTAACAATAGTTAGAATAATCTTTATAGTACCAATAGCTATAATATTATTAGGATTTATAGTATGGCAAGTAAGAAGAAGAAAGAAATAAAATCATAAATAAAAAGCTCCTGTATATAATAATACAGGGGTTTTTATGATTTTATTTACAATTATAGGAGCAATAATAGGGGCAGGTTTTGCCTCACGGACAAGAAATATATTTATTTTTTTATAGATTTGGAACAAAAGGCCTATTAGGAATAATTATATGTAACATTATTATGGCAATTATAATATATAAAACTTTAAAAATTTTATATGAAAATAATATAAATACATATAAAAAAATTTTTTAGATAAAATATTTTTGGAAAATGAAAAACTAAGCAATATAACAAATATAATAATAAATATATTTTTATGTGCAACATTTTTATAATGATATCAGGATTTGGGACATATTTATTACAATCTTTTGGTATGAACCAAATAATAGGAAGTAGTATATTAGCATTAATATCATATATAGTCTTTTTAAGAAAAATAGAAAGTTTTGCAAAAATAAATAATATAGTAATACCTATACTAATTACTATAATTTTAATAATAGGAATAATTAATATCGTAAATTTAAAAAAATAGATAATAATATTTATTTAGATAAAAGCTATTTTTGATTTTACAAGCGATTTTGTATGCAAGTTACAATCTAGTTTTAGTAGAACCTGTTTTAGTGAATTTAAAACAATTTTTAAAAACAAAAAACAAATATTAAAAATATCTATAGGAGTAGGAATTATAATGACAATACTTGCAACATTAGAGTTTTTATTGTTAACAAATGTAGATGTAATCTTTAAAAATTTAGAAATGCCACTAGTTTATGTAGTTGAAAAAAGTTTTCCAACGTTTACTTATTTATATGGAATAATAATACTAATTGCAATATTTACAACAGCTGTGTCGGTTGGAATAAGTTTTTTAAATAATATAAGCAAAAATAAAAAAAAGTTTTCCACAAAAAGCGGAAATATTGTGCATAAGTAGTGTAATAATATCACAAATAAGTTTTTCAAAATTAGTTGAATATTTATTTCCACTATTTGGATTTTTAGGATTATTACAAATGATTTTTATTTTAAAAAAGAAATAATTTCTATTTACAAAAATCTTTTTTTTAGAATATAATCAAGAAAAACGACGAAAAGGGGAAAAAATATGAATAAACAAAAGAAATCAGTAATAACATTAATTTCCATATTATTAATATTTTTATCAACTAGCAAAGTTTTTGCATTTAACTCATAAAATATTGTTACAGATATGGAATATTCACAAGAATATTTAGATTGGCTAGCACAAGATGAGAAAAACAAAAGAAAATTCAATTATGCCAAGAATGTATAATATATATTCAAGTGATAGAGAATATGGAAACCCAGTCAAATTGGCAAGATTATTAGGGAGTACAGTTCAAACAAAATTTAATTTAAAAGACTATATACAAAACAATATGGTTATAAAAAATCAAGGAAAACTAGGAGCTTGTTGGGCATTCTCAAACCTTGCAGGATTAGAAACAAATTTAGCATTAAAAGATTATTACAATAACAAAACAGCTAAAAATTATGATTTCTCTGAAAGACATTTGGAATATTCAACAACAAAAACCTTCCTAAATAATCAAATAAACGAAAATGGATTTAATAGAGCACCAGGAGATGGTGGAAGTTCAGCATTAGCAAGAGCATATTTAACAAATGGAATGGGAGCAATTGATGAAAAAGATATGCCATATGTTGATTCAAATGAGCTAATAAACATAAGTGAAATTAAAAATAAAAAAGTAACTAGTCAAGTATATGATATTACTGAATTTTCTAAACCAACAACTACAGATGAAAAAGAAGCCTTAAAAACAAAAATGAAAGAACAAATAAAAAATTATGGGGGAATTGATGCTGGAATACACGAAGGTAGCAAATGCTTAAATAATCAAACAGGAGCATTATATTGTAGTGATTCTACTTTACATATTGCAAATCACGATGTTTTAATAGTAGGATGGGATGATGATTATAATATAAGTAACTTTAATGAAAACAGTAGACCAACTGCAAATGGTGCATGGATTATAAAAGACTCTCACGGAACAAATGAAGATTGTAAATATACATTTACAGAATTTAAAGAAATGTTATTTAAAGCAGCACAAAGTACATTTGAGGAAAAAGGAATCACATCTGCAAGTCAAATTACTGATGATTTTGTTAGACAATATGTAGAAACAGCTGGATATACAATTGAAAATGATAAAGTATATATGAAACATAATGATGATGGATATTTATATGTATCTTATGAGGATGCAAATATATATTCAACACTTATGGGAATAACAAAAGCAGAAAATAATGTTAGTTATGATAATATATACCAATATGATTATTTAGGAGCAGCAAATACTGTAACTTTTACATCAAATAATATGTATATAGCTAGTGTTTTTCAGAAAAATACAACAAGAACAGAAGAATTAACACAAGTTTCAATTTCAACACCAGAAACAGTAACTTGTAAGGTATATGTAAATCCTAATAGTACATCTAAAAACAAAGATGACTTAAAATTAGTACAATTAAAACAAGGCGATAGTACAACTATAGATGCAGGATATCACACATTAGAATTTTTAAATCCTGTAGATATTAGTGGAGAAAACTTTGTTGTAGCAATAGAAATTCAAGGAAAAAGATCAAATGCACTTGGAATATCAGTAGAATTTGATTATCCTGATTTCTATAAAAAACCACAGGAAATGATATACCAAGTAATACAGTTGCAAAAAGTATATGGTGGAGTAAAAATAGAAAATAATAAATGTTTCTATTCAAGCGAAGATGAATTTAAAAAATGAGTGGTCAGACTTCTCAGACCTTTATAATAGTACAAATAAAAAAGCTCCAAATAGTGATATAACAATAAAAGCATTTACAAACACAAAAAAAGTGCCAAATGTATTAACATCTATAAATATAAAAACACCACCTACAAAAACAGAATATATAGAGGGAGAAAACTTTGACGCAAAAGGAATGGTAGTTGAGGGAATATATCAAGATGGAACCAAAAAAGATATAACAGACTATAAAATAGAAAATGGAACAGATTTAAAATTAAATCAAAAATCAGTAACAATCACGTATGATGAAAAATCTGTAGAGCAACAAATAACAGTAAAAGCAAAAACAGAAACGCCAGATGAAAACAAAAATGAAGAACCAAAAAGTTCTGATTTTAAAAATTCAAAATTAGATATAAATAGTGTCAAGGATTATACTTTCTCAGATCCAAATAAAGAAGAATATGTTACAATAGATGTAAAATTATCAAATATTGCAACAAATACAACAAATGATATTTATGAATATTATTACTATTTATCTCAAGATTCAAAAGAAACCAATATAGATAATTGGGTAGAAATAAAAGATGCTAAAATTCAAGATGGTAAGCTTCAATTTGAGATTAATACAAAGGATATAAAAAATTATAATGATATTAAAAATGCAGATTCTTTATACCTATATGTAAAAGAAATTGCAAAAAAAGGAATAAAGCAAGTAACATTAGTAACAGAAGCAATGAGTATGAAATCAGATATTAAAGCAGAACTTTATTTAGATGGTGTAAAATATGATAAAAAAATGATACAACTGGAAACAATGGAAATACAACGAACAACAATAATACAAATGATAAAAATAATCAAAATCAACAAATATCAACAAATAAAATAGATAATACAAAAAGCCTACAATATATTGCCTCATACAGGAATTAAAACAATATTGATATTGATATTTATAGTAGCTGTAATAAGTATATTTGTCTATATAAGATATAAAACTTAAGTAAATATATAAAATAATAATTTAAAATTGAGATAGAAAATTAATCAAATTTTCTATCTCGTTTTTTAAAATAAGAATAAATAAAAAAATATTGATATTTTTTTTTTTAGCTATTTGGTAAAATTAAGTCGAATCTAAATGAAAAAGGAGCTTATTAATGGACGAAGAAAAAAAAAGAATATCAAATTCAAAGGGAAATAAATATTAGAAAAATAATTATAACAGGAATAGTTGTCGTTTTGATTCTTGCAGTAGTAATTATATTTTCATTATATATAGCAGAAGAAGGCTTTAGAAAATGGGTAGATATAAATGTTTTAAGAAAGGATATTTCATCAGAAAGTGTTGCAACAGTAGACTTAAATGTAGATAAAAACAATCAAATAGTATGTTACAATAAATATATTGGAATATTAAATGAAAAAAATCTAAAAATATATAATTCAGCAGGAGAAAACATTACAGATATATCTGTTAATATAAATACAGCAATATTTTCTACAAACGACAGATATTTGGCAATTGCAGAAAAAAAATGGGCAAGAATTGTGTGTTATATCTGATAAAACATATTTATGGACCCAAAAAGTTGATGGTGAAATACAGCAAATATGTGTAAACAAAAACGGATATGTAATACTTGTTACAACAGACACAACATATAAATCAATTATAACAGTTTATGATAATAGTGGTAAACAGTTAATGAGAAACTTTTTATCATCATCTAGAGTAACAGATGTATCAATATCAGATGATAATAAATATTTAGCATATTCAGAAATAGATACATCAGGAACATTAATAAAATCAAGTGTAAAAATAATTTCTATAGAAAAAGCACAAAGTAATTCTGCAGAATCTACAATTTATAAAAAAGAGGCAGAAACATCTAAAATGATACTGAAAATTCAATACCAAGAAAATGGTGAGTTAGTATGTGTATATGATGATTCAATAAATATTGTAAAAGATGGATATGAACAGGAATTAATAAAAAAGATGAAGCAACATTTGTTTCAGGAAATCTTGGAAATAGTATTGCATATATAAAAGAAGAACAAAGAAGTGCATTTAATTCAAGTTCAACACTAAATATAGTAAATACTTCAAGTAAACAAACATATAAGTATAATTTTGGCGAAATTGCAAAAGAAATGTACACAACAGGAAATGTTATAGGAATAAATATTGGAACAGAAATTTATTTTGTAAAAACAAATGGAATGCTAATAAAAAAAAACACATCAAATCAGGAAATAACAAATGTTATGATAACAAACAATATAGCAATAATTATTTATAAAGACAGGATAGAAATAATAAATTTATAGAAGGTGATTATTATGGGATTATTAATGGATATAATTTTAATTGCAATTTTAGTGTTAAACGTAATTATAGGATATAAAAAGGGATTAATAAATGTAATATTTAATATTTGTGCATTCTTACTTGCAATAGTAATAACAATTATATTATATAAACCAGTTTCAAATATAATAATTGAAAATACAAATATAAAAGAAAATATAAAAACAACAATTATGAACAATAATAAAAATGAAGCTACAAAAGAAGATAGTAAAGACACAAATGATATACAAAAAATATATAGAAAATACAGTTCAAGGTGTTGCAGATGATGCAAAAGAAAAAAGCAACTGAAACAGTAGCAGAAACTATTGCAATTAAGGTAGTAGAAATTATAACATGTATAATATTATTTATTTTAACAAGAATAATACTAATATTATTAAAATTTGTAACAGAAACAATAGCAAACCTACCATTAGTAAAACAATTTAATGAAATAGGTGGATTAGTCTATGGTGTAATAAAAGGATTAATAATAATATATATACTATTAACAATATTGTTTTTAGTTGTTTCAATAAATGGAAATGGAGCAATAGCAAATTCTATTGAAGAATCAAATATAACAAAATTCTTTTTATAATAACAATATTATTGTAAACTATTGCATTTTAAGTAAAAATTTGTTATAATTTGGCATATAGTTTTTAATTTAAATGGAAAAGAGTGGAAAATAAAATCAAATGAATAAAAAAGAAAATATAGAAAAAAAAAGATAAAAAGAAAAAAACAAAGAAAAAAATAAAGTATTAAGAGTTTTACTAATCATATTATTAATGGTAATTTTATTTATAGCAGGATTTGTTGGATATAGTGCCTATAAAAATGGATGGGGAGTTAAAGGAATGATACAAACAGCAATGGGACAAGATGAAAAAAAATTAGCAGATTTAGATCCATTAACAGTACTAATAATGGGAGTAAGTGAGGATATATCCTCAAAACTTACAGATACAATTATGGTTGCATCATATAACCCCAAAACACAAAAAAGGCAACATTATTATCAATTCCAAGAGACACATTTATAGGAAAAAATAAAAATACAGCAACATCTTATGATAAAATTAATGCATTATATCAATCAAGTCCAGAAAAAACACTAGCAGCCGTAAATAAAATAACAGGTCTAGATATCAAATATTACGTTGTAATAGATAATAAAGCATTGGTACAACTTGTGGATGAAATAGGTGGAGTAGATTTTGATGTACCAATAGATATGGATTATGATGATAGCTCTCAAGGATTTAGCGATATTCACTTAAAAAAAAGGAGTACAAAAACTAAATGGAGAACAAGCAGAAGGGCTAGTAAGATTCAGAAAAAAACAACAACGGAACATCATATCCTTCTAGTTATGGAGATAATGATATAGGAAGAATGAGAACTCAAAGAGAATTCATAACAGAAGTTGCAAAACAAACTCTACAATTAAAAAATATAACTAAAATAGGAAGTTTTGTAGATATAATAAAACAAAATGTAACTACAAATATAAAAAATTGGTCAACAATAACAGATTATGTTGGATATGCAGTAGATTTTAATACAGAAAATATAAATACTGCAAGCTTACCTGGAGAAGCAGGATATTATAACAAATTATCATTCTTTATATGTGACCAAAAAGAAACCAACAAATTAGTAACAGAATTATTTGATGAACAAAATGGTGTAGAAGAAGAAATAAGCGAAAATACAACAAATTCATCAAACACAACAAATGGTACTACAACAAATTCGGCTACAACAAACAAAACGGCAGATAGTACAGAAACTACAGATAATTCAAAAATAAAAATAGAATTACTAAATGGAAGTGGAGATAAAACACTTTTAAATAAAGCAACAAAAAAGCCCTAAAAGCAGAAGGATATAATGTCTATAAAACAGGAACAACAACTACAACATCAAAAACAACAATAGTAAATAAAACAGCTGTAAAAAATAGCATAGTAGATGATATAAAAGATGTATTAGGGGTTGGAAATATATCAAGTAGTGTATCAAGTTCAAGTACGGTAGATATAAGAATTGTAATTGGAAAAGATTATAAATAAAAGAATAGGAGGGATAAATTAAATCCCTCCATAATAATATTTTTTCTTCTTTTTTCTTTTTTTTTTCTTAGATTTAGAAAATAAAACAGTAATTAAAATCAAAAATAAAGCAATTCCCAAAATAATTTCAAAAATAAATAATAAAACTGCATCTTGTTCAACATCATGTGAAGCAAGTAAATTTTTTGGTATAAGTAGTATTATCTATAGTATAAGATACAGTACCTAATACAGTACCCTTAGCAATTGGAGCAGAAATATTATCATTTAAAGTAATAGTGCTATCTGGAATGTTTAAATTGCTTTTTATTAATCCAGAAATAGAATCTTCTAAAGTTAAATCTAAATTTCTGGTATCTTTAGTACCATTTTTTACTTCTATATTTGTAATTACATCATCTTTATTAGCAAAAGTTTTCAATGAATAATTAGAATATCCATATTTAAACAAATTAATAGAATCTTCATATCTAGAACTTTCACCTGAGTTTAGTTGATTAGCTCCAAGTACTACACAAATTAAAGCTAGATTATCTTTAGAACACGCAGAAATTAAGCAATTTTAGCTTGAGTAGTGTACCCTGTTTTTATACCAATACATTCTTCTAAATAATATTTTGAGGATGTGTTAATTAAATCATTTGTATTTGTGTATTTTCTTATACCAAATTTATTTGTACTATTTATGGTACAAGTTTTCATTGAAACAATATTTCTAAATTTAGAATTTTGCATACAATATTTTGCAATTAAAGCTAAATCATAAGCTGTTGTATAGTGATTTTCGTCGTGAATGCCACTAGGGTTAGTAAAATGTGTATTTTTGCAACCAATTTCTAAAGCTTTCTCATTCATTAAATTAGCAAATTCATCAATAGAACCTGAAATATGTTCTGCTAAAACATAGCCTGCATCATTTGCTGAATGTACTAAAAAAACAGTAATTAAATCATTAACACTTATTTCTTCACCCTCAGAAAGATAAGCTGAGGAATATCCAGATGGAATAGAAGAAATTGCAGATTTAGATACAGTTACAACATCATCTAAATTACACTTTTCTAAGGCTAAAATTGCAGTTAATATTTTAGTTGTACTTGCAGGATACATCTTTTCCTCAGAGGCCTTGGAATAAAGCACTGTTCCTGTTTTGTAATCCATAAGTATAGCTGCATCTGAATGTATATTCAAATTATCAGAAGCAGGATTTGTATTTGCTCCATATACAATAGTTGTTTGTATTATAAAAAATAAATAGCAATAAAAATGCTAATATGTAAATAAATTTCTTTTTTCATAAGTTCACCAATTTTCTTAAAAATAATAATAGTTAAACTATACAATATAAAGCAAAAAATTTGCAAGAATTTTAATAAAAAAAAAGGAGGAAAAATGTTAGATAATTTAACAAAAAACAAAAAATAATAGTGATTGCAATTGCTGGAATAGTAGTGATTGGAATAATGTATTTTATTTATAATAAAAATCAAGTAAAAGAAGATATAAATATAGAAAATGAAATATTAGTAAATAATGTAATTACAAATGAAAATCATACTAATGATGACATAGTTATAATTCATATAACTGGAAGTGTAAAAAATCCAGGAATAGTAAAATTAAAAAGAAGGAAGTAGAATAGAAGACGCAATAGAGTCTGCAGGAGGGCTAACTGAAAATGCAGATATAACTAAAGTAAATCTTGCTTATGTTGTAGAAGATGGTACAAAAATAAAAATACCATCTGCATCAGAAGAAGATATTGGAGATGAGGACATTATAGATAGCAAAAGTGGCGATAATATAATAATAGAGGAAAATGCAGTTCCATCAAATAATAGTACCCAAACTATAAACATTAATAAAGCAACAGAAAAAGAATTTGAAACTTTGCCAGGAATAGGCCCATCTCTTGCTAGCAAAATAATTGAATATAGAAATCAAAATGGAAAATTTGAGAGCATTGAGGATATAAAAATGTTAATGGAATAGGTGACAATAAATACGAAAAAATCAAGGATTTAATAACAGTAAAATAGCTTGTTGATTTTATAAATTTGCTATATAATAACTCTATCAAAGGAGGAGACAAAATGCCAAGCATATTATTTCACGAATTAGTAGGCTATAAAATAGCTTCAAAATATAAAAAAATATGATACAAACAATTTTTATTTAGGATTAATGGTTCCAGATAGTGTAAATGCCTATGGATTTGCAAGTAAGGAAAATAGATGGAGAACTCATAGGAGAGATAAGAATCTAGACATTTGGCAAGAAAATGTAATAAAATTTTATAAAGAAAATAAAGGAAAATTTGAGGAGACATATTTAGCTGGATATGTTATACATATTCTTACAGATATTATATGTGATAGAATATATCAAAATAAATTGTATCCTAAATTACTAGAAGAAGGCTATGATTATAATACAGCATATTCTCATTACGAAAAGGAATAGAAAAAAATTTGAGAATAGCAATATAAATGAGGATTGGTGGAAATATGTTAAAGAGAAATTTTTAAATGGTAATATTGAACCGATTTGTGGGATGGACAAGCAAATGATTTTAGATGAGGTTAGATATACTATTAATAAATATGAGAATAGAGTTTATGAGGAATGTGGTTTTATTGGAGATGATTTTGCTAAGGAAGTTGTAGAGGAGATTGTTGGGTTAAGTGTTATAAAAATTTAATTGACAAATAATTATAGTAAAAAAAAGAAAACATTGTGTTATCAATGTTTTCTCTTTACATTTTGGAGGCGACTATCGGAGTCGAACCGATCATCAGAGTTTTGCAGACTCGTGCCTTACCGCTTGGCTAAGTCGCCACATATTAAATTATATGCACATAACTCAAAAATAGTACATAAAAATGGAGCAGGTAACGAGAATCGGACTCGTGACTAAACCTTGGCAAGGTCTCATTTTACCACTAAACTATACCTGCAAAAAAGTATTTTAGCTAAAAAATACTTTAATATAATAACAAAAAACGTATAAAAGTCAATAGCAATAGAGCAAAAAAATCATAAATCGAAATACGAAAAATATAATTGGAAAAATCCATTAATATAATAAAAAAACGCTTTTTCTTTCAACCCAGTTTTTATTTAAAATATCAACAGAAAAGTAATTTGACTCATTAATATTTACAATCAAATTTCCTATTACATAATTCTCAGGCAAAGGAGCTGTAAAATTATCTGCAAAATTAATTGATAAATCAATATTTTCTAAACAATCATTATTTATAGCAACATTATTAAATTTTATTTGAGAAGTATCTAAACCTAAAATTAAATCAGAAGAGGTACTTTTTTTCTACATTAATTTTTGAGGCATCATTTTTAAGCCAAGTATTAAAATAATTATTAATAATACTACCTAAATCAACTACTGAAAAGTTACTAAAAATATACTTAATAAGCTTAACACTATCTTGAGTTCTATCTTTTTTAGTATCACAACCTAAAACAACACAAATAATATCTAAATTTCCTTTTTTTGCAAGAGGTAACTAAACATCTATTAGCACCATTTGTAAAGCCAGTTTTAACACCATAAACTCCATCTAAAGTTCCAAGAAGTTCATTAGTATTATGCAAATTTTTAGAATTATTGTTAATAGTTATAGTGTAATCAGAAGTTCTAACAATTTCAGCAAAAGTTTGATTATTAAGAGCATAATCTGCAATTTTTGCAAGTTCATATGCTGTTGTATAATGTTCATTTTGGTCCAGACCGTGGGGGGTAACAAAATGACTAGAAGTAAGACCAAGTTCATTAGCCTTTTGGTTCATAAGAATAGAAAAACCATTAATATCATTACTTATAAATTCAGCAAGAGCAACTGCGGCATCATTTCCAGAAACCATAAGTAATCCATAAAGTAAATCATAAACAGATATTTTATCATCTGTAGACAAGCCAAGTCTTGAACCACCAGTATGAGCAGCTTTTGATGAAACAGTAACAATTGCAGATAAATCAGGAGAATTTTCAATAACAACAATAGCTGTTAAAATTTTGGTAGTTGATGCCATTTTGCATTGTTCATTTTCGTTCTTACCATATAAAACAGTACCAGAATTTCTATCAAGTACTACAGCGTGTCTTGCATTAATAGAGGGAATATTTTTATCAGCATCCTGAGAAAAAACTTCTAATATGCTTGAATCTGAAATGTTGTATTCAAAAAAATCATCTGCAAATGAGATGGTAGGAATCGTACAAAAAATAATAGAAAAAAAATGCACAAAAAATTTATATCTTAAATTCATTAAAAAGCCTCCAATAAAATCTATATAAATATATATATAATAAATGAAAAATATAACCTCAAACAAAAAATATTAAAAAATAAGGAAAAAGTCGAAATTCTTTACATAAAGCATTGATTTTGTGAACAAAATGTAATATAATTGTAAAGGAACTGTAAAAAACCTCAAAAACGACAGTCCGTAAGCTATATTAAACAACATAAAATAAATTTGTATTAATATATTGAAAAATAAAT
>VOFC01001126.1_pt1 | contig 34001 bp, 61 predicted proteins | sample 5384161 | NCBI WGS metagenome assembly VOFC01 (sample SAMN12384722, study PRJNA508395) | human gut metagenome | isolation source: healthy gut B | host: Homo sapiens | reverse complement strand
CGTTCTGGTTATTCCGACCAACGAGGAGCTTATGATCGCCAAGGATACCGAGCGTCTGGTAAACGAGGCTAAGGCTCAGTAAGCCTTTCGTCAATTAGACAAATATGGGGCGGGAGCATAGGCTCCGCCTCTGTTTTGCCCGGAGAGGAAACTTTTTATGGAGCAAATTGATATCCCGCAGGAGCGCCGCTACTGCTCGAAGCTGGGATTTTCCGCGCTGGCGATCATGCTGTGGTCGATCCTCTGGCAGTTCGGCCTGTACTGGCTGGACGGCTGGATCCCGCCGTTCCGCATGCCGGAACGCTGTATTATCTGCTGCTGCTCGTCGGACATTATGCGGTCTCGCTGCCGATCGTGTTCTGTTTATGGCGCAAAACACCGCCGATGCCGTTCTGCAGGGAGCGGGCAGGCGCAAAGCGCATGGGCCGCTGGTTTGTCATCGGCTGTGCGCTGATGTGTCGGTTCGCTCATCGGCACGAATATCAACGACTTGGTCACGCTCTGACCGGACGCGATCCGGTCGGCATGGTGGACAGAGCTTTTCGCAGATGCCGATGGCGGCTGTCGTTCTCGGTGCGTGCATCATCGGTCCGCTGTGCGAGGAGCTGGTGTTCCGCGGTCTGCTGGCCGGCCGTCTTGCGCGGTACGGGCAGAAGCCGAAGCGCCTTCATTTCTGCACTGCTGTTCGGCCTGTATCACGCCAATCTGGAGCAGTTTTCTACGCCTTTTCGCTCGGTCTGCTGCTGTCCTACGCGTACTACCGCACCGGACTGCTGCGCACCTCGGTGCTGCTGCACATGCTGTTCAACATCATCGGCTCGGTGGTGCCATGCTGCTGCCGGATACCATAGCCGCGCAGTCGGCGCTCGGCCTGTTCTGGATGGCGATGCTGGTGATCGGCATGATCTTGCTCGTTCGCGGCAGAAAACAGCAGGTCTGGCTATAAAAACCGTTTTGCAGAATGCAGGCATGTTTCTGCTGATCGTCGCCTGCTTTGTACAGACCGTGTTCAATTATCTATAAGGAGGAACGTCCATGCGGGTAGACCTGCATATGCACCCGAATATTCGGCTGACGCTCAGTGCAGTCCATCGACGATAAAATTCACGCCTGCGACTGCAGGCGGACTGGATATCATCGGCATTACCAATCATCTGGATTTTCTGCGTTCGGGCGGCACGCGCGACAACCGTGACCCGGAAGCCTGTGCGCGCGAGGTATGGGAAAAAGCGCCGTCCGGCAGGAACGGCGGTATTGAGGTTCTGGCGGGTATGGAGATCGGCCAGCTGCACGCCACACCGGATGCGGACGATTTTGTCCGCACGCATCCGTTCGATATGGTCATCGGGTCGCTGCATGCCATGCCGAACGATCTGGATATCTACTTTCACGACTTTCCCAATATGGACTGCGACAAGTTCCTGCACGAGTATTTCGATCAGCTGCTGCTGCTCGAGGAGCACGGCGGCTTTGACGTGCTGGCGCACATTGATTATCCGCTGCGCGTGATGAAGCACGGCGACTATATTCCGTCGTTTGACAATTATATGGACCGCGTCCAGCAGGTGCTGCGCTCGTGCATCGACCACGGCTATGCGCTTGAGCTGAATGCTGCCGGCATTGCGGGCTGGCAGAAAAAAGGTCGGTCCACCGCAGGATATTCTGTACGAATACAAGCGCATGGGCGGCGAGCGCATCTCGATCGGCTCGGATTCGCACACGCTGGACACCGTGGCGCGCGGCGTAGACGACTGCGTGAAGAATGCACTCGACGCAGGCTTTACCCACGTTACCGTGTTCCGTGAGCGCAAAACCGGTGCAGATCGCACTGAAATAAAATGTAGAGGCTGAAACAACATGCTTTTTAGACGAAAACAGGAAATTACACACGCGGATACGACTGTTCGTGCCCGTGCAAAGATCAACTTGACGCTCGACGTCACCGGACGGCGGGAGGACGGCTACCACACGGTGGAGATGGTGATGCAGTCGATCGCGCTGCACGATACCGTGCGCGTTACCACCATCCACGGCGAGAAAAAGCCGCGCGGCATCGTGCTGAGCTGCAGCCTGCCGTTTCTGCCGACCGACGAGCGCAATCTGGCGTACCGTGCGGCGGAGCTGTTCTACAAGGAGACCGGCGCACTGCTCGAAACCTGCGAGATTCACATCGAAAAGCGCATTCCGGTTGCGGCAGGTCTGGCGGGCGGCTCGACGGATGCGGCGGCTGTGCTGCGTGCGCTCAACGCATTGCATACAGCCGGTCTGACCGACGACGAGCTGTGCGAGATGGGACTTAAACTGGGTGCCGATGTGCCGTTCTGCCTGCTCGGCGGCACGATGCTGGCGCAGGGTATCGGCGAGGAGCTGAGCCTGCTGCCCGATATGCCGCACTGCTGGGTCGTGCTGTGCAAGCCGCCGTTTGCGGTGCCGACCAAGGAGGTCTATCAGGAGATCGACAGCGTGGATATCCTCGAGCATCCGGACAACAAGGGCATGATGGCCGCACTCAATCAGGGGAGATTACGAGGGCGTGTGCGCGTATCTGTCCAACGTGATGGAGACCGTTACGGCGGCAAAACGCCGTCAGATCGGCGAAATCAAGTCGTTTCTCGCAGAAAACGGTGCGGACGGTACGCTGATGAGCGGCTCCGGCCCGACCGTGTACGGCCTGTTCTCGGATGAGAGCCGCGCCAAAACGGCAGCGAAAATGCTGCGCCGCCGTTTCGCAGATACATTCCCTGACGGAAACCTGCAATTAAATGGGTATAGAAAGCCGCCTTTCGGGCATACTGGGTACACCGGATGCAGAAAGGCGGTTTTGTTATGCAGAAACAGGATAGAAAGGCCTCTCGCGGCAGTGCTGACAGCGGTTCTGTGCTGTTCTGGTCGGCGTTTGCGCCGCAGAGTCCTCGTGCGGCATGGTGGTGTACGGCGTTTTCCATCACCTGCGAGGAGGCGGCAGGTGAGAGCAGAACAGGCAGCGACCGGGTGGAATTTCGGTCGCTTCTGGCAGACTTGCTGCTTCATAAAGATAACACTTAACTTTTCAGTCGCTCTATGGTATAATGACACAGTGAAACACGAAATTCATTTGCCAACGGAGGAAATTTATGAAGATCATTAACGAAAAGGGCAAGCTGTTCGGCATCATCAATGTTGTCGATCTGCTGGTGCTGGTCGCTGCGATCGCTGTCGTAGCCGGTGTCGGCTACAAGCTGTTTGCCAAGCAGATCAAGGAGGTTGCGTCTCCGCAGGTCTCCCCTGACGATGACCGTCCGCGTACGCGGTGCAACGCCGTTCCTGGTAAACGAGGTGCAGCGCAACAGCCAGGTAGGCAAGTCGCTAGTAAACGGCAACAGCTATGTCAATGCGCAGATCACCGATATGAAGATCGATGATTACAATCAGCAGGTTACCACCGCTGACGGCCGCATTGTAACGGCAACCGATCCGGAAGAAGGATCTGGTATTCACCATCACGACCAAGGTTTCCAAGGGCACGCCTGCACCGGCCATCGGTACGCAGGAGGTGCGCGCAGGCCGTACATTCATTGTAAAGACCAACGATTTTGAGACGACCGGCAACATTGATTCGGTCGATATTGCGGATAATTAAAGCCTATGAAAGCGTTATTTGAAAACAGTCTGTTCGTGCGGCTGTTGATGTGTCTGCGCGCATGGTACCACGAGGGCGCTATCGCGGGATTCTTTAACCGTATCCGGCAGGCGTACCCAAGCTCGGTGTTCTGCCGTCTGTGGAATAAATTCTGTGCGGCACCGATATGTACCTCGGCGAACAGCATCTATGCGCGGATTCTGGCAGCGCTGCGCCGGTTTGTCGAAAAACTGGGCGGAATTGCGGCAAACAGCCTGATCTACCGCATCTGCCTTGCTGTCTGGCGGCCGATTGAGCGTGTCGTAGGCGGCGGCCTGATTGGCAGAGCCTGCAGGTTCGTCGGCATGCGCGGCCTGCTGCTCATTTGTCTGGCGATGTATCTGCCGCTCGATTCCGCTGTCCGCTGGGTGTCGGATGCCGGCTATCTGCCGTCGTTTGTGGCATCCGTGTGGGATGAGTGCCTGATGCTTGCTGCATTTGCGTACATCCTGTGGCACATGGCGATGAAGCGTGCGCCGCTCGGCTCGCGTGCTACGCCGGTGGATGCCTATCTGCTGCTGTTCATCGCGGTCGGCTTTTTTCCTGATGTGCGGTTTCGCCGAATACGCATATCGCGGTAGCAGGCTACCGTGCGGTTGTGGAGTACCTGTTCTGGTTCTTCCTCGTCACCCGCCTGATTGAAAACGACCGCGATTTCGCGGTATTCTACGGTGCGCTCGTCGTGATGGCACTCTGTATTGCGGCGCACGGCATTTACCAGTATATCGTAGCCGCACCGATCCCGTCGAGCTGGGTCTCCTCAGACCGAGGCCAGCGTGCGTACGCGCGTGTACTCGCTCACCGGCAGCCCGAATATCATGGGCAGCCTGCTGGTGCTGTTTGCCCCGATGGTGGCAGGACTTGCATATTACAGCAGTAAGATGTGGGTCAAGGTGCTGGCTGTCTGCGCGACCGGCATGATGTGCCTGAGCTGCATTTTCACCTTCTCCAAAGGGTGCCTGGGGCGGTCTGGCAGTAGCCGTTGTGATTTTCGCCATCTTTTTGGACCGCCGCCTGATCGCGCTGATGGGCGTGGCCGGTGTCGGTGCACTGCTGGCAATCCGTCTATTGCGAACCGCATTACCTATCTGTTTACTGCAGATTACCTTGCAGCAAGCCGCCGCGCAGGTCGTGTCATTCGCTGGTCCAAGGGCCTCAAGCTGCTGCAGGAGAGCAATCCGGTGCTCGGCTTCGGCCTCGGCCGCTTCGGCGGCGCGGTTGCCATGCAGAACAAGGTCATCGAGGAGACCAAGGATTTCTCCTACTTCTACATGGATAACTATTATCTGAAAAACGCTGGTCGAGATGGGTTATCTTGGTCTGGCGTTCTTCATCCTGCTGCTGTTCGGTCTGGTGCTGTGGAGCCTGCGCTCGATCGGTCGTACCGGCTACACCAAGGGCGACCGTACGCGCGTGCTGGCGGTTTCCATGTTTGCAGGCATGTGCGGCGTGCTGGTGCACTGCTACTTCGAGAATATCTTCGAGGTGCCGTATATGATGGCGTATTTCTGGAGCATGGCGGCAGCGGTTATGTACCTCGGGTACTTCCGAAAGCGAAAAAAACTGATTTTTTAGAGAACCTTCGTGAGAGGGTTCTCTTTTTTTCTCGGCACTGACGCGGCGGGGCATACGAACTGCGTTAGCGTGTTCGCCCTTAACGGGCGGCTCCTTTTCTGCACCGACCCAGCGGGGTACTTGAACCGCGCGGGCGGTTCACCCTGTCCGGGCGGCAGTCTTTTTTTGCTGAACCTCAGCGGAGAGTTGCGCTCTGCGGAGCGCGGGGATTCGCCGCCCCCGCGGCGCAAGAGGGTAGACACCTGGTTTCTACCCTCTTAACTCCCACTTTTTGGAGAGTCTGACGCAGATTGCCTACATGTGACCGCTCAGAAATAGGGGAACGGCAGTCGGGATACTCTTGCGTTTGTTTCGTAAAATATTCGCAGTTCACAGATAGCGTACTGCTACACATACGGGCTACTCTGCGCAAGGCGCGGCATGACAGTGCCGCGCAATTTTTTTTGCGCGTTATACCGGAAGGCACCTGCGAATTTAGGCGTTTGGTATAATTTATCTTCGTAGGTGCTGTCTATCATAACGCGCTCACGAATTGCGCGGCACGGGTATGCCCGCGCCTGCGAAGACTTGTCCGCGCCTGGTCTGTGTAGCAGTAATGTATCTGACCCTGCGAACAGGTTGCGAAAAAGATACGGAAGAAAAATCCTCTGCCGTTCCCTATTTCTGAGCGGTCACATGTCGGCAATCTGCGCCAGACTATCCAAGGGAAGGGCAGGAGTTCAAAGAGGAAGGGCACTCATTTAATCCGCGCACGGCGCGGGAACAATGTTTAGCAGCCTACGGGCAAACCGCAGGTGTCCCTTCCTTTTTTGCCCCTGCGGCGGGCGCCGCACGTTCCTGCGCTCCGCAGAGCGCAACTCCCGCTGAATCGCAGGCGAAAACCTCAATTTAACATAGATTTTACTCGAAAAACACACTTTACTTAAACTTAACGAACTCTCGCTTTTGCATTTTACAAAACTTCCGTAAGATAATCTTGTAACAAAAAACGAAGACGAATGTAAAAAGGAGAACTAATTATGAAAAAGAGCATTTCCATGCTTCTGGCAGCAATGATGCTGACCGGTGCACTGAGCGGCTGCGGCGGCAGTTCCTCTTCCGCTTCCTCGGATTCCCAGGCAAGCGGCAAGGACAGCGGCGTATCCGGCGCGATCACCGTTATCTCCCGTGAGGATGGTTCCGGTACGCGCGGCGCGTTCATCGAACTGACCGGCGTTGAGGAGAAGAACGACGCAGGCGAGAAGATCGACAATACCACCGCGGATGCCGAGATCGCCAACAAGACCGATGTTGTACTGACCAGCGTAGCAGGCAACGAGAAGGCTATCGGCTACATTTCCTCGGTGCGCTGAACGACACCGTTAAGGCTGTCAAGGTAGACGGCGCAGAAGCTACCGTAGATAACGTAAAGGCAGGCACTTACAAGCTGTCCCGTCCGTTCAACATTGCAACCTAAGGGCGAGCCGACCGGCGTAGCCAAGGATTTCATCAACTTCATCCTCTCCAAGGAAGGTCAGGCTGTTGTAACCGATAACAAGTACATCGCTGTTGATGACAATGCAGCAGCCTTTACTTCCGACGGTTCCTCCGGCCAGATTGCAGTTGGCGGTTCCTCCTCGGTATCCCCGGTTATGGAGAAGCTGATCGAGGCGTACAAGGCTGTAAACCCGAACGCAAGCATTGACCTGCAGACCTCTGACTCCACCTCCGGCATGACCGGCACGATGGACGGCACCTTTGCTATCGGCATGGCATCCCGCGAGCTGAAGGACGACGAGGCGGCACAGCTGACCGGCACCGCCATCGCACTTGACGGCATCGCAGTAGTCGTAAACCCGGCAAACACCGTTGACGACCTGTCCATGGATCAGATCAAGGGTATCTATGTCGGCGATATTACCGACTGGGGCGACCTCGCGTAAGCGAATTCACAGATTGATAAAACAGGGCGAAGTGATTCGCCCTGTGCCTGTATAGGAGAAAAAGATTTATGAAGAACTTTCGGGAAAACCTGATGCACATGGTATTTTCCTCTGTGCACTGACCTCCATCTTCGCGGTGGTGCTCATCTGTATTTTCCTGTTTGCGAACGGTGTGCCTGCCATGAAGGAGATCGGCCTGCTGGACTTCCTCACCGGCGCAAAGTGGAAGCCGGGCAACGACATTTACGGCATCCTGCCGATGATCCTCGGCAGCCTGTACATCACCGCCGGTGCGATCGTTATCGGCGTGCCGATCGGTCTGCTGACTGCGGTATTCATGGCATTTTACTGCCCGAAAAAAGCTGTACGGTCTGCTCAAGCCGTGCACCGAGCTGCTGGCCGGTATTCCGTCCATCGTATACGGCTTCTTCGGCATGGTCATTATCGTACCGGCGGTCCGTACAGTGGCGGACGTGTTCCATAAGGATATTTCCGGGTTCGTCCATTCTGGCAGCGTCCATCCTGCTTGGTATCATGATCCTGCCGACCATCATCGGCGTGTCCGAAGCGGCGCTGCGTGCGGTTCCGATGAGCTACTACGAGGGCGCCGTCGCCATGGGCGCACGGCATGAGCGCGCGATATTCACGGTTATGGTACCGGCTGCCAAGTCCGGCGTACTGGCAGGCATCGTGCTCGGCATCGGCCGCGCCATCGGCGAGACCATGGCGGTTATCATGGTAGCGGGCAACCAGCCGCGACTGACCGGCAGCATGCTCAAAGGGCATCCGCACCATGACGGCAAACATCGTGCTCGAGATGGGCTACGCCACCGGTCTGCACCGTGAGGCGCTTATTGCGACCGGCGTTGTGCTGTTCGTATTCATTCTGCTCATCAATCTGGCATTCTCGGTTCTCAAAAGGAGGAAGGAAGCATGACAAGAGAAGCTGTCTCTGCTGCAAAACCAGCAGTGCGCGCACAGACAAAGACCGAAAAGGTGCACGGCGCCGCGTCTGCGGCTGTGCTCAAGGGTCTGGTGTACGGCGCGGCTGTGCTGACCTTTGCGGTGCTGCTGTTCCTGATCGGCTATATCCTGGTGACGGGCATCCCGCATCTCAAGCCGTCGCTGTTCCAGTGGAATTATACCTCTGAGAACGTCTCGATGATGCCTGCTATCCTCACTACGGTTGAAACGACCGCGCTGGCACTCCTGCTCGCCGGTTCCGCTCGGCCTGTTCACCGCCGTGTACCTGAATGAGTATGCCAAGGGCGGGAACAAGCTGGTAGACGTCATCCGCATCACGACTGAGACGCTTTCCGGCATTCCGTCCATCGTATACGGCCTGTTCGGCATGCTGTTTTCGTCACCAGGCTGCACTGGGGATACTCGCTGCTGGCCGGTGCGATGACGCTGGCAATCATGATCCTGCCGCTCATCATGCGTACCGCTGAGGAAGCACTGATGGCGGTTCCGGATTCCTACCGCGAAGGCTCGTTCGGTCTGGGCGCCGGACGTCTGCGCACGGTATTCCGCATCGTGCTGCCTGCTGCGGGTCCCGGCATCCTGTCCGGTGTTATTCTCGGTATCGGCCGCATCGTCGGTGAGACCGCGGCGCTCATCTTTACCGCAGGCACCATGGCACAGATTCCCGGTCTGTTCCAGTCCGGCCGTACGCTGGCCATCCACATGTATGTGCTCTCGGGTGAGGCGCTGCACATGAACGAGGCAAATGCTACCGCAGTTGTTCTGCTGCTGGTGGTCCTGCTGATGAATACGCTTTCCGCTCTGGCAGCGAAAAAAGCTGACCAAGAAGTAAATGGAGAATGAACATGGAAAATAAGATCGAAATTCACAATATGAATCTGCATTACGGCGATTTTCACGCCCCTGCACGATATCAATCTGGATATCAAGGAGAATGAGATCACGGCGTTCATCGGACCGTCGGGTTGCGGCAAGTCGACGCTGCTGCGCACGCTCAACCGCATGAACGATCTGGTGGAAAACTGCCGTATCACGGGCGACATCATGCTCGATGGTCAGGATATCTATAAGAACTGTGACGTCAATCTGCTGCGTCGCCGTGTCGGCATGGTATTCCAGAAGCCGAACCCGTTTCCGATGTCGATTTATGATAACATCGCCTACGGTCCGCACGCACGGCATCAAGAGCCGTGTGCAGCTTGACGAGATCGTTGAAACCTCGCTCAAACGTGCTGCTAACTGGGGAGGAGACCAAGGATAACCTCAAAAAAATCCGCGCTGTCCATGTCCGGCGGTCAGCAGCAGCGTATCTGCATCGCGCGTGCGCTTGCCGCAGACCCGGAAGTGCTGCTGATGGACGAGCCGACCTCTGCACTTGATCCGATCTCCACCGCGAAGATCGAGGACCTTGTGCTCGAGCTCAAAAAGGATTATACTATCGTTATGGTAACGCATAATATGCAGCAGGCCACCCGCGTTTCGGACACGACCGCCTTCTTCCTGCTCGGCGACATGATTGAAGCGGACGATACGGAAAGCTGTTCTCCATGCCGCAGGACAAGCGCACCGAGGACTACATTACGGGGAGGTTCGGCTAATGAGAAACCGTTTTGACAATCAGCTTGCGGAGATGAACAAGGAACTGATTTCGATGGGTGCGCTGTGCGAGAACGCCATCGCGAGCGCGGTAAAGTCGCTGCTTGAGGGCGATATCAAGCTGGCGGCTGCCGCCATCCGCATTGATCAGGAGATCGACCGCAAGGAACGCGGAAATCGAGTCCATGTGCCTCAAGCTGCTGCTGCAGCAGCAGCCGGTTGCAAGCGATCTGCGTCTGATCTCGTCCGTGCTGAAAATGATCACGGATATCGAGCGTATCGGTGACCAGGCAAGCGATATTGCGGAGATTGTAACATATCTGTCCGGTGCGTGCGGTCACAACACGCATATCGACCAGATGGCGCAGGCAACCATTAAAATGGTGACCGACAGCCTGGATGCGTTTTGTCCGCCGTGATCTGACCCTTTGCATGGAGCGTTATTGAATATGATGATGTGGTGGACCGCCTGTTTGACGAGTGCAAGAGCGACCTTATCGCGGAGATCGCGCAGAACCCGGAGGACGGCGAGCGCGTACTCGATGTGCTGATGATCGCCAAGTATCTGGAGCGTATCGGCGACCACGCGACCAATATTGCCGAATGGGTGGAGTTTTCCATCACCGGCTCGCATAAAAGCGCAATGCACGGCGCGGAAGCGGCGGCGCGCTGACAGAAATCGGAGTGTAATATATGATATACTGTGTGGAAGATGATGCGGGTATCCGCGAACTGGTGGTGTACACGCTGCGCAACACCGGTTTTGAGGCTGACGGCTTCGAGGACGGTGCGGCGCTGACCACTGCTCTGAACAAATGCAAGCCGCAGCTGATTCTGCTGGATATCATGCTGCCCGGCGAGGACGGCATCACCATTCTGCGTCGTCTGCGCGCAGCGCCGGATACAGCGAAGATTCCGGTCATTCTGCTGACTGCGAAAAAATACGGAGTACGACAAGGTAGTCGGTCTGGACACCGGTGCGGATGATTACATTCCCAAAGCCGTTCGGCATGATGGAGCTGATCGCGCGCATTCGTGCGGGTCCTGCGCCGCACCGAGGATATGCAGGACAAGGATGAGCTGCGTCCGCTGGTAGCCGGCGGCATCTGTGTGGATGAGCGTGCTCACACCGTATTCGTTAACGAGCAGGAGGTGCAGCTGACGCTCAAGGAGTACCAGCTGCTGTGCCTGCTGATGAAAAACCGCGGTGCCGTGCTCACGCGCGATGTGCTGCTCGAGAATATCTGGGGTTATAATAATGAAAGCGAAACCCGCACGGTCGATGTGTGCATATCCGCACGCTGCGGCAAAAAGCTGGGCGCGGACGGTGCGCTGATCGAGACTGTCCGCGGTGTCGGCTACCGCATGGGAGAAACACATGAGAAAGCGCGTATTCGGCAGCATTTTTTCTCACATCGCTTGTCACGCTGCTGCTGACGACCGGGCTGCTGCTGCTGGCAGTTCACGCCGGTCTGACCAATGACATGCGGCAGCGGCTGGTGACGGAGAAGCTATCTGTCTGCGGTGGATAACATCCGGGGAGGAGCTGGAGAAGTTCGGCTCGGTGTACGCCGACCGTTTGACACTGGTCGCGTAGGACGGCACGGTGCTGTACGACAACCGCACGAATGCCTCCGAGATGGAGAACCACGCCGTCCGTCCGGAGATTGCGGCGGCAGAGAAGAACGGCACGGGCGAGGACAACCGTCTGTCCGAAACCTTCGCTAAGCAGACGTTTTATTACGCGGTACGCCTGAAAACGGCGATGTCCTGCGTATTTCCGCAACTGCGGACAGCGTGTTCGGCGCACTGTCGAATGCGTCGCCGTGGATTGTGCTGATCATCCTGCTGGCGCTGCTGGTCGCGGCGCTGCTGGCAGGCTGGCTGACCGGTCTGTTCCTCAAGCCGATCGAAGCGCTCGACCTGCATGATCCGGATGAAGGGCGAAGCCTTTGACGAGTTGTCGCCGCTGCTGCACCGTATGGACAAGCAGAAACCACAAAATTCAGGCGCAGATGGACGAGCTGCAGCGCCGTCAGGCCGAGTTTGATGACATTACGGCCCGCATGGACGAAGGTCTGGTGCTGTTTTCCGGCAAGGGCATGATTCTGTTCGCCAATCATGCTGCGCGGGCGCTGTTCCCGCATGACAGTGCGGAAGGCAGCTATCTGACGCTGTGCCGCGATGCGAATTACATTCAGGTGGTCGAGCAGGCGCTCGACGGCAAAGGCGCGCACGGAAAAACTCGAGCGGAACGGCCGCATTTATGAACTTACGGCAAGCTCGGTGGAGGAGAACAGCGCATGGCATGCCGCCGTGCTGCTGATCGTGGATATTACCGAGCGCGAGCGTGCCGAGCAGCAGCGGCAGGAATTTACAGCCAATGTGTCGCACGAGCTGAAAACGCCGCTGACCAGCATCATGGGTTACGCGGAGATCATCGCGGGCGGCATTGCCAAGCCGGAGGACGTGGCGCCGTTTGCGGGCAAGATTCGCACGGAAGCGCAGCGGCTGCTGGCGCTCATCGAAGATATCATTCACCTGTCCCGACTGGATGAAGGCGGAGAAACAGTGGCTTTTGAGCCGGTGGAGCTATCTGCCCTCTGTGATACCGTGCGCGACCGCCTGCAGAGCAAGGCAGCAGGCAAGGGCATCGCGCTGCGCATCGAGGGAGAACCGGCTGCGGTTTCCGGTCAGCGCCGCACGCTTGAGCAGATGATCTTCAATCTAACGGATAACGCTATCAATTATAATAAGCCGCAGGGCAGCGTGACGCTTACGACCGGCACGGAGAGCGGGCGACCGTTCGTGCAGGTGTCGGATACCGGCATCGGTATCGCGCCGGCGGATCAGCAGCGCGTGTTTGAGCGGTTCTACCGCGTGGATAAAAGCCACAGCAAGATGACCGGCGGCACCGGACTGGGGCTTTCGATTGTCAAGCATGGTGCGGCGCTGCATCATGCGGAGGTTGAGCTGAAGAGTGCGCTCGGCGAGGGGACTTGCATTACTTTGCGGTTTCCTAAAGAATGATGATTGGGTGCTAACCCTTAGCTGGGGTTCCAAAAGGATAGACACCAAGGTTTCTATCCTCTTGGGACTCCAGTTTCCTTTTATTTCTTAACTCGGCGAAAATCGGAGAGCGGCGACAGCTTCGAAAATAAGAGTACGACAGAGGATTTTTTTCTTCCGGACGTCCAATTCTCAACCGATTCGCACCTTCGGTAGTGTCGGATACCGTACTGCTACATACGGTTAAATCTACGCAAGCGCAACATGACCGTGTTGCGCAACCCTTTGGTGCGTTGTAACGCACGGCACCTACGAATTTAGATATCTGGGACAATTTATCTTCGCAGGCCCTGTCTGTAATAACGCGCTCACAAATTGTGCGGCACGGTTATGCCGCACCCAGCGCGCCTGCGCAGACGAAAACCTTATGTGTAGCAGTACGCTATCTGTGAACTGCGAAAAGGCGGAGAAAGACACACTGTGGTAACCCGACTGCCGTTTTCCATTTTCGCAGCGGTCACATGTCGGCAATCTGCGCCAGACCCTCTCTAAGGGAAAAAGGGAGATTTACAAGAGGGTGGAAAACCGCAGGTTGTCTACCCCTCTTGCGCCCGCGCGGCGTCAGCGCAGTTCCGTTCGCCTCGCAGGCGAAATCCCTCAAAAAGAAAATCTCAAAAAATTAAGAAATTTTTTGAAAAAACACTTGCATGATACACCCGGTGTAGTGTATACTAATTACAGTTGCGCAAATGCGTAACCGAATTGCCGCGCAAAGGAGTTTCTCCTGCGCACGCCCATCGGCCATCAACCGGATTTTTTCGGCGTGGTCCCTGGTGCGGTCCAAAACGGCCGACCTGCCGTTATACCGGGTAATCAGCGATTTGACTGCAAAACAGGCGTAAAACTGACGTAAAATCAGCACTTTTTCCGATTGCAGCCATTGGTTTGCTCGTGCTATAATAAACGCTGGTCTGGTTGAGTTCTGGCCGGCGATTTTTTTATCCCCGCCGCTGTCCGTGGAAGGGCCACGAGCAGTGTAAAGAAAAGTGGAGGCAAACAGACAAATCAGAACCGGATTAACCCACCGGCGCTCGATTGCTGCACTACCCCCAAACTTCTTATATTAAAGGAGAGCATTTTATGCAGATCACTGATCCCATCGCGGATATGCTGACTCGTATCCGCAACGCCGGCAATGCTCGTCATGCCAGCGTGGATGTACCCGCATCCAAAATGAAGAAGGCTATTGCCCAGATCCTGCTTGACGAAGGCTACATCAAGTCCTTCGACGTTGTAGAGGGCAACACCCAGGGCATTATCCGTATCGCTCTGAAGTACGTTGACGGCCGTCAGAAGGCTATCACCGGCATCAAGCGTGTATCGAAGCCGGGCCTGCGTGTATACGCCGGCGCACAGGAGCTCCCGAAGGTACTCCGCGGCCTTGGTATTGCCATCGTTTCTACGTCGAGAGGCGTCATGACCGACAAGAAGGCTCGCGAGCTGAACGTCGGCGGTGAAGTTCTCGCATTCGTATGGTAAGGGAGGTATAAACAATGTCTCGTATTGGTAGAATGCCGATTGCCATCCCGGCCGGCGTTGAAGTCAAGATTGACGGCAGCGTTGTTACCGTAAAGGGCGCTAAGGCAACCCTTTACCCGCGAATTCCATCCGAACATGAACATCGCGGTGGAGGGCAACGAAATCCTCGTCACTCGTCCGAACGACGACAAGCACAACCGTGCACTGCACGGCCTGACCCGCAGCCTGATCCACAACATGGTCGTAGGCGTTACCGAAGGCTTCAAGAAGGAGCTGAGCGTACAGGGCGTAGGCTACCGTGTAGCAAAGCAGGGCAAGGATCTGGTTATGAACCTCGGCTACTCGCATCAGGTTACTATGAGCGAGACCGACGGCATCACGATCGACGTTCCGAATCCGAACACGATCATCATCTCCGGTCCTGACAAGCAGAAGGTCGGCCAGTTTGCAGCGGAAGTCCGCGAGAAGCGTCCGCCGGAACCCTACAAGGGCAAGGGCATTCGCTACGCTGACGAGTTTGTCCGCCGCAAGGAAGGCAAGACCGGCGCTAAGAAGAAGTAAGGAAAGGAGAGGCGTAAGATAAATGGTTTCGAAGAAGGACTCCAACAAGGCGCGTCTGCAGCGCCACAAGCGCGTACGCGCTAAGATCAACGGTACGGCTGATCGTCCCCGTCTGGACGTATTCCGTTCCGCAAAGAACATCTATGCACAGGTCATCGACGATGTCGCCGGTGTTACCCTGGTATCCGCCTCGACTGCTGAGAAGGACTTCACCGAGTACGGCGGCAACAAGGAAGCAGCCAAGAAGATTGGCCAGCTCGTTGCTGAGCGCTGCAAGGCTAAGGGCATTGAGAACGTCGTATTCGATCGCGGCGGCTATGTGTACCACGGCCGCGTGAAGGAGCTCGCAGATGGCGCCCGCGAGGGCGGCCTGCAGTTTTAAGTCGGGGAGGAGGTAAAACATGGCTCAGTTTAACAGAAACGATAAGCGTGAGGACGAGTACTCCGAGACCGTCGTAGCGCTCAACCGTGTATCCAAGACCGTTAAGGGCGGCCGCGTGATGAAGTTCTCCGCGCTGGTTGTTGTAGGCGACGGCAAGGGTACTGTCGGTTTCGGCCTCGGTAAGGCTTCCGAGGTTCCGGACGCTATCCGCAAGGGCATCGAGGACGCCAAGAAGAACCTCGTTAAGATTTCTCTGAAGGGCACCACCATCCCGCACGAGATCATCGGCGAGTTCGGTGCAGGCCGCGTTCTGCTCAAGCCTGCTGCTCCCCGGTACCGGCGTTATCGCCGGCGGCGCAGTCCGTGCAATCGTAGAGGCTGCCGGCATCAAGGATATCCGTACCAAGTGCCTGCGCTCCAACAACCCGCAGAACGTCGTTACCGCAACGATGCAAGGCCTGAAGAGCCTGCGCACGCAGCTCAGGTAGCTGCTGTACGCGGCAAAGCCTGTAGAAGAACTGTAAGAAAGGGGTAACTGACAATGGCTAACATGAAGATTACCCTGAAAAAGAGCCTGGTCGGCCGCTTGGAGAAGCACATTGCAACCGCTCATTCTTTGGGGCTTAAGAAGATCAACGACGTAACCGTTCAGCCGGACAACGCGCAGACGCCGCGGCAAGGTCAAGCAGATCGGTTACCTGCTCGAAGTCGTAGAGGAGGCGTAACCCATGAAGCTGCATGAATTGACGCCTGCCGCAGGCGCAACCAAGCCGGCCTACCGTAAGGGCCGCGGCGCCGGTTCCGGCAATGGCAAGACCGCAGGTCGCGGTCACAAGGGCCAGTGGGCCCGTTCCGGCGGCGGTGTCCGTCCGGGTTTTGAAGGCGGTCAGATGCCTCTGGCACGCCGTCTGCCGAAGCGTGGTTTCCACAATATTTTCGGCACCACTTACGCACCGGTCAATGTTTCCGCTCTTGAGAAGTTTGAAGACGGCGCTGAGGTAACTGCAGAGATCCTCTGCAATGCCGGCATCGTTAAGAATGCTCTCGACGGCATCAAGATCCTCGGTAACGGCGCGCTCACCAAGAAGCTGACTGTCAAGGCAGCAGCATTCTCTGCGTCCGCAAAGGAGAAGATCGAAGCCGCAGGCGGAAAGGCCGAGGTGATTTAAGGTGTTTCAAACCCTTAAAAACGCCTGGGCTATGCCCGAACTGCGCAAGAAGATCCTGTATACTCTGTTTATCATCCTGATCTTCCGCTTCGGTTCGTGCATTCCGGTTCCGTTCATCGACACCCAGCTGCTTGCTCAGTATTTTGAGCAGGCATCAGCACAACGGTTCGATGCTCGGTTATCTGGATATGTTCTCCGGCGGCGGTCTGTCGCGTGCGACCATCTTCGCCATGAGCATTACCCCGTATATCAATGCGTCCATTATCCTTCAGCTGCTGACCGTTGCCATCCCCGCTCTCGAGCGCATGGTAAAGGACGGCGGCGAGGAGGGCCGCAAGAAGATCGCAAGCTGGACCCGCTACGTCGGCGTCCTGCTCGGCCTGCTGCAGGGTCTGTCCTACTACGCTCTGCTGCGCAACCAGGGCTTCCTTTCTGACAAGGGCGTTCTGGCGGCCGTTACGATCGTTATGACCTTCACCGCAGGCACCGCGCTGATCATGTGGATGGGTGAGCACATCACCCAGAAGGGTATCGGCAACGGCATCTCGATCATCCTGTTCGCAGGTATCGTTTCCCGCGGTCCGTCGCTCATGCGCACGCTGGGCAACCTGTTCCAGACCGGCACGAGCGGCATCGTTTCCGGCAATCCTGATGATCATCATCGGTATCTTTATCGTAGTGTTCATCGTATTCATGTCCAATGCAGAGCGCCGGATCCCGGTGCAGTACGCAAAAGCGTGTTGTCGGCCGCAAGATGTACGGTGGTCAGTCCACCCATTTGCCCATCAAGGTCAACGCTTCCGGCGTTATGCCGATCATCTTTGCGTCCTCCATCCTGCGCTGCCGCAGACCGTTTCGATGTTCTGGCAGCCGGAGGCTGGTACGGTCGGTGCCCACATCCTCAATCTGTTCTCGCAGAGAAGTGTGGTCTACATCGTTCTGTACGCACTGCTGATCCTCGCTTTCGCATATTTCTATGCATCCATCCAGTTTAACCCGATCGAGATCGCCAACAACCTGAAGAAGAACCGCGGCTTCATCCCGGGCTTCCGTCCCCGGCAAGCCGACCTCCGACTTCATCACCAAGGCTCTCGGCAAGGTTACCTTCGTCGGCGCCGTATTCCTCGGCATCGTCGCGCTGGTACCGCTGATCGTCGGTGCGATCTCCACGAACCTCTCCAATGTGGCTCTGGGCGGCACCTCGGTCATCATCGTCGTCGGTGTTGCGCTTGACACGGTCAAGCAGATGGAGGCGCAGATGCTCATGCGTCATCACAAGGGCTTTTGGAATAAATCTGGAGGCTGATTTTAAGTGAATTTGATTCTTCTTGGCGCACCGGGCGCCGGCAAGGGTACGCTCGCGTCCTACCTGATCGAAAAAGATGGGTGTTCCGAGCATCTCGACCGGCAACATTCTGCGCGAGGCAATCAAGAACAATACGCCCCTTGGCCAGTCGGCTAAGGAGTACATGGACGCCGGCAAGCTCGTACCGGACCAGCTCGTCATCGACCTGCTCAAGGAGCGCATCGCAAAGCGCGACTGCAAGAGCGGCTTCATCCTCGACGGCTTTCCGCGCACGATCCCGCAGGCTGAGGCACTCGACGAGATCGCAAAGATCGACTGCGCTCTGGCTCTCGAGGTACCGAACGAGGTCATCGAAAGCGCATGACCGGCCGTCGTGTCTGTCTGCGCTGCGGCGCAACCTACCACGTAGAGGCAAATCCGCCGCGCGTGGCTGATATCTGCGACATCTGCGGCGACAAGCTCGTTATCCGCAGCGATGACCAGCCGGACGTTGTTCGTCATCGCCTGGAGACCTACCACGAGCAGACCGAGCCCCTCAAGGGCTACTACGATGCTCAGGGCAAGCTCAAGAGCATCGACGGCACCAAGGGCATCCATGAAACTGAGAAATTTGCGGTTGAGGCATTGGGTCTGTAATTATGATTCACATTAAATCAGAAAAAACTCGAACGGATGCGCGTCGCCGGCCGAATCACTGCGCTCGCGCGCGCAAGGCGGCGGCTGACGCGGTTCATCCAGGTGTTACTACCGAAGAAATCGACCGGATCGTCCGCAAGACGATCGAGGACGCGGGCGCAAAGCCCTCGTTCCTCGGTTACGGCGGATTCCCCGGCAGTGCCTGTGTGTCGATCAACGATCAGGTCATCCACGGCATTCCGTCCAAGACGCATATCGTCCGCGAGGGCGATATCGTCAAGGTGGATGTCGGTGCCTACATCCATGGCTACCACGGTGACTGCGCCGCTACCATCCCCTGCGGAGAGGTAAGCGACGAAGCAAAGAAAGCTCATCGCAGTCACACGCCAGAGCTTCTTTGAAGGCATTAAATTTGCCCGTGTGGGCTATCGTGTTTCCGACATCGGCGCCGCCGTTCAGGCATACGTCGAGGCGAACGGCTTTTCGGTCGTGCGCGACTACGTCGGTCACGGTGTAGGTGAAAACGCTGCATGAAAGCCCTGAGGTCCCGAACTACGGCAAACCCGGCCATGGCATCCGCCTGCAGAGCGGCATGGTCATCGCGGTTGAGCCGATGGTCAATGTGGTGTTTACACGGTCAAGGTCCTGCCCGACGGCTGGACCGTCAAGACCCGGGACGGTAAACTTTCCGCCCACTATGAAAACACCATTGCCATCACGGATGGCGAGCCGGAGATCCTGACAAGCATCGACGGCGAGGTACTGGCAGTGATGTCTCGCGCCCGATTATCCGACATCGTGCTCTCTCTGACCGGAAGGGACAGAGGACAGCTCATGCTGGTCGTCGCGGAGGAGGGGATTTCCTCCTGCTGGCGAACGGACGCGCGCGGCGGGCGGAAAACCCGAAGCGCAAACGCGAAAAAGCACGTTTCCCGACAGGGGGCGTGCGATGAGCGGACCCGGCTCAAGCTCGAAAGGAGGGCGGCCGGCTGACAAACAGTGAAATCCGCAAGGCACTCGCCCTCTGGACAGGGGACGAGGACAACATTTGACCGAGGAGGGGAAACGAACAATGGCAAAAGATGATGTGATTGAGCTCGAGGGTACCGTCGTAGAGGCGCTGCCGAACGCTATGTTTCAGGTAGAGCTGCCGAACGGCCATAAAATTCTGGCCCATATCTCCGGCAAGCTCCGCATGAACTTTATCCGCATTCTTCCGGGCGACAAGGTCACCGTACAGATGTCGCCTTACGACCTGACCCGCGGTTGTATCACTTGGCGTTCCAAGTGATAAAAAGCGGGCGGAGGTACGCATGTGACCTGCGCGCCAGTGGTCGCCGGACAGGTTTCCCTGGTGTCCCATCCCACCAAAAAATTTGATGGAGGTAAAACAAACATGAAGGTAAGACCGTCTGTAAAGCCGATCTGCGAGAAGTGCAAGATCATTCGCCGCAAGGGCCGTGTAATGGTTATCTGCCAGAACCCGAAGCACAAGCAGAAGCAGGGCTAAGAAGCGCCTTCCGGCGCTTTATAGGGGACCTTTCAAAAGTCCCCTATATACAAAAACAAGTTCCTGACGAAACTTGTTTTTGATACCGAAAAATGACGCCGCCCAAGGCGGTTGAGTCGAGGAATAAAAAAGTCCGGCAGAGCTGGACTTTTTGTGGCGATTAAGTTAATCGCCTCATAAAAACAGCGCGCCAGGGGCGCGGATCATGGTTTACGCGAACACGACAAGCACGCGCGGCGAGCGCGACGCTGCAGGGGCGGAGGCGGCTCCTATACTGTGTTTGCAAACACGCCTCAGTGTGTAACTATGGAGGTTATAATAGTATGGCTCGTATTGCCGGTGTTGACCTTCCCGCGAAAAAAGAGTGGAGATCGGCCTGACCTACGTTTTCGGCATTGGCCGCAAGACGTCCAACGAAATCCTTGCTAAGACCGGTATCAATCCGGATACCCGCGTCAAGGACCTGACCGAAGAAGAGGCTGCTAAGCTGCGTGAAGTCATCGAGCGCGACTACAACGTCGAGGGTGACCTGCGCCGTGAGATCGGCCTGAACATCAAGCGTCTGGTCGAGATCGGCTGCTATCGCGGCCTGCGTCATCGCCGCGGCCTGCCGGTTCGTGGTCAGCGGACAAAGACCAATGCAAGAACACGCAAGGGTCCGGTAAAGACCATCGCAAATAAGAAGAAGTAAGGAGGGGAACGTATAAATGGCTAAGGTACAGAAGAAGGGCGCAGCGACCCGTACTCGTCGCCGCGAGCGCAAGAATATCGAGAAGGGCGCGGCTCACATCCGTTCCTCTTTCAACAACACGATCGTTACGATTACCGACCTGAACGGCAACGCTATTTCCTGGGCTTCCTCCGGCGAGATGGGCTTCCGTGGTTCTCGTAAGTCCACTCCGTTTGCAGCTCAGACCGCGGCTGAGACCGCTGCCGCTGCTGCTATGGAGCACGGCCTGAAGACCGTTGAAGTTTATGTAAAGGGCCCGGGTTCCGGCCGTGAGGCTGCTATCCGTGCACTGCAGGCCGCGGGCCTGGAGGTTACCATGATCAAGGACGTAACCCCCATCCCCCACAACGGCTGCCGTCCGCCGAAGCGCCGTCGCGTATAATAGAAGGAGGAAACCAATAAATGGCTAAGAATACCCAGCCCGTTCTCAAGCGTTGCAAGACGCTTGGTCTTTTCCCGGCGGTACTTGGTTACTCCAAGTCTACCAAGCGCCAGCCCAAGCAGACTCGCCGCAAGCAGTCTGAGTACGGCATGCAGCTGCGCGAGAAGCAGAAGGTCAAAAGTTCATCTATGGCGTTCTCGAGAAGCAGTTCCATCATTACTACGAGAAGGCTGAGCGCAAGCAGGGCATCACCGGTGAGATCCCTGCTCCAGGAGCTTGAGCGCCGCCTTGACAACGTAGTATTCCGCATGGGCTTCGGCAACACCCGCCGCGAAGCTCGCCAGCTCGTTAACCACGGTCACTTCACCGTAAACGGCAAGCGCGTCAACATCCCGTCCTTCCAGGTTAAGCCGGGCGACGTAGTTGCAGTTTGCGAGAAGTCCCGCACCACCACCAAGTTCAAGTCTCTGCTTGAGGAAAACGGCAAGAAGGCTTGCCCGAAGTGGATCGAGAAGGCTAACGATGCTTTCGAGGGCAAGGTTGTAGCAATGCCGGCACGCGACGACATCGACTACGAAGTTGCTGAGCACCTCATCGTCGAGCTGTACTCGAAATAATAGACCCTCGCTTTTGGAACGGGCGTGGCGTCTGCTGCGTCTGTTCCGCTTAGAGTTTCCAACCAACGTGAAGGAGGGTACCACATGATCGAAATCGAAAAACCGCGTATTGACTGTGAGCAGCTCGCCGAGGACGGCTCCTACGGCAAGTTCGTCGTAGAGCCGCTGGAGCGCGGATATGGCACCACGCTGGGCAACTCCCTGCGCCGCATTCTGCTGTCCTCTCTGCCGGGTACGGCAGCGTCCAGCATCAAGATTGCAGGCGTGCAGCACGAGTTTTCCACCATCCCGGGCGTTAAGGAAGACGTCACCGAGATCCTGCTGAACATCAAGGGCATCATTGCCAAGCTGCACTGCGACGGCCCCAAGACGGTCTACATCGAGGCTGCCGGCGAGGGCGAGGTCAAGGCCGGTGACATCCACGCGGACGGTGAGGTCGAGATCCTGAATCCTGACCTGCACATCGCTACCCTGATGAGCGATGCTCGCCTGTCCATGGAGATTACGATGACTTCCGGCCGCGGCTATGTTCCGGCTGAGAAGAACAAGCAGCATCAGACCTCCATCGGCGTCATTCCGGTGGATTCGATCTACACGCCGGTCTACAAGGTCAACTACACGGTTGAAAACACCCGTGTACGCGACCTGACCGACTATGACAAGCTGACGCTCGAGGTATGGACCGATGCAACCATCAACGCACGCGATGCGGTTTCGCTCGGTGCAAAGGTTCTCCGCGACCACCTCGATCTGTTCGTAGACCTGTCCGAGGAGATCGGCTCCAAGTCCACCGTTGTTGAAAAGGCTGAAGCGCAGCACGATAAGGTGCTTGAAATGACCATTGAGGAGCTTGACTTCTCCGTGCGTTCGTTCAACTGCCTCAAGCGCGCAGGCATCAACACGGTTGAGGACCTCATCAACACCTCCGAGGAGGACATGATGAAGGTTCGTAACCTGGGCCGCAAGTCCCTGGAAGAGGTCATCGGCAAGCTGGAGGCTATGGGCCTGCATCTTGCAAAGTCTGAGGAGTAATCTTCGTACTTTCGCCCACAGCTTCGTCAGAAGCTGCAAGTGAAACTGCCTGATTACCGAAAACGGACAAACTGTGTGCCGTGAGGCACTGTAACTGAACTGATGCGGCGGTACGTTTTACCGCGCCGCCGCTTTTACTTTAATTTGGAGGTAAACACGAATGGCTAACAATCGCAAGCTCGGCCGTCCTACTGACCATCGTAAGGCTATGCTGCGTGCGCTGGTAACCTACCTGCTGGAGAACGGCAAGGTTGAGACCACCTCGCTCGCGCTAAGGAAGTAGGCCCGATGACCGAGAAGATGATTACCCTCGGCAAGAAGAACACTCTGGCTTCCCCGTCGTCAGGCTATGGCTTACGTCACCAAGGAAGCAGTTGTTGCTAAGCTGTTCTCTGAGATCGCTCCGGAGTACGCTAACCGTAACGGTGGCTACACCCGCATCGTAAAGATCGGTCCCCGCCGCGGCGACTGCGCAGAGATGGCAATCATCGAGCTGGTTAAGTAATTCCTGACGGAATACTGACGACTCGACCCGAGCGCAGGCTCGGGAAAAATGATTTTTCAAAAAGGTTATCCAGTAGCGTGCTTATTGGATAACCTTTTTCTTTTGCCCATAACAGGCAAATAAAGGACAATCAGAACAAATAACGATAAAAATGACAACGTGAAATCAATATTTGTAAGGCAATCTGTACAATTAGGCATGGGAAAATTTGCTATTCTGAGAATTGACTGCAAACCATAATCTGTTATACTAAAATTAGAGGCAGAAGACCTTAATGCGATCAGTGAGGAGGGAGAAACATGAAAACGTTATTCAAAAAGATACTCAGCGCACTGCTTGCTGTACTCTGCTTTGGCGGCATGTTCGCCGCAGCGGCAGATCATCGGCCGCCGAGGGAGAGTTTCGGCCGTTTCAGACGTCTGAGGAATATGACGATACCGGAAAGAATATTCTCTCGGCGGATAACACACAGCCGTCCCAGCGGGAAGCGTCATGAACGAGTACGTATGGTAATTCGGCGAACGGCATCGTGACGCTTTATCTGAGTGGGCTCCTGCTATCAAAAGGGAACATTCATCGCCGTAAAGCGCCATGGATACCACGCCGTCTGGCGAAAATCTGACGTTTTCGCTCCAGTCCTCCGGCGGCGGCGGTTTTTGACGGCCTTGCCGAAGAGCAGACAAGACGAATAGAGGCCACGACGGATGGTAATATACAGAATTACTTTCCATGCGGTGAAAGCCGTAACGGCAAAAATCAAAATCACAATCGGAGAAGGACTTCCGGCCGAGAACGAGCAGGTGAAGGGCGCTTCGAACGAGTATGTGGTGACGATTCCGGCGGGCGGTTCCGTAACGCTGAAAGCGTATCAACTGGGCGCAAGTCTATGCCGTTGTCGATGCTAATCACCAAGGGAACCGTTGTCGGAGTTCACTATGCAGGCTTTTGCCAGAATGGATACCACGCCGAATGGCGCAAGTTCACCTTTTTTTACTTACGCTCCTCCGCGGACGGGACAGCATCGCCGGCACGCTCACCGAGGAACAGTCCGCACGCATGACGGCCGGTTTATTCCGGTGATTACAGCATCACTTTTCCGCGACAAAAGCCGTTACCGCCAAGATCCTGATTCCCAACCGACCCGGGACTGACCGGTTGAACGCAGAATTTTTTGACGCAGTTGCAGATATCGAGAAGGAAAAGGGCATTCCGCGCGAATATATGTACGAGAAGATCCGCCAGGCCATGCTGACGGCGTTCCGCAAGGACACGCCCGACTGCGAGGACAATGTGGAGGTCATTCTCGACGAGGACAAAAGAAGATCGAGATGGTCGTCAAGAAGACGGTCGTCGCGCGCGTCATCGACCCGTATGTTGAGATCAGCGAGGAGGCGGCGCACCGCGTCAGCAAGCGCGCCAAGATCGGCGACGTGGTCAGCGTCCCGGTCGAGACCAAGCAGTTCGGCCGCATCGCGGCGCAGGCGGCCAAGCAGGTCATCATTCAGGGTATTCGCGAGGCGGAGCGCGGCATGATCTATGAAGAATTCAATTCCAAGGAGCATGAGATCCTCACCGGCGTCGTCAATAAGATCGACCCGCGCACCGGCTGCGCGTTTTTGAAGATCAGCTCCAACTCCGACTATACCGAGGCAATGCTCGCCCCGGCGGAGTGCATCCGCGGCGAGGAGCTGCACGAGGGCGACCGCATCAAGGTCTACGTGGTCGAGGTACGCAACAGCACGCGCGGACCGCAGGTGCTCATCAGCCGGACGCATCCGGGCCTGGTCAAGCGCCTGTTCGAGCTTGAGGTGCCGGAGATCTTCGACGGCACGGTCGAGATCAAGTCCATCGCCCGCGAGGCCGGCAGCCGCACGAAGATGGCTGTCTGGGCAGAGGATCCGGTCATCGACCCGATCGGCGCGTGCGTCGGCCCGAAGGGCGGCCGTGTCGCGAGCGTTGTCAACGAGCTCGGCGGTGAGAAGATCGACATTGTCAAGTACAGTGAGGTGCCGGAGGAATTCATCGCGGCCGCGCTGGCCCCGTCCGAGGTGCTGGAAGTGACCCTGCTCGACGAGGGCAAGAGCTGCCGCGTCATTGTGCCGGATAACCAGCTGTCGCTCGCCATCGGCAAGGAGTGTCGAAACCGCAAACCGAGGCAGGCTGAATAAGCATGAATATGGTACAAGATTCCCATGCGGCAGTGCCTTGGCTGCCGTGAAATGTTCCCGAAACGGGAGCTGATCCGCGTCGTGCGTGCTCGCCCGAGGGCGATCACGCTCGATTTCAAGGGAAAGGCACCCGGACGCGGCGCGTATCTCTGCGGCCGCCCGGAATGCCTCAAGAAAGCACGCAAGAGCCGCGCGATCGAGCGCGCGCTCAGCGTCACCGTGCCCGAAACGGTCTATGACCAGCTCGAGCAGCAGATGGAACAGGAGGGGCGCACATGGCGAATGATCCTGTACTGAGAATGCTCGGCCTTGCACGCCGCGCAGGCAAGCTCGCCTACGGCGATGAGCTGGTGCGCGAGGTGTGCTTTGCCCACAAGGCAAGATGCGTGTTCCTCGCAGGCGACGCCGGCGCGAGCACGGCGAAAAAGGGTGCGTTCTACGCCGAGAAGGCGAATGTTCCCTGCGTGCAGCTGCCCCACGGCAAGATCGAACTCGGCACGGCGGTCGGCAAGTCCGGCTGCGCGATCGTTGCCGTGACGGATATCGGACTCGCCTCGTCCGCGGTTGAAAAAAGCTGGCGAGCGAGCACGAGGATATGCGGAGACCGCAAAGCTCCTCAGCGAGAAGAATGCACGCATCCAGTCCCGCAAAGGGCATCAAAAAGCAGAAGAACAAGGCGGAAACCGACCGACGGAAAAGCCGGATGAACCGGAAAAACGTGAGGAAAGCCGCCCGAAACCGGCGGAGAAGCGTCCCTTCCGCAGGGCGGACGGCGAAAAGCGTCCGTACCGCAAGGACGGCGAGCGCTCCTTCCGCAAGGCGGACGGCGAAAAGCGTCCGTACCGTAAGGATGGCGAGCGTCCCTTCCGCAAGGCGGACGGTGAGAAGCGCCCGTACCGTAAAGGACGATGAGCGCCCCTTCCGCAGGGCGGACGGCGAAAAGCGCCCGTACCGTAAGGACGGCGAGCGTCCCTTCCGCAAGGCGGACGGCGAAAAGCGCCCGTACCGCAAGGACGGAGAGCGCCCCTTCCGCCGCGACAGCGCACGGAAACCGCATTTTACAGGCGAAAACGCAGCTTCCGCAATAAAACGTAACGAACGCGCGAAAAGCGCGCATTCAATAGAGCCTGCCGTGCAGGCTCATAAAAACCGGGAGCATGTATCACGGTTTTTATACAGGAAAAGCGGTTCTGTGTGCCGCGAAGCGACGCGCACAACTGCGCCAAGCTTGGTCCGCGCTTTGCGCGGCACAGTTCATTCTCGCGCGAAAGCGTGGTTTCGAACGAAATAAATTGGAGGTATTGCCCATGGCATTAGACAATAAATACCGGGTACACGAGGTCGCAAAGGACTTCGGCGTATCCACCAGGGAGATCACGGAAATTCTGACCAAGTATCGCACCGAGCCGAAGAACCATATGCAGGTGCTCGACGATGCCGATCTGTCGGTTATTTTTGAATATATGACCCAGCATCATCAGGTCAAGAACATGGAAAGCCTGCTCGGCGCACAGCAGTCCGAGCGCAAGGAGCAGCCTGCCGCGAAGCAGGAGGAGAAGACCGGCCGAGAAAGCGCCGGCGCAGACTCCGGCTTCCTCAAGGTAAAGCAGGTACACCGCATCGACACCCGCGGCACCGGCGATGTCAACCTCGCCAAGTATGATGATCACGTAGATAAGCTGGTAGATGCCAAGGCCGAGCGAATGGAGTCCAAGGGCAGCAAGAAGCAGAAGCTGACCAAGAAGTCCGATCAGCGCTCCAAGCCGTTCGGCAACAAGCGCCGTCAGGAGGAGCAGGAGAAGATGCGCCGCCTGCAGCGTCAGCAGCAGATGGCAGCACTTAAGAAGATTCCGGTAAAGGTAATGATTCCGGAGGAGATTTCCGTCGGTGAATTGGCTTCCCGTATGAAGCGCACTGCGGCGGACGATATCAAGGGCCTCATCAAGCTGGGCGTTATGGCGTCCATCTCCGAGGTAATCGACTTCGATACCGCGGCGATCGTCGCGGAGGGAATGGGCTGCAAGGTCGAGAAGGAAGTTCACGTTACCATCGAGGAGCAGCTGTTCGACGAGCACGAGGATAAGGCAGAGGAGCTTCAGCCCCGCGATCCGGTCGTTGTCGTTATGGGTCACGTTGACCACGGCAAGACCTCTCTGCTCGACGCGATCCGCAAGACCAAGGTCACCGCAGACGAGGCGGGCGGCATTACGCAGCACATCGGCGCGTACCGCGTTAAGATTGGCGGCAAGCCGATCACCTTCCTCGATACACCGGGACACGCCGCCTTCACCTCGATGCGGGCGCGCGGCGCGCAGGTAACCGACATCGCCGTTCTGGTCGTTGCCGCCGACGACGGCGTTATGCCTCAGACCATCGAGGCCATCAACCACGCCAAGGCAGCAGGCGTTCCGATCATCGTTGCGGTCAACAAGATCGACAAGCCGGCGGCAAATCCGGACCGCGTGCTTCAGCAGCTGACCGAGTACGAACTCGTACCGGAGGCATGGGGCGGCGACACCATCGTCTGCGAAATCTCCGCGAAGTTCGGTCAGGGCATCGACAACCTGCTCGAAATGGTTCTGCTGACCGCAGAGATGGCTGACCTCAAGGCAAACCCGAACCGCAAGGCGCATGGTACCGTCATCGAGGCGAAGCTCGACAAGGGCCGCGGCCCGGTTGCAACCCTTCTGGTACAGAACGGCACCCTGCACGCAGGCGATACGGTCATCGCGGGCACCTCTGTCGGCCGCGTTCGCGCAATGACCAACGACGACGGCAAGAAGATTGAGTCCGCAGGCCCGTCCGTTCCGGTCGAGATCATCGGTCTGGCCGAAGTCCCGGTGCAGGCGACATCTTCGACGCCGTTGACGACGAGAAGATGGCGCGCGAGCTGGTTGAGCAGCGCAAGGACAAGGAAAAGGAAGAGCGCAACAAGCTGTTCCACAAGGTAACGCTCGATAACCTGTTCGATTCCATCCAGCAGGGCGAGATGAAGGAGCTGAATATCATCGTCAAGGCAGACGTTCAGGGTTCTGTCGAGGCGGTGCGCTCTTCGCTGGAGAAGCTCTCCAACGACGAGGTGCGCGTGCGCTGCATCCACGGCGGCGTCGGCGCCATCAACGAGTCCGACGTTATGCTGGCTGCTGCTTCCGGCGCGATCATTGTTGGCTTTAACGTTCGTCCGGACCGCACCGCTACCGACTCCGCTGCACAGCAGGGCGTTGATATGCGTATGTACCGCGTCATCTATGATGCCATCGAGGAGATGGAGCAGGCGATGAAGGGCATGCTCGAGCCGAAGTTCAAGGAAGTCGTGCTCGGTCACGCAGAGGTTCGTCAGGTATTCAAGATCACCGGCGCAGGCGCGGTAGCAGGCTGCTATGTACAGGACGGCAAGATCCAGCGCAACGCTGAGGTCCGCGTTGTCCGCGACGGCATCGTATTCCACGAGGTCATCTCAACACCCTCAAGCGCTTCAAGGACGACGTCAAGGAAGTCGCTGCTGCATATGAGTGCGGCATGAGCATCGAGAACTACAATGATATCAAGGAAGGCGATATCATTGAGTGCTTCGTGATGGAGGAAGTAAAGCAGTAAACTGCTTTTCTAAGGGGGACGCTGTCCCCCTTAGATACGAAAAAAGTTCCCAAGGAAACCGGAAACGATAACCCCTCTCGAATGAATACATTCGAGGCCGCGCCGCCGCGGCGCGGGCAGTGGTATAAAAAGTCCGGCGGAGCTGGCCTTTTATGGGGAATTGAATCACGCGCTGCGGCGGAGTGTGAAAAATGCGCTTTGCGCATTTCCTTTCAGCAAGAATTAACCAATCCTCACGAAGGAGGTTTGATTTGTAATGTCTACTCGAATTGATCGTATTTCCGAAGAGGTGATGAAGGCGCTGGCGGAGGCGATGCGCTCTGTCAAGGACCCGCGTGTGCAGGAGGCCATGGTTTCCGTGGTTCACTGTGACGTTACGAACGATCTGCGTTATGCGAAGTGCTATATTTCGGTACTCGGCAGCGAGCAGCAGGCGAAGGACGTCATGAAGGGTCTGAGGTCTGCGTCCGGCTGGCTGCGCCGCGAGGTAGGCCGCCGCGTTCAGCTGCGCTATGCGCCTGAGCTGGTGTTCGAGCTCGACGAGTCGATCACGCGCGGTGCGCACATCTCGGAAATGCTGCATGAACTGAAAAACGAAGGGAAGCTCGGAGGGGAGGACGAGGAATGATCGTTCACGTTGCTGAAGCGGCTGCCGCTTTGCAGGCGCATGACGATATTCTCATCCTGACCCACCGCCGCCCGGACGGCGATACCGCAGGCTGCGCCGGCGCTCTGTGCCGCGGTCTGCGCCAGATCGGCAAGCGGGCGTATATTCTGGAGAATCCGGAGATCACAAGACGCTATGCGCCGATGATTACCGACTGTTATCCTCCGGATGATTTCAACCCTCGGTATATCGTTTCGGCCGATATTGCAGAGGAAAAAGCTGTTCCCCGATACGGCGGAGCAGTATAAGGGCAGGGTGGATCTGGTCATCGACCACCACGGCTCGAACGAAGGCTTCGGCGCGAAAAACCTCATCCGTGCGGATGCGGGCGCATGCGCGGAGGTGCTGTACGATGTGCTGACGGCGCTCGGATGCAGACTGACGCGCGAGATCGCGGAGTGCATTTATGTCGGCGTCTCGACCGATACCGGCTGCTTCAAGTTTTCGAACACGACCGCGCACACCCATGCGGTCGCGGCGGCGTGCCTGACCGCCGGCATCGACGGCGGCGAGATCAACCGCGCGCTGTTCGAGACCAAATCGCGTCCGCGTTTTGAGATGGAGCGCATTGTATTTGATACGATGGAGTTCCACGAGAACGGCGCGATCGCGGTTGCCGTGCTCTGGCGCAGGGATATCGACCATGCAGGCGCGGATATGGACGATCTGGACTCGATTGCATCGCTTACGCGTCAGATTGAGGGCGTACAGATCGGCATTACGATGACCGAAAAGGCGGACGGAACGGTTCGCGTTTCCGTCCGCACCACCAAGGAGATGGACGCGGCCGCTATCTGCAAACGGTCGGCGGCGGCGGCCATGTCCGTGCGGCAGGTGCGAGCTTCACCTGCGGCATGGCCGAGGCAAAGGCCGAGATACTGCGCGTGAGGCGAAGGAGCAGTTCCATGCAGCAAACTGACCTTTCGGTATCCTGCTGATGAACAAGCCGCAGGGCTTTACCTCGCACGATGTGGTTGCCAAGCTGCGCGGTATTCTGCACACGCGCAGGAAAATCGGTCACGGCGGCACGCTCGATCCGCTCGCGACCGGCGTTCTGCCGGTGTTCATCGGCGGCGCGACCAAGGCGGCGGACTTCGCCGCAGCGCAGGACAAGGAGTACGTCGCCGGGCTTTACGCTCGGCTACTGCACGGATACGCAGGATGTGACCGGCGAGATCGTGCAGACCGGCGACCGGATCGCGGCGGAATATGCGGTGAAGCGTGCGGTGCGCGGCTTTGTCGGACCGCAGCAGCAGATCCCGCCGATGTACTCCGCGGTAAAGGTCAACGGCCAGAAGCTGTACGACCTTTGCACGCAAGGGCAGGGAGGTCGAGCGCCCGGCGCGCGACATCATCGTGCATGAAATGGAGCTGCTGGACTTCGACGAGAACGCCCAGAAGGGCACGCTGCGCTGTGTAGTCAGCAAGGGCACCTATGTGCGCACGCTCGTGAACGACCTCGGTGAAAAGCTCGGCACGCTCGCAGTGCTGCACAGTCTGGTGCGCACGCGCTCGGGCGCGTATCCGCTCGACCGCTGCCGCAGCTTCGAGGACTGCGAGCGGGCGATGGCCGACGGCACGATGCAGCAGCTCCTGCTGCCGACCGACAGCCTGGTCACCGACTGTCCGGCCGTCGCGCTCACCGACGAGGGCGCGGAGCGCATCGCACGCGGTGCGGTCGTCTTTCCGCGTCAGGCGGACAGCCTGCCCGAAACCGCAGGCACGCTGTGCCGTGTGTACTATGAGGGACGCTTCCTCATGCTCAAAAACTTCCGGTCCGCGAGCTCGACAAAATGGATAGGGCGGTCTGGGTCTGTTTGTCTATAAAAACTTTCGATAATTTCAGGGGATAGCCCGATGATAGAAGTTACAAAGCCCCGCGCGATTGCGCTCGGATACTTTGACGGCGTGCATCTGGGGCATCGTGCGCTCATGCAGAAGGCGGTCGAGCGCGCGAAGCAGATCGGCGGCACGAGCGCCGTGTTCACGTTCGACGTGCATCCGGATTCGGTCGTCATGGGCCGTCAGGTACCGCTGCTGACCGCGAACGCCTACCGCCGCGACGAGATCAAGCTGCTCGGCGGCGTGGACGAGGTCATCTTCGGCCATTTTGACGAGCGGATGCAGCACATGGACTGGCGCGATTTCATCCACAAGATGCTCATCGGGCAGTTCCACGCCGGCTGGATCATTTCGGGACGCAACAACCGCTTTGGCTACAAGGGACTCGGCAACGCCGAGGGCATGGCGGCCGAGTGCGAGAAGGCCGGTATCGGCTACGACTGCATCGAGGACGTCAAGGTAGACGGCATCGTCGTCGCCTCGACCTATATCCGCCAGCTGATCGCGCAGGGCGACATGGAGGGCGCGGCGAAGTTCCTCGGCCATCCGTACACCGTGACGGGCATCGTGGAGCATGGCCGCAGAGTCGGCACGAGCGTGCTCAAGGTGCCGACGGTCAACCTGCGTCTGCCGTCCGAAATGGCGCTGCCGCCCTACGGCGTGTACGCGACGCGCGTGCTCGTGGACGGAAAGCTATATCGCCGCGACCAATATCGGCGTCAAGCCGACGTTTCTGGACGGCGGCGCGCCGACCATCGAGCCGCATCTGCTCGACTTTTCGGGTGACCTGTACGGCAGGATGATCCATGTCGAGCTGCATAAGTTCCTGCGCCCGGAGATGCAGTTTGAGTCGGTCGAGGCGCTCAAAAACGCCATCGACGAAAATATCCGCCAGACCCGCGAACTTTTCGCGGAGAAATAAGGCAAAAGCAAAGAAAAAGAGTAAGAGAAAAGAGTAAGAAGAAAAAGGCACGCCGACGGCGTGCGCTTTTTTGCGCCCTTCGGCGCAATCTCCTGCCGCATTTTGCCTTCGGCAAAACAGGCAGGGACAGCCCGCAGAGCGCCGCATAAAATCCCTATAAAAGTCCAGCTCTGCCGGACTTTTTATTCCTCTGCTCGCGCCGCGGCATTTCGGCGCGGCCTCGTCCGCCGCACCCCAGGGCACCTTCTCTTGCCCTTTCAGGGCAATTCACCTTGTGCGGACGAGGGGGTATCGTTTCCGGTTTCTCCGGAACCGGAAACCGTATCCAGGGGGACAGCGTCCCCCCTGGAATCCAGGCACGGAAAAAGGCCGCCTGCATTCACAGACGGCCTTTTCCACAAAGAGTAGGTAAAAAGAGTAAAGAAAGAAAAAATAATGAGAGATATAAGCAGATTAACGGGCGAAGCGGTTGTAGAACGCTTCCTCACGGTCACGGCCCATCAGCGCAGAATCTACACGATAACCATTGGTAAGCATCGCTGCAAGCGTCTCAAAATAACCACGAGTGTTCTTCATAAGGGTTTGACCTCCGTTTCGATGAATTCTTTTTAATTTTGTCCGGTTCCCCTTGACAAGTATTATTATAGTTATTTTATATAAAAAATGCAATTCGAATTTTGTTTAATATAATCAAAGAAAATCACTTGGTTTTTTGTATATTAAGCACAAATTAAAAAGATGTAAAATGTAAGTAAAGCACAAATACTGGATATTTGCCGGAAAATATGGGAATATGGGAACATTTCCGGGGAAAAAGTGTTTATGAGTGAAAGGAGGATGAGAGACATGTCAGATGAATTGCGCGAGGATGCATTCCTGGAGGATTCGATGGAGCGATACGGCGACGCCGTGTACCGGCTCGCGCTCTGCCGCCTCGGCTCCCGCGCGGATGCGGAGGACGTTTATCAGGATTTTTTTTCTGCGTCTGCTGCTGCGCGACACGACGGCATTTCGCGACGGTGAACATCTCAAGGCATGGCTGCTGCGCGTGACGCTGCACTGCTGCGTTGATCTGCGGCGCTCGGCGTGGTGGAAGCGCACCGCGCCTCTGGAAGCCGCCGCGGATGCCGCCGCGCCGCTGAGCGAGGAGAAGGGCGCGCGCTCTGGCAGGCGGTCGAAGCGCTGCCGGCCGATCTGCGTACCGCCGTATGGCTGCACTATGTCGAGGGCTACGGCACGGACGAGATTGCGGAAATCGTGAACTGCCGTCCGGCGACGGTACGGACAAGGCTGCATCGCGCACGCAAAAACTGCAAACCGAACTGGAAGGAGAGCTGAATGATGAACATGTGGGACGAAATGAAGAATATCAAGGCGCCGGACGAGCTGAAGGCGCGGACTCGCGCGGCGGTGCGTGAGGAAAAAGGCAGAGCGCGGCAGCCGGTCCGCAGCATGAAGCGGCTGCTCGCGGCAGCGTGCGCATTTGCGGTCGTACTCGGCGGCGCGGCCCTGCACGGCAGACAGACCGGAAGCGATCCCGTGACGGACATCGCGCACACGTTCGGTCTGGTGGCATATGCCGCCGATACCGGCGAGCTGCGTCAGCCGAAGGACAGCAAGATCGTGTTCGACACCGGCAGCGGCGCAGACGACCCGGACAAGGGATTTTTCTCCGGCTGCCTGTTCAAGGTG
>VOFC01001094.1_pt1 | contig 34001 bp, 42 predicted proteins | sample 5384161 | NCBI WGS metagenome assembly VOFC01 (sample SAMN12384722, study PRJNA508395) | human gut metagenome | isolation source: healthy gut B | host: Homo sapiens | reverse complement strand
GATAAGGAACAAATTTCAAGGCTTATGCTTCTGAAGTTTCATCCTGATTCAATAAAGAAAATAGATAACAAGGAAAGATAACCCCTGAACGGTGTTCCTTTCCAAACCATTATTCGCAATAGTAAAACAATTAATAAAATAAAGATTATGGCAACAACAGAAAGAAGTGGCTTGACAGGATTGAAACACGCGTGCAAGGAATGCGGAACCCCTTAGGCTTTGAGGGGCTGTGCTGGAAATGCAGAGCAAGACATCACAGAGAAGAAATAAACGGTTGGAGCGAACAAGAAATAGAACGAAAGAAGGTAGAGGTTATAGAAAAACTAAAAGGCTCAGAGGAAGATGAGTTTTATAAGACCGATGAATGTGATATTTTCAGAGACCTTATGACAAGAGGTATTGACTGCAACGAAATATCAAGAGCGGCTTGTGAGGAAGAAATATATTATCCAAGCGCGTTGTATTACAAGGCGGACGAAAAAGTTAGGGACAAGTTGATAGAAAAGCTCATGGCGACAAAATCTGCTGATACGGGCAGTCGACTTTTTAGGCTGTTTGGCAATGATTGGAGATAAAAAGTCGCAAGACATCTTGTATGAATTGAAACAACATCCGAAAGCTTGGAGAAAGGATTTATACGTCGATTCCGACAGTTATGCCGAAGAAGCCGGATGGACTTTTGACAGTAAAAACGAGCACATCATATTAAATTACAACAAATGTTTTTCGTTTGAACCCGGAGAGGCAAAGAATGAAAAAGGAACATTCATCGCCAAAAAAGAGGCGTAAAATGCCCTCACTGCGGTTGTGAACTTGTGGATATTTTAGTAATTGATGGAAGAGATGAGAGATTGGCATTTTTGGGACTTGATGGAATCATCACCGCAAGCTGTTGTCCTAATTGCATCACGTTATCAGAAGGTGTGTCAAACAGGTTTACCCTTGATGGGAAAAATGAGATTATGGATTATGAAGGCATTGATGAAAATTATTTTGAACATAGCGACTGCATGAGACCAAATGACAGAAAACAAATATGTGGTTTCTGAAAAAAGAAAGACCCTTGTTCTATGGAGCTTTCAATGACGATGTAAATACAATTGGAGGCTTTGCGAGCTGGGTGCAAGATTGGGAATACAGGGACTGTCCCGAATGTGGAAAGAAAATGAAATACCTTGCCCAAATTCATTGGGATACAATAATAGACTGTGCAGAAGGAACACTGTTCATAGAAATATGTCCGGAGTGTAAGATCATTACAATGTTTCATCAGCAGACTTGAAAACATTGACCATGAAATGTTGAACTAAGATACGGATTCATGCGAATAATATGCAGATAAGCAACTTTAACAGGTTGCTATCTGCATACCATTAGATAAAACATACACTTGAAATGGCTTGCAACGCTCATTTCAAGTGTAAATGAAGTCGTCTAAACTTTTCTGACGAAGATTTGATTTGGAGATTTATCTCTTCTAAATTCAATCTTCACCTTTCTTTTTGGCCGTTTTTTGACCTTTCATCAGTCGTGTAGCTCGCTACAATCCTTCTTCAAGACCCAAAAACGCCTCAAAAATTAAGGCAAATCTTGAATTTCATAAAAGTTCAGACGACTTCAATGAAAAAAAATAATTCCGTAGAATAAGTTAAACATTCAACTCACAATAGTTTTTAAGAACTCAGCATACCTACACAATTTTTCACTCATGAATCCTAAGTATGCCATTTGTGATCAATATTCTAGAAATTAACATTAAGTCCTAAGCTAAGAAGTTCATTAAATTGGAAATACGAATCTCCTTCTTTACGATTTACGCTATCATCGTAGCGGGGATAAAGGAATAATCGGGCCGATAAGTATTTGTTGATGGTAAGATTGAATGTATTTTCCCATTCAATCTGCGACTTCGAATAATCAGTAAAATAGTATATTCTACCCGCCCAACTTACATTTTTGACAATATTCCAATTATAGTTAATTGTTATGTTCGAACCATACTCCCATTTGGCATGGTGTCCTTTATTGATACCAAATGAGGTAACCAAACTCGGACGACCTACATATTTAAGTTTCAATGCCAACGGCGATAAGGTGGCATTTACGCGAAACTTATTATTCTTCGTATTGTACTGATAATCCATACCTATTGACAGCACTGATTCGAATGGCGACATAAAGTCGGAATAGATTTTAGGATCATTCGCTTTATATCCACGATAAAACTGTGTCCAACTCTGCAACATCATCGTATAATACCAATGTTTTACGGCACGAATGCCTAATTTGTTCGTCATACGAATGAGGTCAGAATTTGTTTTATACTTATGCTCATCATCGTTATGCGATGACTGAAACCCTAACTTCATTTCCAATTTGTTGTCGAACGTAACCTTGCGCTGGTTATTGTAATTAGCCTCAAGAACTGTGGATGCCAAAAGCGCATTATGACTTTCTCCACCTTTATACCAATTGTCGCTGACATAGTTTTGAGTAAATTGCAGAGAAAAATTAGCCTTAAAATTCCAGAAATTGGGTTTGCGAATAATTAAGTCTAAATCGTCGGGTTCCGGAATGATATGTGAGGGCTCATTTTCTGGACAAACTTCGATAATTTGTTCTGAAAATGATTTTTCTTGCTTGACACTACTTTTTTTATTTCTTTCTCTAAATCAAGCGTACAATGTTTTCTTCTTCATGGTGTACATACCACGGAAACTGAGTATAAGCAATGGCTAAATAACGATTGACTTCGTTGCATATATCATATATATGATGCGAAGAATGAATGGACGAAGCAGTTTGCCTTGCATCGCCATCAAGACTACCAATTACATGGTGAAGAGTAGAACCATACAATGTCGGACTTCCTAAAAGTGCTGAATAATAAGGATTTGACAAAGTATCATTCCCCGTATAATGCCAAGTATGATAATATGCAACCAATGAATCGAGAGCTTGCGAATAATGCCTTTTAAGGCTATGCTTTTCAGTGCGATTGCGCGTTATGTGCTGAGCATGTGCCTCGGTAAATAGACTGTGAATAAATATAAAAAATAGGGCACCTATAAGATGCGAATATACTTTCGACATAAGAAAATCAATGAAAATTCTAATTATAGCGCGAAGATAAATAATAATTCAACAAAAAAACCCTTGGTTGTTCCAACACAAAAAATTATTTTTGGGCCTAATTCCATAATACACTACCATGATGAGACAGCTTAAAATCATTCCAAACATTACTAACCGAGAAGGAGAATCTATTGAACGCTACTTACAGGAAATTGGCCGCGAACAAATGATAAGCCTTGATGAAGAGGCAGAATTGGCTCACAGAATCAAGCAGGGCGATGAAGAAGCTCTGGAAAAACTCACGAAGGCTAATTTGCGTTTTGTGGTGTCAGTAGCAAAACAGTATCCAGGTCAAGGTTTAAGTTTGGTAGATTTAATCAATGAAGGAAATGTCGGACTAATTACAGCTGCTAAAAAGTTTGATGAAACACGCGGATTCAAGTTTATTTCTTACGCAGTATGGTGGATTAGGCAAAGTATTCTACAGGCTTTAGCTGAAAACAGCCGTATAGTTCGCTTGCCCCAAAATCGTGGGTAATGTAAGTAAAGTGAATCGGTTCTATCATCAGTTCATTCAAAAGAACGAACGGTTGCCGTCGGTTGACGAAGTAGCAGAAGCTTTAGATATGGAGCCTGAAAAAGTGAATGCTGTTCTCATCAGTTCTGGAAAGCACGTATCGATGGATGCCCTTTAGTTGAAGATGAAGACAGTTGTTTGCTCGATTTATTTAGCAACCGCGAAGATTCGGATACTGACGCTCAACTTGTTACAGAATCGCTCGCCACAGAAATAGATCGTGCTATCAGTCAACTGCCCGATCGTGAAGCCAAAATCATTAAAATGTTTTTGGTATCCAAAGTCCAGAACTAAGTTTGGAAGAAATTGGCGAAAAAATGAAACTTAGCCGAGAGCGTGTACGACAGATTAAGGAAAAAGGATTGGCTATTCTGCGTAGCGCACACTTAAGCAGTGTATTGAAAAGTTATCTCTAAGAGTACCTAAATGATATTCGCAAAAAAGATTGCCATAATTTAGCATTTATAATTATGAGCATGCAATGAATCTGACAAAATAATGTACCTTTGCTATCGCAAACGTAGGCTAAACATTTTTCTTCGCGTATGAAGAGTGTATTAAAGGCTTATGATGTATTATGAAACAATAAGAAACTACTAATGAAGAATATCTTACGTATTGCCCTGGTTGCTTTTTTTTCGGCACACTTATAGCTGGTAATGCACAAGCAAAAAGTAAAGAAAAGCAAGTTTACGCGTTTGCTTTCGGTACATGTTTTAACGATTCTGTGGTTTATTTATCAGCAATTTCACCGGTACCGATGGTGTGATTGAATCAAAAACCAAGTTCTTAAATAATCGTTCTGCATACTCGAACCAATTCAAGTTTTTTTCTTGGATTCGAAGAATGGGCATCCACATACTTGTGCTGTATTTTTCTCAACTAAAAAGGAAAAATTACAAAAAGAAATATGCAAAAATTCGCCAAAAAATGCAATAAGAACAAAAAGAAACAATTAGCAGAGTTGCCTGCAACTGATTTCGTTTTTCTCCCCGCAAATAATTAAATAACCTGACATATCATAACAAATTGAAAAGTTACATTTTAAAGTAGCTGGAATTCAATTTGCAATTCTCAGTCACGATAATAACTTCATTAAAAAGCTCCTTCCTTCGTATGCTCCATTTCATGTTGAAGCTGAAGGAGATTCCAACTTAGTCGTTGAAGTTGACAATTCAAAGGTTGACCCTGAACCGTTAGGTTGCGAATTGGGGCATTTTGATTGTGGTGGCGCCAATCATAGTATTTATCGTTTACATGATGGAGGCTATAAGATACTCATCAGTACAGTCGATGACCATTTAGCAAGTGCAATGATTACAAGTTCTGACTTTAAGCATTGCACTGTTTCGCTTTTATGGCGATTTAAACGATAATAGCTTTGGCTTAGGTAATGCCATGATGATAGCATTTAGCTTTTCATCTGCTCAAATGGGTGTGTTGCTCATGCATGCATCAGTCATCATGCATCAGAATAAAGGCTACTTGTTCCTGGGAAAAAGCGGTACAGGAAAAAGCACACATACCCAATTATGGCTGCGCTGGATAGAAGGTTCTGAACTACTTAATGATGACAACCCTGCTGTCAGGTTAATGCCTAATGGCGAAGTCTTGGTTTTTGGCACGCCCTGGAGCGGAAAAACTCCATGCTATAAGAATAAGCAATGCCCTGTAGGCGGATTTGTACGGCTTGAGCAATATGGACAAAACTTAATCGAACAACTTACACCTTTGCGTGCATTTGGATCGATTCTCTCGTCTTGTTCAACAATGATGTGGGATAAACCCTCATATACACATATCACACAAACAGTAGATAAAGTTGCTCAAACAGTACCTGCATATCATTTGCGTTGCTTACCGAACCAGGAGGCTGCAGAACTGAGTCAGCGAACCATTTCCAAACCATGATTTCTGAAAATCAAAGAACTAAAGAAATACCCAACAAAATTCTGCTTGCTGAGGTTAAAAAACGATTCAAGCAGGGCAATCAGTAATCTTATCAGTAAAAGGATACAGTATGCGCTTGTTCTTGGAGAACAAACGCGATAAAGTTAAACTCGAAAAAATTGATGGCCAGAAAGTTAAGGTGAATGATGTGGTATTAGCTGAAATTAAACCCGATGTTTATGTGCTTCATCGCGTTATTAAACGTGAAGGACATCTATTGACGCTGATGGGCGATGGTAATATTGTTGGCACAGAAACATGTCAGGATTATCAAATTGTCGGTATCGCTACAGAATTTTACCGCAAAAGGACGCCAAGAGCCAGACTCTGTTAATGGTTCGAAATGGAAGATTTATTCATTCATTTGGCTACATCTTAAACCTTTCAGACGGATTATTTTAGGCATTTACAGAAGATTGCCATTTTAGTTGGTTAACAAATAAAACAATTATAACGATGCACATCAAAAAGGATTTGAGCTGCGCGATATTTGCGGCGAAAAGTAATCATTGCAACAGGCATTGAAAATGTTGATTTCAGCAAAATGATTTCTTTGAATGAAAGTGCTGCATATCTTTGGAAAAATATAGATGGCAAGGATTTTACAGCTGAAAGCCTTGCTGAGTTACTTTGTCAAGAATATGAAATTGACCTTGTAACAGCTACTAACGATGCTTCACAAATTATGGAAGAGTGGAAGCAATGTGGCATTATAGAATAGTATAAATTATATTAAATATTCATACAATGAAAGAATTGGCTCTGAAATATGGTTGTAATCCCAACCAAAAGCCTTCGCGCATCTATGTTGATGAAAATGAATTACCTATTGAGGTGTTAGGTGGTCGCCCTGGCTATATCAACTTTCTGGATGCACTGAATGGTTGGCAACTTGTAAGAGAATTACATGCTGCCACTGGTATTCCTGCTGCTGCTTCATTCAAGCACGTTTCACCCGCTGGCGCAGCTGTTGGTATTCCTATGAGTGATACCTTACGCAAAATTTATTTTGTCGATGATATTGCAGAACCCCTTTCCCCTATCGCTACAGCTTATGCTCGTGCAAGAGGAGCTGACCGCATGTCTTCTTATGGCGATTTCATTTCGCTTTCTGATACTTGCGACAAAGCTACGGCCCTGCTTATCAAGCGTGAAGTTAGCGATGGCGTGATAGCACCTGATTATACTGAAGAGGCATTAGAAATTTTGCGTGCAAAGCGTAATGGCACCTATGTAATTCTTAAAATGGACACGAATTACAAACCTGCCCCCCATCGAACACAAACAAGTGTTTGGTATTACCTTTGAACAAGGAAGAAACGAAATCGATTTGACAGGCGACGAACTTTTCGCGAATATCCCAACAGAGAACAAAACATTCACAGAAGAGGCTAAGCGCGACCTTAAAATCGCTTTGATTACACTGAAATATACACAATCTAACTCTGTTTGCTACGCAAAGGATGGACAGGCAATTGGTATTGGTGCTGGTCAGCAAAGTCGAATTCACTGTACTCGTCTTGCAGGAAATAAAGCAGACATTTGGTGGCTTCGTCAGCATCCTAAGGTTATGAACTTACCTTGGGTTGACAAAATCAGAAGAGCTGACCGCGATAATACGATTGATATATACATCTCTGACGATTACGAAGATGTATTGGCCGATGGTACATGGCAGCTGTTCTTTAAAGAAAAGCCTGAAGTGCTTACACGCGAAGAAAAGCGAGCTTGGATTGCACAGAATACCAATGTTTCATTAGGATCTGATGCGTTCTTCCCATTTGGCGACAATATTGAACGTGCACATAAAAGTGGTGTGCAATTTGTAGCTCAAGCTGGAGGTAGCGTTCGCGATGACCATGTTATCAGCACTTGCAACAAGTATGGCATGGCTATGGCATTCACTGGTATTCGTTTGTTCCACCACTAATCAATAAATTTGCATTATGACTGTAAGCCGAAAAGCCTCTGACGATGAAATAACCCAGGCTATCACTGTTGGCATCACCTTTAAAGGAGCTAAACTTAAAAAGGCTACAACAGAAACAAAAATTAAAACTAAAGCAAAGAAGAAAACCTACATTACTGGTTTACATGGTTCTGGAGCTGCTAAAAAGAAAGCAGAAATCAGACAAAGACGTGCCAATCGTCATAAGAAATAAACTGGTACTTGTTTGTTACCTTCTAATAACGTAGTATTCAGCGAGATTGTACTTAAGATGTATAATCTCGCTGTTTTTGAATACCAAATGGATCAGTAGCAAAAAGGGAGAGTAGCAAAAAGTGGGGGCTGCAGCATTTGGGTGAAGCAAAACGTTACTGCTTCGTACGTTTTGAGAATCGGCAAGAGATAAAATGTTATATCCCGATTTCATTTTTTTTGCGTGTGGAAAATGCACCGAAATACCCGTAGATAAAGGGCTGAATGCCCATTTTAGGGTGTGGAAAAATTTCGAGGTGCGATATTAGGGGACCAAAAAATTTGGATTTCGGGTTGTCCATGTTGTATCTTTGCACTTGCTAAGTGAGGTTGCAAGTGGAGCCCCACAGATGAAAAAACGGCTCAGTAGATTTTTAGTGGGGATAGCCATATAAATTTGCTATGCGGAAAAGGAAGAATTTCTTATCCGCAACACCTCTTAGATTGGCACGAAATAGTTTGATTTTGGCATTGAAAGATTCTGCCATCGCATTAGTTGAACGGTTGTTGTAGAAGTTGAGAATCTCGTCGTAGTGCTCATAGAATGTAGCGGCTATAACGTTGAATGAATGAAATCCAGCCTCTTCGACCTTATTGTACCATCGAGCCATAGACAGACGGGCTGCATCCGTAATTGAGTTCTTTGAGAAAATCATTCTCAGAGAGTGACAAAGGCCATATGCTTTTTTTATGTCAGGGTATTCTTCAAATAGGATTTTTTGCTCTTTGTTTCTGCTTCTCAGTCCACTTGTCGGCAGACTTAAACAGCAGATAACGTGAGCGTATAAGCAATTCCCTGCGGGTGTCACCGTTGGGGTATCGGTATGGAACATACTCCTTACTGTTCAACTTGGCTTCTTCCATCTCATCGTTGGCCTGCTGAATGGCATTCCAACGGTGCTTAATACGAAGCTCCTGCACTGCATCGCAAGCCAATTTCTGAATGTGAAAACGGTCTATGACGCGACGGGCTTTTGGAAATGCCGAACGAACGATCTTTCGCATGGAATCGGACAAATCAAGAGTTACTTCTTCAACTGCAAAACGTTTTTCCTCGTTAATACATCTCAGCACTCCTATCACATCTTCCGATTTCGTGCCTGCCACACAACAGCCATAAAGGATCTTTCTCTGGTACATGCATCCCTGTTGGTTACAAACGTATACAGTTCACCATTGGAGAGCGATGATTCGTCAATGGCAATCCTAGGACCAATGTTGTCGGGGAAAGCAGCCAATCGTCTGCGTGTTCCAGTGGTCCCAGTAGCGGAAACCGCTCAGCACCTCCTTATACTGCTTTTTCAAATGTATGTCCGTCGATGTGGTAGAATTCCTCAAGCGTACGGCAGGTCACTGGGGACGTCTCCATACGTTTCTTTTAAAAAGCTCCAAATTCTTTGGAGTAACGAGTGCCTTTAGCAACTATATCGAGGCTTATCGGCAAACTGAAGCTTTTACCGGTGCGCGTATCTGTCCATCGCCGACGTCGGATCTTGAGTATAACCTTGTGGTCTCGTATCGGAAAGTCTGTCACATTTACTGCTTCCATGAAACCCTTGGATTCATAATGTGCATCACTACTTAACTCTGGACTCATCTTTTCATCCAAACTGATATGAATCTCTCAGTCGCTGATTGCTCAATACCTCTTATAGAGAAATATTCTAAAATCTCTGCCGGCAGCACTACCTGCGCAAGCATCTGTAAAGTAATCTTTTTCCATATAGCAAAGTTCTTAATTAACTTTGACTATGCAAAATTAATCCCCACTAAAAATCTACTGACCCGAAATTCTTCCTTTTCCGCATAGCAAATTTATATGGCTATCCCCACTAAAAATCTACTGAGCCGAAAAAACAAATTTATCCGATTGAATCATTCAGCGTTCTTTGACATTTTGTTACAACAGAAGGTAAGGCAGGTAGGCCTGTCTGAAACCCAGGATGCGAAGTTGAGTTTTTACCACATGCTTTTTTGCGACTGAGCCTACTAAATGCTTTTTACGAATATATACATAAAAAGAATCCGCAAAGCATACCTATTTTAGTATGCTTTGCGGACTTAATTTAGTTAGGTACCTTTACTTATATTAAAGGTTTTCCTTTTCAATATCCTTGAAATATTTGTAGGTTCCGTGTGAAATGTTCTCACAGGCAGCTTCATCACATACGATGATGCCATGCTGATGCATCTGGAGTACAGAAATGGTCCACATCTGAGTAACAGGACCTTCGATTGCTGCTTGAAGAGCACGACCCTTGTTGTGGCCATTGCAAAGAATGAGAACCTCTTTGGCTGCCATTACAGTGCCTACACCAACAGTGAGTGCAGTTGCAGGTACGTTGTCAGGGTTACCACCAAAGAAACGTGAATTGGCAACACGCGTATCAGTGGTCAAGGTTTTTTGACGAGTACGGCTAGTCAGTGAGCTTCCCGGTTCGTTGAATGCAATGTGTCCGTCAGGACCAATACCGCCAATGAAAAGATCGATGCCACCTACTTCGGCAATCATTTTTTTCGTAATTAGCGCATTCTGCTTCCAGATCTTCGGCATTACCATTGAGGATGTGGATGTTTTCTTTCGGGCAATCAATGTGATTAAAAAAGAAGTTATTGGCCATGAAAGAATGGTAGCTTTCAGGATGTGATTCAGGCAAACCAACGTATTCGTCCATGTTGAACGTAAGAACGTGCTTGAAGCTTACGCGTCCTTCTTGATTAGCCTTAATCAAAGCCTTGTACATACCGATGGGTGAAGAACCGGTAGGAAGACCTAAAACGAAAGGCTTCTCAGCAGTAGGATTGGCTGCATTTATTTTGTTTACCACATAGTCTGCTGCCCACTGTGACAACTTCTCGTAATCGGGTTCAATAATAACTCTCATAACTGATGTTTTTAAATAGTGAAAGAGGTTTTAGATTTCACGCAAATTTAGCCATTCTTTGAATAACATCCAAGTGATTGTTGATTTTCTTTTACCAAAAAAGAAAATTAGTATGAAAAAAACTTTCGAATCAAATTTGCTTTTCGTAGTTTTGCATTGAAATAGTGTTTTATCTTTCATCCTAAGGAGCATATTTTTTATCTCATATTATTTGAGCATCGAAATAGAGTCTGTTAATTTGATTTCACTTTCTCTGATTTACTAATTAATTAGGAAGCACATATTCATTTATACAAGTAATCAAACAGGCATTAGGATATGACACTGATTGGTAATCTAATCTTATAAATGGCTTTAGGTTCTACAACGAGATATTTAATAATTCTGCCGTTGTGTATCCTTTCATACATATAATAGACATGCAAGATTTCGTTCATTTACATGTTCACACCCAGTATTCCATATTAGATGGACAAGCTTCCATTTCAAAATTGGTCGACAAGGCTATTCGTGACGGCATGCGCGGTATGGCCATAACCGACCATGGAAATATGATGGGTATCAAGGAATTCTTTAATTATACGAGTAAGGTTCGTGGTAAAGCAAAAGATATCGTAAAGGATACTGAAGCTAAGTTAGAGGCCTTACAGAATGGTTCCTATCGGTGAAAAGCGAGGATGGTCAATCGGTCGAAACGATGATTGAAGAATGCAAGGCTATCTTGAGCAAACAACGTCGAATAGCTGATTTTAAACCTATATTTGGCTGCGAAAATGTATGTAGCCCGACGAGGAGATAAAACCTTGAAGCAAGACCGTGTTGACCAATCTGGTTGGCACCTTATTGTGTTAGCAAAAAATGAGCAGGGATATCATAACTTAATAAAACTTGTCTCGAACTCATGGGTTGACGGTCTTTACATGCGCCCACGTACTGACCATAAAGATTTGGAGAAGTATCATGAAGGTCTTATCATCTGTTCGGCTTGCTTAGGTGGTGAAATTCCTCAAAAAATTATGCAACAAAATCTGCAGGCGGCTGAAGATGCTATTCTGTGGTTTAAAAGGGTATTTGGAGATGATTACTACTTGGAACTACAACGCCATGAAGTAAAAGATCCAAGCATAAGAGCAAACCGAAACACATTTCACGAGCAAGTTGGAGTAAACAAAGAACTGATTAAACTTGCTGAGAAATGCAACGTAAAATACATCTGTTCAAACGACTGTCACTTTGTTGACGAGGAAAATGCAGAGGCCCATGATAGGCTTATATGTCTTTCGACCGGACGAGATTTAGACGATCCCAAGCGTATGCTTTATACCAAACAGGAATGGTTTAAAACGCGCGCTGAAATGAATGATGTATTTGCTGATCTGCCTGAAGCCCTCAGTACAACTTGTGAGATTTGCGACAAAGTCGAAACGTACTCCATCGACCATGCACCAATCATGCCAAACTTTGCCATTCCTGAGGAATTTGGCACAGAGGAATTATATCGTAAAAACTTAACAGAAAAAGACCTTTTCGATGAATTTACTCAAGATGAGAATGGCAATGTAGTAATGAGCGAAGAAGATGGCTTGGCTAAAATCAAAAAACTTGGAGGATTCGATAAACTGTATCGCATTAAACTCGAAGCTGATTATTTGGCCAAACTGGCTTATGAAGGTGCAATTAAAAAGATATGGCGATCCGTTGTCTGATGAAGTAAAAGAACGTATTAACTTTGAACTGCACATTATGAAGACCATGGGTTTTCCTGGTTACTTTTTAATTGTGCAGGACTATATTCGTGCTGCGCGTGAAGAACTCAACGTGAGTGTTGGACCAGGCCGTGGTTCTGCAGCTGGTAGTGCTGTTGCTTACTGCTTAGGTATCACACAAATCGACCCTATCAAATATGACTTGCTGTTTGAGCGTTTCTTGAACCCTGACCGTATTTCATTGCCTGATATTGACGTCGACTTTGACGATGATGGCCGTGGACGCGTCTTGAACTGGGTAACTCAAAATATGGAGCCGATAATGTAGCACACATTATTACTTATGGTACGATGGCAACAAAATTGGCTATCAAGGATGTTGCCCGCGTGCAAAAACTGCCATTGAACACATCGAATGCCTTATGTAAACTTATCCCTGATAAATTACCTGAAGGTCCTGATGGGAAAGTTCCTAAAATGAATCTTCCCAATGCTATTGCTGCCATACCGGAACTACGAGAAGCTGAAGCTTCAACAGATCCGTTATTGCGAGATACAATCAGGTATGCTAAAATGCTTGAGGGTAATGTACGTAATACGGGTGTTCATGCTTGTGGTTTTATCATCTGTAGGGACAATATTTCTGACTGGGTACCCGTTTCAACAGCAAAAGATAAAGAAACGGGCGAGGAACTCCACTGTACTCAGTATGAAGGAAAAGTGATTGAAGAAACAGGCCTGATTAAAATGGACTTTTTAGGCTTAAAAACGCTATCAATCATTAAAGAGACTCTGGAGAATATCAAACTTTCATTAGGTATTGAACTCGATATTGATGAAATTAGCATTGAAAAGATCCAGCTACCTACCAACTCTATTGTGATGGACGTACGATAGGTACATTCCAATTTGAGTCTCCGGGTATGCAGAAGCACTTGCGTGATTTGCAACCTTCAACTTTCGAAGATCTCATTGCAATGAATGCCCTGTATCGCCCGGGACCTATGCAATACATCCCTTCCTTCATAGCCCGTAAACATGGCGATGAACCAATTACATACGACTTACCATGTATGGAAAAGTACTTGAAAGATACGTATGGAATTACAGTTTATCAGGAGCAAGTCATGCTTTTGTCTCGTGTAATCGCAAACTTCACACGTGGTGAAAGTGATGCCCTTCGTAAGGCAATGGGTAAGAAGTTGATTGATAAGCTGAATCACATGTATCCCAAATTCATTAAGGGAGGTACTGCAAATGGCCACGACCCTAAAATCCTTGAAAAAATTTGGGAAGACTGGCGAGCTTTTGCTTCGTATGCCTTTAACAAAAAGTCATGCGACATGTTATTCATGGGTTGCTTACCAAACTGCTTATTTGAAGGCTAATTACCCATCGCAGTACATGGCTGGTGTGATGAGCCGAAGCCTCTCTGACATCGGTACTGTGTCGAAACTGATGGACGAATGTAAGTCTATGGGTATTAACACTCTGGGCCCGATATCAATGAGAGTTATCTCAAGTTCAGTGTGACCCACAATGGCGATATACGTTTTGGTATGGGAGCGGTTAAGGGTGTTGGTGAAGGTGCTGTTCTACACATTCTTGAAGAACGCAAGAAAAATGGTCCATTCAAATCAATTTTCGATTTGGTTGAACGCATAAACCTCACACTTTGCAATAAGAAATCGCTTGAAAGCTTAGCATTAGCTGGTGGCTTTGACAGTTTTGAAACTTACTCTCGTGAACAGTTTGTTACACCTGATGAAAATGGTGAAACGTTCCTCGACAAACTAGTCAAATACGCAGCCAGATACCAAGCAGACCGTGCAGAAAATACCATGGCTCTGTTTGGACCAGAAATGATGATTGAAATTGCTAAACCTGAACCAGTCAGTAATGTTATCCGTTGGAGCGATTTGGAGCGTTTGAACAAAGAGCGTGACTTAATTGGTATTTATATATCAGGACATCCACTTGACTCTTATCGCATCATTCTTGAGAATGTATGCAATACGCAAATGGCTCAACTTGAAGATCGCGAACAATTAGCAAATCAAGACATCACATTTGGTGGTATTGTAACTGATATTCGAGAAGGACAGGATCGCACAGGAAGGCCCTATGGCTTCGTAAAAATGGAAGATTACAGCGGAGCTGGAGAAATTCCACTATTCGGAGAAGATTGGGCAAAGTTCAGAGGATATTTCACTGTGGGTAATTCACTTTATGTCAATGCGCGAGTTGAAGCTAAAGAATGGAAGAAAACTCGTTATGATTTGATCATTGGGAAGATAGAATTTCTTACCGATGTTAAAGATAAAATCATAAAAACGATAACCATCAATGTAAAGTTGGAATCTCTTACGCAAGCAGTAGCAACCGAACTATCAACAAAGATAAAAGACAATCAAGGTGAAACCGATGTTTATTTGAACATAATGGATTCCTCTGAACATACCTATATTCTCTTACAAAGCAAAAGATATAAAATGAATGTCAATGCAGATCTGATAAACTTTATCAAAACGAACGAAGCATTAGACTATAAGATAAACTAAGTTCCCTTGAGAATACGCCGATTTTCAGCAGATAAATCAATATTTTACATACTAATTATATGAGTAATGAATTTATTTGCTAACTTCGCAAAATCAAAACATACAACCCTAATTTAGCATATAAAGACATGGAAAAAATCATCACTGACGCTAACATTAGCGAACTCGAAGCAACCGGTTTACCCATTGTAATTGACTTCTCTGCAACTTGGTGCGGCCCCTGCAAGAAAATTGCTCCTATCATTGAAGAACTTGCTTCAGAATATGAAGGCCGTGTTATCATTGGCAAATGCGATGTGGATGACAATGATGAACTCACATCAAAATATGGCATCAGAAACGTTCCTACGGTTCTCTTTATCAAAAGATGGTAACGTTATTGATAAAAACGTAGGCGCTGCTCCCAAAAGCGACTTTGTAGAAAAGGTTGAAGCGTTGTTGAAATAAAATTCTTTACTCTCGTCAGTAATAGGTTTTTGTAGTACAGGCTCAATCAGACTACGGGGATAACCATATTATAATAAAAAATAAACGCCTTGGATTTATTATTCAGCGTTTATGGCTCAAGGAAGGATTTCCATATCCGCAACACCTCTTAGATTGGCACGAAATAGTTTGATTTTGGCATTGAAAGATTCTGCCATCGCATTAGTTGAACGGTTGTTGTAGAAGTTGAGAATCTCGTCGTAGTGCTCATAGAATGTAGCGGCTATAACGTTGAATGAATGAAATCCAGCCTCTTCGACCTTATTGTACCATCGAGCCATAGACAGACGGGCTGCATCCGTAATTGAGTTCTTTGAGAAAATCATTCTCAGAGAGTGACAAAGGCCATATGCTTTTTTTTTATGTCAGGGTATTCTTCAAATAGGATTTTTTGCTCTTTGTTTCTGCTTCTCAGTCCACTTGTCGGCAGACTTAAACAGCAGATAACGTGAGCGTATAAGCAATTCCCTGCGGGTGTCACCGTTGGGGTATCGGTATGGAACATACTCCTTACTGTTCAACTTGGCTTCTTCCATCTCATCGTTGGCCTGCTGAATGGCATTCCAACGGTGCTTAATACGAAGCTCCTGCACTGCATCGCAAGCCAATTTCTGAATGTGAAAACGGTCTATGACGCGACGGGCTTTTGGAAATGCCGAACGAACGATCTTTCGCATGGAATCGGACAAATCAAGAGTTACTTCTTCAACTGCAAGACGTTTTTCCTCGTTAATACATCTCAGCACTCCTATCACATCTTCCGATTTCGTGCCTGCCACAACAGCCACCAGGGATCTTTCTCTGGTACATGCATCCCTGTTGGTTACAAACGTATACAGTTCACCATTGGAGAGCGATGATTCGTCAATGGCAATCCTAGGACCAATGTTGTCAGGGAAAAGCAGCCAATCGTCTGCGTGTTCCAATTGGTCCCAGTAGCGGAAACCGCTCAGCACCTCCTTATACTGCTTTTCAAATGTATGTCCGTCGATGTGGTAGAATTCCTCAAGCGTACGGCAGGTCACTGGGGACGTCTCCATACGTTTCTTTTAAAAAAGCTCCAAATTCTTTGGAGTAACGAGTGCCTTTAGCAACTATATCGAGGCTTATCGGCAAACTGAAGCTTTTACCGGTGCGCGTATCTGTCCATCGCCGACGTCGGATCTTGAGTATAACCTTGTGGTCTCGTATCGGAAAGTCTGTCACATTTACTGCTTCCATGAAACCCTTGGATTCATAATGTGCATCACTACTTAACTCTGGACTCATCTTTTCATCCAAACTGATATGAATCTCAGTCGCTGATTGCTCAATACCTCTTATAGAGAAATATTCTAAAATCTCTGCTGGCAGCACTACCTGCGCAAGCATCTGTAAGTAATCTTTTTCCATATAGCAAAGTTCTTAATTAACTTTGACTATGCAAAATTAATCCCCACTAAAATTAATGCAATGTAATAAAACCCACGCTTCCATTGTGTTACTTTTGATCTTGTACCTTCTGGTGTTACAGCAAGGGAAAAATTTGCAGATTTACGCGCAACTTCCGCTAACTGATCAGTCATACTTGTATGCTTACTCCGCTCTACAGGTATACCTCCCATTTTTTAAATATATAGCCTAATGGACCTACAAACCATTCTTTTTTTCATTAAAAAGTTTGACGTCAGTCCTATTGCTGTATAATAAGCCTTACCTATTAAGAAATCATAATTGCTAGTGTGTGGTGCCACACAAATAATACATTTTGGCGGACAGGGGTTGATCAACCTCTTCTTTCCACCTAACCATGAAAACAATACTGCACGACAAAGCTTCTGAATCATGTAACTTATCTTTCTACTAATAGTTATAATGTATAGGTTTGCTTGTTCATTTCGATAAACATGGATAAAGTCAACTTCAATGACCGTATAGTTCATTCGTTCATCACAACAATCATCAAGCAATGCTATACAAACGAAACAGCATATAAAAACAGCTCAATATAAAACGTCAAATCGCCTCATATCTTTCAACTATTCTTTAGTAGTTAAGAACGTAAGAACTGAAAGCAGGCAATTTGACGTTTCGTTTATGTAATACTATGCATTGATAATGCGATTGCTCAAGTCGTTTACTTTTCAGTGAACTCTTGCTTAAGTTTCTTATAGAACACCTTCTCTGAACCTCGTTCAGTATGGCTGATACGAGCTACATAATCCATATGCAGTTCGATAACTTCCTTCATGAGTTCATCCAACTTCTCTTTGTTGCCTTGTTGGCACATGCTTAAAGCAACGCAATCAGCGAATAACTCGCCAGTTAGCATCTTTACACTCTTCTTGAGTTGTCTTCTGTTAGCCATAAATAATTAATTTATATTACTTACTGATGAATGATTTCCATACCTTTCAGTATGGCCTGTTCATTCATGGGTAAAAGTCCATGATGACGCTCAGGCAAAGTTTTGCGAAGCGCTTTCATAACACTCTCGATGGAAACTATGGGATGAAGTTTCAAATAGCCACCAAGAACAAACATGTTAAAACATTTCATCATAGCCATTTCTGCAGCAGCTTCCATTGCAGGAATTTGCCATGACTCGATGTCTGTTCTCACAGGTTTTTCAATGATGCCAAAGCTATCGTAAATTAAAGTTCCACCCGGTTTTACTTTAGGTTGAAACTTATCAAGAGAGGGTTGATTTAGCAATATTGCAGAATCGTAACTACTGAGGATAGGAGACGATATAGGCTCCTCACTAATAATCACTGTTACATTAGCAGTTCCACCGCGTTGCTCAGGTCCATAAGCAGGCATCCAGGTCACTTCCTTTCCCTCCATCAGTGCAGCGTAAGCAAGAATTTTGCCCATGGAAAGTACACCCTGTCCACCGAAACCTGATATAATTATTTCTTGTTTCATGGTTAATTCACTTCTATGAATGTAAGAGAATTCTTTACTATATGGTAGCAACCCAACTATTTATCCTTTAAGTCACCCACGTGATAAAAAATCGAACATGTGTTCTTCCATCCACTGGTTTGCCTTAACAGGAGATAATTTCCAGCCAGATGAACAGGTTGCAACTATTTCGACAAGGTTTGAACCTTTTCCTGCCATAGAGTTTTCAAAAGCCTTTCTGATAGCTTTCTTTGCTTTACGAATTGCAGCTACACTATGAACACTCTGACGCGTTACATAAGCTGTTCCTTCCAGATTAGCAGCAAGGTCAGTTATATTAAGCGGATAGCCATGGAGTTGAGGATCACGACCGTAAGGACAAGTCACTGTTTTCATACCTACCAATGTCGTAGGTGCCATTTGTCCACCCGTCATGCCGTAAATAGCATTATTGATGAAAATCATAGTAATGTTCTCACCACGGTTCAAGGCATGGATTGTTTCAGCCGTACCAATACAAGCCATATCTCCATCACCCTGATAGTAAGTAAACACCAATCTGTCAGGGCCATAAACGCTTACAAGCCGAAGCTAATGCAGGCGCACGTCCATGAGCTGCTTCTTGCCAGTCGATATCAATGTATCTATAAGCAAAAACAGCACAACCTACAGGACTAATGCCAATAGTATGGTCTTCCATTCCCATTTCTGCGATTACTTCAGAAATGAGTTTATGAACAACACCATGCGAACAACCTAGGGCAATAATGCATACCCATATCGTTCAAGAGTTTTGGTTTCTCATAAACCAAATTCTCGGGCTTTATAATATCTTCTCGTGTCATAGATGACGATATAAGAGAAATGTATTCGTTACTTATTTAATCCAGGCATCCGCAGCACCACTTCAACCATTTTAATAAGAACAGCAAAAAGTCCTAATCCATACCAAATGGTCAAGCTACTACCCTTATCAGCAAACAATATTCCAACCATAGCTATAATTGCCAATAAGATAAACAAGCTATTCAGGATATTGCGAATAAAAAGGTTCTTTCCGGCCTTACGTTTCCGGGCTTCCATTTCTGGATGCTTCAAGCGTTCTAATATACTTTTGTCGTTGTCAAACGGTGAATTCAGCATGTAAATATTCAGGATAGAAATATAATGAGGGATGTCTGATATAATTTGCCATTTGCCAACTATTTAGCAAATACAGCAAAAACAAATAGGAAATTATCTCTGGAGTCTTTCAAGAGCTTCCACAATTTCATCGGGATCAGGCACAATACCACCAAGACGGCCATATTGTTCAACAGGAACTTTACCTTCAACTGCATTGCGAACATCAAATACCATTTGTCCGGCATTGATTTCCACAACGAGGGATACCCTTAACCTTGTTAGCCAGTTCCTTTATTTCCTTTTCGGGGAACGGCCACAAAGTAATCGGACGGAAAGAACCCACCTTAATACCACGTTTACGTGCTATTTCTATGGCTTTCTGCGAAATACGAGAAGCAGAACCAAAAGCGACGATTGCATAATCAGCATCATCCAGCTGCTTTGTTTCGTATCTCACTTCTTTTTTCTTTGATTTCTTTATACTTCTCTTGAAGATGCAAGTTTCTGACTTCCATTATGCTTGATTCAAGTTCAAGAGAGGTAATAACATTGGGCTTACGCTGTTTCAATCCATGTCCATTGGCAGCCCCAAAGGGGCATTCTTTGGCTATTTCTTCTTCTGTTCTACGAGGTTTGTAGGGAGGAAGAACCACTTTTTCCATCATCTGACCAATGACACCATCTGAGAGAATCATTGCCGGATTACGATAACGGAATGACAAAGTAAAGGCCAAATCTACAAAATCAGCCATTTCCTGTACAGAAGCCGGAGCCAAGACAATTACATTATAGTCACCATTACCGCCACCACGAGTAGCCTGGTTTATAGTCACTCTGCGAAGGCTGAATAGTACCTAATCCGGGACCACCGCGCTGAACGTTTACAATCAAGCCCGGAACCTCTGCACCAGCCATATAGCTAATGCCTTCCTGCATTAAAGCTACACCAAGGTGAAGCCGATGAAGTCATAACTCGTTTACCAGAGCCTCCACCGCCATATACCATATTAATTGATGCCACCTCGCTTTCTGCCTGCAACACAACCATACCTGTGGTTTCCCAAGGTTTGAGTTCGGCTAATGTTTCAAGCACTTCACTTTGCGGTGTAATAGGATAACCAAAGTAGCCGTCGCATCCACAGCGGATTGCAGCGTGGGCAATAGCTTCATTTCCTTTAAGAAGGAGTATTTCGTTTTCTTCTTTCATGGAAGGATAGTATATGATTATTCAACTTTTTTTCGGTAAACACTGATGCAACCATCTGGACACACAATAGCGCAAGATGAACAACCGATACAAGTATCGTTCACTTCTTCACAGAATGCATACCCTTTGTGATTTACCTCGTTTTTAGATAATGCGAGCGTTTGCGTTGGGCAAGCAACAATGCATAAGCCGCACCCCTTGCATCTCTCAGTGTCAATGACAAGGGCACCTTTCATTTTGCTCATAGTTAATAGATTATGATTACTTGTCAGATTCTTATATATCGTATTTCTGCAAGTTAAATCAATAATAGATTATTACTGCAAAAAACAGATTTCAAAAGATTTGTTATATATTACTGATTAAACATGTCCTTATTATAGAACTCCATAATGTCTATAAGCATCAAACGGCACTCCTTGGCAGGTCCTTCCGGCTCCAATTCTTCGGCTTTCAGGAAACTACTTATAGCTTTTGTCCATGCTGATTGCTTCATATACACTTTACCTTGTAAATAGTAAAGCTGAGCATTTTCTCCGTATGAGACAATTAGCGATTAACCAATTCTTGAGCATCAGTCAAGTTATTGGCAGCTAATGCAGCGTAAATGGGCTGATAGACGTCTTTACTCATATTATGTTATTTCGTAGGTCGATAGCAAAGTTACATTTAATTCTGAAATACACACACTCAAATTGTTATTTTATACTAACTTAACTATACTGCAAAGGCAAGCAGACTTGGCATATCACAGACTTAATTAACTCAAACTATTAAAACTGAGGTGTTTCCGCACTAATTTGTACTACTTTTTTAATCTGTATGACTCTTTGCCACCAAAAGCCGGATAAGTTGCTTCAATACCTTGTTCGCGATGACACACTTTTACAGTAATTCCAAACTTCTTGTGTATGTTTCTGCCAAATGCTGCGCTGAATACACACTGCGATGCTGTCCGCCCGTACAGCCAAAACTGAACATCAAATTAGTAAATCCTCTTTCCAGATAACGAGCTACATGTACATCTGCCAATCTGTAAACAGAATCCAGAAATGTGAGAATTTCACCATCCTCTTCCAAGAACTTAATCACAGGCTCATCTAATCCGGTCAGTTTCTTATAAGGTTCATACCTTCCGGGATTGTGCGTACTGCGGCAATCGAACACATAACCGCCTCCATTACCTAAAGTATCCTCTGGTATACCCTTTTTTATAACTAAAGCTAAAAACACGAACAGTCAATCGCGTATCATCTGCCTGCTTAGTCTTATCTGACAATTCAGAAGGTTGCTGACTGCTGAACCGAGGTAAATTTACGAGCTTATGCAACACTGAATTTAAGTATGCATAAGGTAGCCCCACTCCATCTGAAAGTACGCAACGCAAGTTTTGAATTGCCAATGGTATACTATCGAGAAAATATTTTTTTCGTTCAACATAACCTCGCAAACCATAAGCACCCAGAACCTCGGAGAATTCTGAACAAGACAAACAGTTGTAGACGATATCGAAAACTCTCTTCATCAAAATTCGGCAAAAGCTGTCGCAACTCTTCAATGTAATCACTGATAAGTTGTTCTCTCATTGTTTGTGAATAACGTGCAGACGCCTGCCACAAAAATGAAGCCACATCATACTGTAGCGGCCCTTGCATTCCCCCTTGAAAATCAATAAAATGAGGATTGCCGTATTCGTCAAGCATGATGTTGCGTGCTTGAAAGTCACGATATAAAAAATATTGCCCCGAATCTGTGCAGCCAACCAAATCGTGTGCCAAGTTCACGAAGTCAGCTTCAAGTTTTACTTCATCGAAAGGTAAATCCGTCGTTTTTAAAAAGCAATACTTGAAATAGTTCAGGTCGAACATAGCAGCTGTTTTATCAAAACGCTTTGGTTCAATGCATCTGCTAAAATCCAAGTTTTCCACTCCCTTAACTTGCACCCTGGCCAAACCTTTTTTATTGTTTTGGACAACAGTTCTTTGTCTTCTGAACTATAATAATATTGGTTTGCTCTTGCCTTAGCCAATGCTTTATATAAAGAGGTATCACCCAAATCCTCTTGTATATAGCACGACTCATCATCGCTGAACGCATATATTTTGGGCATGGGTAACGATTGAGCGGTAAAATGGCTTGCTAAATACACAAAACAGCGGTTCTCGTCAGTTGAAGTTCCAATTACTCCAATTACAGATGAGCCATCAGCCGCAAACATACGAACGTACTCTCTATTGCTTCCTGCCTTGGGCAATGTTTCAATTTTGTGAGGTGCCTTGCCACACCATTCCTTATATAGGGTTAGTAAACTGTTCATAGTTAAATTGCAAAAATACCTTCGTACGTTTTTATCTACGCTTTGCCAAATACATTAAATGTACAGCCACCAAAGCCGCCGTTTCTGTTCTAAGCCTACTTTTTCCCAGACTTATAGGTTGAAATCCAGCAGCAATAGCCATTTTTACCTCCTTGACACTAAAGTCTCCTTCAGGGCCGATTAGAACCAATGAGTTATCCGAACTACTGAGCAGGTCTCCTAAAAAATTACGCGCAGTCAGATGAATATTTTCCTCATTGTCAGTTGCATATTCCTTGCTGACATTATCTTCTACGTCCTCAGGAGCATAACAATGTGCAATAAACTTTTGTCCGCAAAAAGGTTGTGCAATAAACTTTTCAAAATCAGTCATGACATCAACCGTAGGCTTAAAGGCTTTATGGCTTTGCTTCATGGCTGAAACCACAATTTTCTCCAAACGCTCGGTCTTCACTACCCTACGTTCTGAATTTGCACAGTTTAAGAGCGAAATACGGTCAACACCTATTTCCGTTGCTTTTCTGCAAACCACTCCATCCTGTCCATGTTCTTGGTTGGTGCCACCGCTAAATGAATACCTCCATGCCATAACTTCTCATCTTGCCACTCTTTCTCAATTTCAAACTGACAATGTTTTTGACTTGCTAAAGTTATGACAGCATGATAAAACATGCCTCGGCCATCCGTTACAGTCAAAGCATCTCCCTCTTTCATTCGCAGTACGCGCACTGCATGGCTGGCTTCCTCTGCTGAAAGTTCACCATAAGTACCATTAACGCCCTCGGGCACATAAAATATGCGGGTTTCTTTCATAATCAATTAATATCGTTTGGAGTATCCGGATTACGCTTTTTCAGTTCGTCGCGCAAAATGCTTGCCAGCTCAAAATTATCTTCATCGACAGCTGCTTGAAGTGCATCATGCAGTAATTTATCGTTCATTGCACTAATGGGCAATGTCATCCGGTCTGATGTATTGGTAAAATTTACTTGATGGGCAAGAACGTCTTTTTGTACCCAAAATGAAGCTCCTTCTTCCAAAGCTGCAACTGCAGCTTCTGCCATAGGAACCGCAATCGACACAACTTCATTGATCCATTCAAAATCAATCAATGCTTGCGTCTGTCCATTTCGTGGCTGCAGCAATCTGACACCCAAAAGTCGCATACCAACTCGTCTTGCTAACTGATTCATCAATTTCGAACAAGAAAAATCCTGTTGATTTAATGCTGAAGCAATCATTTCATATTCATGGGCCGAAAGAAGAATAGGCATAAAATTCTCACCATTTTTATCGCGTAATACCAAAATGTATGCCTCTTGCAATTCTTTACCACGAGTCAATCCTTCAATCAGCAATTCGGTATAATTTTCATACATATCATTCAATTTTGACGGCATGCTCATGAAGGAGTAAACCAAAAAAAGACTCCCTATGGAACAAAGTTATGCCATATTTGGTTACAAAAATACTAAACTAGTTTTATGCAGCCATATTAGAAACTGTTTTTGTCCTTAAGTATTTTGAGTAAAATATTAATATAGGTATTTTTGAATAATCAAGGAATATTTTCAGACGTTTTGTGAGTGGTATTGCACAATCTTTCTTATATTCGCTTCATCTAAGCCAACAATTGGCATAAAGAAACAGACACAATCATGCAAACCCTATAAACGATTTAGACAATGAATACAATAAAATTAGCGTCGAATATCAAGAATGTACCCTATAACGAATTAAATAACACCGATAGTGAACTGACAAACGCTGCTCGCGAGGCTACCTACAAAAAAGCTATGCACCCTACTCTTAACTTTCATGTTGGAGCAGCCATTTTGCTAACCAATGGCTTAATCATACAAGGAAGCAACCAAGAAAATGCGGCCTTTGGAGCCGGAACCTGTGCGGAACGTACGGCCTTATTTTTATGCGCAATCAGAATACCCCAACGAAAAATCAAAGCAATAGCTATAGCTGCACGAGGGTCTGACGGTGATTTTACGGTATGCCCCTATATCGCCTTGCGGAATTTGTCGCCAAGCACTCATCGAAGCACAAACCCGCACTCAGCAAGCATTCAGAATACCTCATGTGTGGAAAAGATAAGGTGCGAATCGTAGACGACGCTTCTACCCTACTTCCCATACAATTTGATGCCATCGTTTAAACACTACTGCTACAAGCAATCTTTGTATGTATCAAAAGTGCGCTTTTAATGCCTTTTTCTGTTTATCCTAATATTTAGGCTACAACCTTTAAGTAAATCGGAAAAGTAAAGATTAAAGCGCACTTTTGATTTGTTCGAATTCGCTTTTTAACACGACTAAAGCAAGACTAAATGTTAAACGAACTTCCTCGAAAAAGCAAAAATTATCTAAATCTCAGTTTAATATTTGCTGCTACAAATCGGTTGTTTTATGCACACTTGGGCTTGTTGATTAAAATTACTCCGCGATTCTGAAAATTAGTTCCGAGCCAGTTGAATTTAGTTCCGACCTAGTTTGAATTAGTTCCGAGCTAGTTTGCAAAGTCTTGGAATAAATTCGTACAATCGCGGAACTATTGAGAATCAGCACTTTTAAAAAACAACATAAGCAGGGCATCCTTGACGTGCTTTTTACTCGAAAATTCAAGAAACACGGAACTTAGAAATTTCACTTTTATTATATCGCAAATACAAACATAAAAGTTGTTTGTTAAATTCATAACAGACCAGAATAGCCTTGATGACTTTTCTTCATTACCGAATATCGCACCTATTTCTACCAAGGCTTTTTTTCAACCAGCTTCCTATCTAAAAAAAAGAGGGTTAAGTGTACAGCTATCATTGCGTACACTCAACCCTCTTTGGTATAAAGAAGTTTCTCAGAATAATGAGAGAAAATCAACCTTACTTAGAAGCAGCATTAGCAGCCTCAATCATTTCCTTGCTAGGAATGATGTAAACCTCAACACGACGGTTTTCAGCCTTACCGGCAGCCGTAGAGTTGTCAGCAACGGGATTATCTTCGCCATAACCTTGAACACTTACAAGGCGAGCAGAAGGATAACCGGCCATTACGATTTGGGTCTTCACAGAGTTTGCACGTTGCTGCGACAACTCAAGGTTCTTAGCTTTGCTCTGCTCAGCAGTACAATTTTTTCCAACCAGCATTGTCGGTAAATCCGGCAATAGCAATATTGTAAGTATTGTCTTCAGCTACGAGTCCATTGACAAATTTGTTGATAGACGTCTTTGCAGGAGCGCTGAGAGTTGCAGAACCAGTGTTAAACAACAAACCACTGTCGAAAGTAGCACGAACATACTGCGTACCATCTTTATCTGTAAGGATTTCAGCCTCAGCATTAGCAGATTCTGCAGCTTTCTTAGCCTTATCCATTTTGTTACCAATCAGAATACCAGCACCAGCACCAACTGCAGTACCTACAGCTGCACCAATTAATTGCGGCACCTTTACCTTTACCAATGAATTGGCCAACCAAAGCACCTAAAGCACCACCACCGGCACCACCAATCAGACCACCTTTGGCGGTATTTGTCATACCACCACAACTGCTCAGAAGCATAGCTACGCTAAGAGCACAAACTGATAATTTCATCTTTGTCATAACGTTAATAATTTGATTGAATGATGATATTAGTTGGGGCAAAGATACAAAAAGACATATTACTAGCATCTTTTTCTGCCCTTTTATTTGTATTTTTGCGGTCAAGAATAAATTATTAAATGCCACTAAGCAGTAAAATGACTAAAAATTGTTAGATTACTCCGTGGCAACTATACGCAAAATCAAAATGGCAAAAGAACTCAAAGATCTTACAAAGCGTAGCGTTGATTACTCACGCTGGTATAATGAATTGGTAGTTAAAGCCGATTTGGCAGAACAGGCAGACGTGCGTGGCTGTATGGTAATCAAACCTTACGGTTATGCTATTTGGGAAAAAATCCAACAGTCACTCGATGCCCGTTTTAAAGAAACCGGCGTGCAGAACGTTTACTTCCCAATGCTCATTCCTAAAAGTTTTCTTTCAAAGGAAGCTGAACATGTTGAAGGTTTTGCTAAAGAATGTGCTGTAGTTACTCACTACCGCCTGAAAGCAAACCCCGACGGCGATGGTGTTGTGGTTGACCCTGCAGCAAAGCTTGAGGAGGAATTGATTATCCGTCCTACTTCTGAAACTACTATTTGGAATACTTACCGCAAATGGATTCATTCATGGCGCGATCTGCCCTTGTGCTGCAACCAGTGGTGCAATGTGATGCGTTGGGAAATGCGTACGCGTTTGTTCCTCCGTACGTCAGAATTCTTGTGGCAAGAGGGTCACACGGCGCATGCCACTCGCGAAGAAGCCGAAGCTCGTGCCAAACAAATGCTCGATGTTTATGCAGACTTTGCCAAGGAAGTTATGGCAATTCCCGTAGTTCGCGGTGTAAAGAGCGCTACTGAACGCTTTGCCGGCGCGCTCGATACCTACACTATTGAGGCTATGATGCAGGATGGTAAAGCTTTGCAAAGTGGTACAAGCCACTTCTTGGGTCAAAACTTTGGCAAGGCTTTCAATGTGCAGTTTGTCGACAAAGAAAACAAGATGGATTACGCATGGGCCACCTCATGGGGTGTAAGTACACGATTGATGGGTGCACTCATCATGACTCACTCTGATGACAATGGTTTGGTACTTCCTCCGCACTTGGCTCCTATTCAGGTTGTAATTGTTCCTATTTATAAGGGTGATACTGAATTGGCCGCTTTCAATGAAAAATTAGGTGGATTGACCGAACGCCTGAAGGCTATGGGTATTCGTGTGAAATACGATAACGCTGATAACAAGCGCCCGGGCTTCAAATTTGCCGACTACGAATTGAAGGGCGTTCCTGTACGTCTGGTTATGGGTGGACGTGATTTGGCAAACAATACTATCGAGTTAATGCGTCGTGATACGCTGGAGAAAGAAACCCTTTCGTTCGATGGTATTGAGGATTACGTAAAGAATCTGCTTGAAGAAATTCAGACGAACATTTACAACAAGGCCAAAAAACGTCTGGACGACAACATTTTCCCCTGCGACAACTATGAAGAGTTCAAGGAACGAGTGAAGGATGGCGGTTTCTTCCTTTGCCCCTGGGATGGCACTGAAGAAACTGAGGCTCAAATCAAGGCTGAAACACAAGCTACAATCCGCTGTGTGCCTTATGGCTACAGCCAAGAGAATCTGGGCGTTGACATGGTGAGCGGTAAACCTGCTACTTGTCGCGTAATTATTGCACGAAGCTACTAAAAAGTTTTTGTGAAATTTCTTTCAAAGAGAAAATTCGAACGAAAACTAATTTAACTAAATAATGCCGGTAGGATGTCTGTTACTAACAAGTGTGAGTTGATCATTTTCCGACCTGTTTAGAAACAGACACCCCGCTGGCATTATCAGCATTACATTGTATGCAATTCAGTTGCATGCAAAAGTTTTTCTCGTTCGAGAATTGTATTTTTATGATATCTGTAGAAAATCTTTCTGTTGAGTTTAGCGCACGTCCGCTCTTTGCGGACGTGTCGTTTGTTATAAATAAAAAAGACCGCATTGCTCTTGTCGGAAAGAACGGAGCAGGAAAGTCTACGCTCTTAAAAATACTGGCAAAACAGCAGTTGCCTACAAGTGGCAATGTAGCAATACAGAATGACATCAGCATTGGTTACTTGCCGCAAGTTATGGTGCTGAGCGATGAGCATACCGTGATGGAGGAAGCAGAAAAAGCATTCGAACACATCAGCGAAATGCAAGAGCGCATTGAGAAACTTAACAACCAACTGGCGGAACGAACTGACTATGAAAGCGCAGACTACATGAATCTGGTTGAACGCTTTACATACGAAAGTGAACGCTTCCAAATGATGGGTGGCATGAATTACCACGCAGAATTGGAAAGAACTCTACTTGGTTTGGGATTTACGAGTAATGACTTTAACCGACCAACAAAAGAGTTTTCGGGTGGATGGCGTATGCGAATCGAGTTGGCAAAATTGCTTCTTCGCCAACCGGATGTCCTACTACTTGACGAACCTACCAACCATTTTGGATATTGAGAGCATTCGTTGGCTTGAACAGTTCTTAAGCCGCTCTCCAGGAGCTGTTGTTCTTGTTAGCCACGACCGTGCCTTCATTAACAATGTGACTAATCGCACGCTGGAAATTTCCTGCGGTAAGATTACAGACTATAAAGTAACGTACGATGAATTCATAAAGCTACGTTTTTTGCAGAACGTCGGGAACAACAGTTGAGAGCTTACGCCAACCAACAAAAAGAAATAGCCGACATTGAGGACTTTATTGAACGATTCCGATACAAACCGACTAAGGCCGTTCAGGTTCAAAGCCGAATAAAGCAACTTGAAAAAATTGTACCTATCGAGGTTGATGAAGTAGACAACTCGAGCTTGCATCTAAAATTTCCTCCTTGTTCGCGCTCAGGCGATTTCCCCGTTATTTGCGAAGATTTACGAAAGGATTACGACAGCCATTGTGTGTTCCATGACGTAAATCTCACCATAAAACGCGGCGAGAAAGTAGCTTTTGTCGGTAAAAATGGTGAAGGTAAATCGACCTTGGTAAAGTGCATTATGAATGAAATTCCATACAAAGGTTCGCTTAAGCTAGGCCATAATGTTGAAATTGGATATTATGCTCAGAATCAGGCGCAAATGCTTGACGGAGAACTCACAGTATTCGACACAATAGACCGTGTGGCAAAGGGTGACATCCGCTTGAAAATTCGCGACATATTGGGCGCTTTTATGTTTGGCGGAGAAGCATCTGATAAAAAAGTTAAAGTGCTTTCTGGAGGTGAGCGATCCAGATTGGCTATGATAAAGTTGCTTTTGGAACCTGTCAATTTCCTTATTCTGGATGAACCGACCAACCATTTGGACATGCGCACAAAGGATGTGCTGAAAGAAGCTATCCTTGCATTCGACGGAACAGTAATCGTTGTAAGTCATGACCGTGATTTCTTAAATGGGTTAGTATCTAAAGTTTACGAATTTGGCGGTGGGTTGGTTAGAGAACATATTGGAGGTATCTACGATTTCTTACAGAAAAAAGAAATGGAATCTTTAGATGAACTCCACACAATTGGTTCTCCCTCTGGAAATTCCCCCAAAGCCACTACGTCACAACCTTCAGATGGCAAACTCAGCTACGAGGAACGAAAGGAACAAGCTAAATTAAAACGCAAGGCTGAAAAGAAAGTGGAACAGTGCGAACAGTTGGTTATGGAGCTTGAAAATGAAAAAGACAAAGCTCGAAGCCAAACTTGCAACCCCTGAAGGGGCTGCTGATGCTACTTTGTTTGAAGCTTACAATGACATTCAGCAGAAACTTACAGAAGCTGAACTGGCTTGGGAAGAAGCACTTGAACAACTTGAGAGCTAACACTTAAAATAATTCTCGGTAGATTCTAACGTTGATTTGCTACTTACGAATCTCAAAATCTACCGAAAATAAAAATTCAAACATCATGAACATCAAACAATTATTACCCACGTTGGCATTAGCTGCTACTGCTGCTTTTGCACAACAAGACAATCTGCTGGGCATTGACAAAGGGAATATGAACCTGAAAGCAAAACCCGGAACTGATTTCTATGAATACGCAACTGGGGGATGGCAAAAAGCTCATCCGTTGACTCCTGAGTACTCGCGCTATTCACAATTCGATGCCTTGTCTGATAATAACAACAAGCAGATTCGTGAATTGATTGAGGAAATTGCTTCAAAGAATCACAAGCAAGGAACGCTTGAACAAAAAAATAGGTTCTCTTTACAAACTGGCAATGGATAGCGTTCGCCGGAATAAAGAGGACTATGCTCCGATCAAACCCATGCTTGCAGAAGTGATGGCTGCAAACTCTCGCGTTGCCATTCAGTATATCATGGCTAAAATGCATGCAAATGGTATAAGCAACTTCTTTGACATCAGCTGCAATGCCGACATTAAAGATGCTGAGTGGAATTTGATGCAGGTTTACCAAGGTGGTTTGTCGATGGGAGAACGCGACTACTATCTGGAAAATGATGAATCCACATCAAAAATAAGAACTGCATACAAGCAATACGTCAAAAAATTTGTTCAGCATGACTGGCATAAATGCAGAACAGGCCGAAAAGAACAACATGCAGGCGGTACTGGATATTGAAACTAAAATTGCTACAGTTTCATACAGTGCTACAAAACTTCGTGATATAGAAGCCAACTATCACAAAATGAGTTATGCCGAGCTTCTGTCAAACTATCCTGTCCATTGATTGGAGTACTTTGTTCTTGCTCAATGGCATCCCTGCATTTGAACATATTTGCGTAGGTCAACCTTGAACCTATTCATGAGGTAGAAAAGCTTCTGAACGAGGCCCCTATTAATGATTTGAAAGCATATCTTTACTTTAAAATTGTTGACGATGCAGCTAATGCGTTGAGCGATCGTTTCCGCAAGGAAAGTTTTGCTTTTTACAATCACACCATGAGCGGTGCTGAACAAGATCGCCCGCGTTGGAAACGTGCAGTAAGTGCAGTTCAGAGTGCCTTAGGTATGGCTGTCGGACGTATGTATGTCGAAAAGTACTTCCCCGAATCATCTAAACAAAGAATGATTCAGTTGGTTAAAAACTTGCAAAAAGCTTTGGGCGAACGTATCGACATGCAAGAATGGATGAGCGATGAAACGAAGAAGCAAGCCCGACAAACTGAATAGCTTTTATGTAAAGATTGGTTATCCTGATAAATGGATGGACTACTCAAATCTTAACATCGTCGATTCGCTGAGCTATTACGAGAACATGATGAATGCATCGAAATTTATGAGCAAATACATCACCGATTCTCGCGTCAACAAACGTACAGACCGTACAGAATGGCTCATGACTCCTCAGACCGTGAACGCTTACTACAATCCAACAACTAACGAGATATGTTTCCCGGCAGGTATTCTGCAACCGCCGTTCTTTAATGCAGAAGCTGACGATGCTTGTAATTACGGAGCCATCGGTGTTGTTATCGGACACGAAATGACGCATGGATTTGATGACCAAGGATCACAATTCGACAAGAACGGTAACCTCCGAAATTGGTGGAGCAAGCAGGATGCTGAAAATTTCAAAAAGCGTACTCAAGTAATGCGCGACTTCTTTGATAAAATTGAAGTACTTCCTGGGCTCCACGCGAATGGTCAACTTACCTTAGGCGAAAACATTGCTGACCATGGCGGATTGAATATTGCTTATCAGGCACTTCAAAACGCAATGAAAGAAAATCCTTTAACTACGAAGGATGGATTTACACCCGAGCAACGCTTTTTCTTAAGCTATGGTTTGGTTTGGGCTAACAATATGCGTGAACCTATGTTGCGTCAATTAGTTAAAGTAGACCCTCACTCTCCCGCTTTGTGGCGTGTAAATGGTGCCTTACCTCATATTGATGCGTGGTATAAAGCTTTCAACATTACAAAGAAAGACCCTTTATACATCTCGAAGAAAAATCGCGTAGATATTTGGTAAACAGCGATTTGACCTAATAATTACTAGACGATAGAAAATGTTGTGTAAAATAGCATAACATTTTCTATCGCGTTAACATATAAAATTCATGGAAAAGTAACAAAAGAAGTATCCCTTCCAGACAACGCATTCAGACCTCTGAAAGATGGTGAGGAATACGAACCTTTGATGAAACCGACACAGACCTACCGTGAAGTCACACCTTGGTCGGTTCTGGCAGGTATTCTGATGGCTATAATTTTTTCAGCAGCTACAGCTTATCTTGGATTGAAAGTCGGTCAGGTATTTGAAGCGGCCATACCTATCACAATTATTGCAGTAGGTGTAAGCGGTGCTACCCATCGTAAAGATCCTTTAGGTGAAAACATCATTATCCAAAGCATTGGTGCTTGTTCGGGTATGATTGTAGCCGGTGCTATTTTTACACTACCGGCACTTTACATTCTCCAAAACAAGTATCCCGAACTAACGGTAAACTTTATGCAAGTATTCTTCTCATCACTTTTTGGGTGGTGTATTAGGTATCTTGTTTTTGATTCCTTTCCGCAAATATTTTGTCAAAGACATGCACGGAAAGTATCCATTTCCAGAAGCAACCGCTTCAACTCAAGTTCTTATTTCTGGCGAACGAAGCGGGTCACAAGCTAAACCGTTGCTGGTTGCCGGCATTATTGGTGGTCTTTATGACTTCGCGGTTGCTGCATTTGGTGCATGGAATGAAAATTTCACTACGCGTTGCTGCGAGGTCGGAAGTATGGTTGCCGATAAAGCCAAACTCGTACTAAGCATAAACACCAGTGCAGCACTTTTGGGTATGGGCTACATTGTGGGCTTAAAATATGCCGCAATAATCTGCTTTGGCTCAATAGCAGTATGGTGGTTAATTGTACCTGGCATTGCACTTATATTCCCTGACATGATTGTTGTTGAGGCTACCAAAGATACCGCAGCGATTACGGCAGCTATTGCCTCGCCCGAACAATTATTCGGCTATGCTAAAAGTATAGGCATTGGCGGTATTGCAATGGCTGGTATCATTGGTGTAATCAAAAGTTGGGGAGTTATCAAAAGCGCTTTCAGCTTGGTAGGAAAAATTTTCAAAGGTGGAAACGTTGACGAACAAGTGGCTCGCACACAACGTGACATTTCTATGAAAATCATAGCCATTGGTTCTTTGTTGACATTGGTTGCTACTACCTTATTCTTCTATTTTGATGTAATGGAGGGTAATTTGCTGTTCACAATTGTAGGTATATTGATTGTAGCTATAATTGCTTTCTTGTTTACTACGGTTGCAGCCAATGCCATAGCGATTGTCGGTTCAAACCCTGTAAGTGGCATGACACTCATGACGTTGATTCTTTCATCTATCATTATGGTAGTTGTCGGACTGAAAGGTACCGGTGGTATGGTGGCGGCCCTTATCATGGGTGGTGTTGTAAGTACTGCATTATCGTCAGCTGGTGCATTCATTACTGATTT
>VOFC01000626.1_pt1 | contig 34001 bp, 40 predicted proteins | sample 5384161 | NCBI WGS metagenome assembly VOFC01 (sample SAMN12384722, study PRJNA508395) | human gut metagenome | isolation source: healthy gut B | host: Homo sapiens | reverse complement strand
TCGGTCAAGTACATCAAGGAGGGGCTCAAGGCCCTCTGGCACGGCAAGCTCTCCGTCGCCGTGCTCGACGCCACCGCCGTGACGGTCTCGATGGTGCGCGGCGATTTCGACACCGCAAGCTCCGTGATGTTCATGCTGCGGCTCGGCGAGATTCTCGAAGAGTGGACGCACAAGAAGTCCGTTGCCGACCTTGCCGGCGCGATGGCGCTGAATGTCGACAAGGTCTGGCTGCAGTCCGGCGAGACCGAGCTGCTCGTCCCCATCGGCGACGTCCGCCCGGGCGACCGGATGATCGTCCGCACCGGCAACCTCATCCCGCTCGACGGCAAGGTCGTCTCCGGCGAAGCCACGGTCAACCAGGCCTCCATCACCGGCGAGTCCCTGCCCGTTGCCAAGCGCGCCGGCAGCTACGTCTACGCCGGGACCGTCATCGAGGAGGGCGAATGCGTCGTCTCGGTGGAAAAGGCGCTCGGCGGCGGCCGGTATGACCGCATCGTCCACATGATCGAAGAATCCGAAAAGCTGAAATCCACCGCCGAGGACAAGGCCGCCCGTCTGGCCGACCGACTCGTGCCCTACACGCTGGGCGGCACGGCGCTGACGTATCTCATCACGCGCAACGTGACGAAGATGCTCGCCGTGCTGATGGTGGACTTCTCCTGCGCGCTGAAGCTGGCGATGCCGATTGCCGTGCTCTCCGCGATGCGCGAGAGCAGCAGCTACCACATCTCCGTCAAGGGCGGCCGCTTCCTGGAGGCCGTTTCCAAGGCCGACACGGTCGTTTTCGACAAGACTGGGACGCTGACCTACGCCACGCCGAAGGTCGCGCAGATCGTCACCTTCGGCGGCCACGAAGCCTCTGAAATGCTGCGGCTGGCCGCGTGCCTGGAGGAGCATTATCCGCACTCGATGGCCAACGCCGTCGTCGACGAGGCCAAGCGGCAGAATCTCAAGCACGAGGAATACCACTCGCAGGTGCAGTATGTCGTCGCGCACGGCATCTCCAGCATGGTCGAGGGCAAAAAGGTCCTCATCGGCAGCGCGCATTTCGTCTTTGAAGACGAGGGCTGTACCATCCCCGCCGCCGAGCAGGAGAAATTCGACACGCTCGACGCGCAGTATTCCCATCTGTATCTCTGCATCGCGGGCGAGCTGGCCGCGGTCATCTGCATCTCCGATCCGCTGCGCGCCGAGGCGAAGGACGCCATCCGTGCCCTGCACGCCTGCGGCATCCGCAAGGTCGTTATGATGACCGGCGACAACCGCAAGACCGCCGAGTCCGTCGCCGCCGAGGTCGGCGTAGACGCCGTCTATGCCGAGGTCCTGCCCGAGGACAAGGCCGCCTTCATCCGCAGCGAAAAGGCCGCGGGCCGCACCGTCATCATGATCGGCGATGGCGTGAACGACTCCCCTGCTCTCTCGGAGGCCGACGCGGGCGTCGCCATCTCGACCGGCGCAGCCATCGCGCGGGAGATCGCCGACATCACCATCGCCTCGGAGGATCTGTTCGAGCTCGTCACGCTCCGCCGCATCAGCGAGGCGCTCATGGCGCGCATCCACCGCAACTACCGCACGATCGTGGGCTTCAACCTCGGCCTCATCATTTTCGGCGTGGCCGGCATCCTGCCGCCCACCACCTCGGCACTGCTGCACAACGCCTCCACCCTGGCTATCAGCCTCAAGAGCATGACCAACCTGCTCCCCGCGGCAGCGGTGTAAAGCAGCCATAAAAAACAGACGTATCCTGTGTGATACGTCCGTTTTTTATGCCATTTTTACTTGATGACGCCCTTCTGGAGGATGATGTTTGCGTAGATGGCCGTCTCGCCGGACTGCAGGATGCAGTAGGTCTTGCGGGCCTCGTCGTAGAACTCGAAGCGCTCGTAGCTGCCGAAGGCGGCTGCGCCGCGCGCGTCGTGTCTGGCGACGATCTTCTTGTATTCGTCCCAGATGGGGACCTCCAGCCCCTTGTCCTTCTCCGCGACCTGCATGATCATGACCGGGTGCTCGACATATTCGTCCAGCGGGATGACCTGCAGGATGGCGTCGAGCAGCTCGGGCACGCCGTGGCCGTCGGCGCGCAGGAAGACGCAGTTGTTGGGCTTTGCCATCGAGACGCCGGGGAAATTGCCGTCGCCGATGCAGATCCGGTCGCCGTGGCCCATCTCACACAGGACCTTCAGCAGCTCCGGGGAAAGGATCGAGGGGGATATTGTTCAGCATATTCAGTACCTCCTGTTTTCACGGCCGCCCGTTGACTTTGGGCGGCGGACCATTTAAAATACAGACAAACGTACAAAAAGGAGACCTTTGTCATGGACTATGCACAGCAGCTCGCCGATTTTGCCCACATTCTGGAGCAAAAGCGCCTCGTCACCGCGCTGGAGGGCAACGCCTCCGTCATCGACCGGCAGACCGGGCTGACCTACGTCACGCCCTCCGGCCGGATGAAGCTTCTGCTGGAAAAAGAGGATATCTGCGTCATGAATGCCGCGGGCGAGCAGATCGGCGGCCGCGGCCGGCGCTCGAGCGAGTATCTGCTGCACGAGGCCGTCTATCAGGCGCGGCCGGATGTGACGGCTGTGGTCCACAGCCACTGCCCGTTTCTGACGGCCTACGCGCTGCGGTATCAGAACTTTGACGTCCCGGAGACCTGCTCGCTGCGCGAGGTGTTCACGCACTTCACCTGCCTGCCCTACGGCAAGCCCGGCACGCATGAGATCCACCGCGGTATCGGCGAAGCGCTGGCCGACAGCCCCATCTGCCTGCTCGGCGGCCACGGCGTCGTCTGCGCCTCCACGTCCCTCGAGCGCTGCATCGGCCTCCTCGAAGCCGCCGAAGGCCTCGCAAAACCATCTGGCTGGCGAAGTGAGGCCATAAGCCTCCCCTTCCAGGGGAGGTGGCTCGGCGAAGCCGAGACGGAGAGGTCGTAGCAAATTTGCAGCAACCTCTCAGTCTGCTTCGCAGACAGCTCCCCTGGAAGGGGAGCCTTTGGCCAGCTGCGGCAGGGAACAATCCCTCAGTCAGCCTTACGGCTGACAGCTCCCCTGGAAGGGGAGCCTTTTTATTTATGCTCTGGTGTGGAACGCCTCTTTGAGGCTGGGGTAGAGCATGGCGTAGCGCTTTTTTGATGAGCGCGTAGACCGGCTGCACGGCAGGGTCCGGCTCGATGTCGCCGCTCATGCGGATATGGCTGCAGGCCTCCGGCAGATCCCGGAACAGCCCGATCGCCACGCCCGCGGCCGCGGCCGCGCCGAGGCTCGTCGCGCTGTCGGAGAAGGTGGAGACGTCATGGAACGTCACATTGCACACGTCGGCCAGGATCTGCTTCCAGAGCTTCGACTTTGCGCCGCCGCCGATGATGCGCAGATCGTGGATCTCCTGCCGCTCGCGCATCACGTCCAGGATCTGACTCAGCCCGCAGGCCGTGCCCTCCAGAACGGCGCGGAGGAAATGCTCGCGCTTGTGCGTGGTGTTCATCCCGAAGAAGACGCCCTGCGCCTGCGCGTCAAAGACCGGGGAGCGTTCGCCCTCGAGATACGGCAGGTAGATGAGGCCGCCTGCGCCCGCCGGGACCGTCGCCGCGGTGGAATCGAACGCGCGGGCCGAAGCCACGTCAAACAGCTCCATCGCCCACGAGACCGACCGCCCCGCGCACTGCTCCGTGCCGAAGACGTTGCAGCCGTGGCCGTCGAGCGTGTAGATGTGGAAGACGCGGTGCTGCGGGTCGATGAACGGCTCTTCCATCTGCCCGGCGATCCACGCGGTGGTGCCGAGGCTGAGGTAGAAATCGCCGGGCTTCGCCACGCCCGCGCCGATGTTGGCGCACGCGCCGTCGCCGCCGCCGACGGACACCGGGATGCCTGTCCGCAGGCCGAGGCAGCCTGCCGCTTCTTCAGACAGGTAGCCCGCGAGCTCGCAGCTCGTGCGGATCTCGGGGAATTTTTCCGCGTCCACGCCGACGTTCCGGAACATATCCAGATCGTACTGCCGCGTGCGCAGGTTCATCAGCAGCCCGTGCGAGGCGTCGGACATGTCGGTCGTGTCCATATGCCCGGTCAGGCGGTAGACCAGATAGTCCTTTGACTGCAGGATCCGGACGGTCCGGGCGTAGAGCTCCGGCTCGTGCTCCTTGAGCCAGAGGGTCTTGCAGAGCGTCGAGGCCGGGGAGAGCACGTTGCCGCAGATCTCATAGAAATAATCCCGGCCGTAGCGGGCGCGCAGCGCGTTGGAAATGGCCAGCGCGCGGGTATCCGCGTGGATCATCGCGGGGCGGAGCGTCTGCCCTTCGCTGTCCATCGGCAGGCAGCCGAGCATGTGGCCCGAGACGCCGATGGCGTCGACCCGCTTGACGTACTCCGGCGCAAGCTCGCGGAGCATCATCATCGCGCGGACCGCGCTCATCCACCAGTCCGCGGCCTCCTGCTCACAGCCGCCGTCGGGATAGTGGTGGGTCGGATAGGTGGTCGTCACGTTGCGGATGATATTGAGATTTTTCGTCGACCAGCGAGGCCTTCAGGCCGCTGGTGCCGATATCAAAAGCCAGTAGTGTGCTGTGCAAATTGTATCACTCCATGTATGGGATGCCGGGTGGCCCCGGTGGGGATGCCCTGTTTTATTGTACAATATCCCACCGGAAATGCAAAGAGCTTTTTGCGCAATCTGCCTGAAAAAATGCGGGCATCTGCCCGCCTTTTTTGTTTTGCCGGTTCAGCGGATATTCTTGTACATCGGGCCGTAGGCGGCGCAGGCACGGTAGTCCTGGCCTTCCTTGTCCATGCCGAAGGCATTCCAGGCCGCCGGACGGAAGACGTCCTTGTCGGCGACATTGTGCATGCACACAGGGATGCGCAGCATCGAGCAGAGCGTGATGAGGTCCGCGCCAACGTGGCCGTAGGAGATCGCGCCGTGGTTGGCACCCCAGTTCTGCATGACGGAGTAGGCGCTTTCAAACGGGCTGCCGGCCTTGCCGTCGCAGCGCGGGGTGAACCAGGTGCACGGCCACGTGGGGTTCGTGCGCTCCATGAGCGTGTCGGTAACCTCGTCGGGCAGCTTCACCGTCCAGCCCTCGGCGATCTGCAGCACGGGGCCGAGGCCCTTGACGAGATTCAGGCGGATCATGGTCGCGGGCATTTCCGCGCGGGTGACAAAGTGGCTGGAGAAGCCGCCTCCGCGGAAGTTGTCGAAGCCGGCCTCGCACCAGACGGTCGCGTCGGTCATCTTCTGGATGTCCGCATCGTCCACTTCCCACCAGCGCTTCATGACGGCATTGCCATTTTCGTCCGTGCACTCGCCGCAGGCGTCGAGGCAGGCTGCGCCGGAGTTCAGCAGGTGTATGATGCCGCCGTTTTCCTTCGCCTTGCCCTCGAGATCGTAGCCGGTGACGCGCTTGGTGGCCTCGGGAGACCAATAGGTGCGCACGTCGGCGAAGATCTGGGCGCGGTTGGTCAGCAGCTCCATAAAGAGCATACCAAGGCCGTTGAGGACGTCATTCTCGGTCGCGAAGACCATCGGCTCCTTCGGGCCTTCGAAGTCGAAGGACGAGTTGAGCACGGCCTCGGGATAGTCGCAGTTGGGCCAGTGGTCGGTCCACTGTCTCTGGCCCTGGAAGCCGGCGGCGATGGCGTTGTGGCCGACCTTCTCCTCCTCAAAGCCTGCAGGCAGGTTCTGGTTGCCCTGGATCAGGTCCTTGATGATGCAGTACATCTTGATCGTGAACTCCCACTGCTTTTCCTTTTCCTCGGGGGTGAACTTGATGCGGCGCTTTTCGCCGAGGAAGTCGACGCACTCGGGGTTGTCGTCGCGGCCTTCCCTGCAGTGTTCCTTCGTCCAGGCCAGGGCCTTTTCATAGGCCTCGTGATCGTAGATGCCCTCTTCCATGCGGCGCAGGATCTCGACCTCGTCGACAGACTCGACGCGCAGGCCCAGATATTCCTCCATGAACTGCTGGTCGATGATGGAGCCGCCGATGCCCATGCACATGGAACCGATCTGGAGGTAGCTCTTGCCGCGCATCGTGGCCGCGGCGACGGCCGCGCGGCCGAAGCGCAGGAGCTTTTCCTTCACGTCGTCGGGAATTTCGGTGACCTGATCGCGGTCCTGCACCTCATGGCCGTAGATGCCGAAGGCGGGCAGACCCTTCTGTGCATGGGTCGCCAGGACGGAGGCAAGGTACACAGCGCCCGGGCGCTCGGTGCCGTTGAAGCCCCAGACGCCCTTGATGGTCATGGGATCCATGTCCATGGTCTCGGCGCCGTAGCACCAGCAGGGGTGACGGACAGGGTGATGGCGACGCCCTCACGCTTGAACTTCTCCGCGCAGGCGGCGGATTCCGGCACGCGGCCGATGGACGTATCGGCCATAACGACCTTCACGTGCTCACCGTTGGAGTAATAGAGATTTTCCTCGAACAGTTTTTTTGCGGCCTCGGCCATGGCCATGACCTGGTCTTCCAGGCTCTCACGCAGCTGCATGGGGCCGCGGCGGCCGTCGATGATGGGGCGGATGCCGATCACGGGGTATTCGCCGATGTAACGATTCTTTGCCATTTGATTCGCTCCTTTATATCATTTCAGGTTTTTTTCGTTAAAGTCCTTCCGGACGGGTTCACGTGTTTGCAAGTCTCGCCTTGAGGCGCAGGAGGCGCGCGGGCTGGTCGCTGCCGCTCATGCGTGCGATCAGAAGCTCGGCCGCGCGGCGGCCAATCTCATCCATGGGCTGCTCGACGATGTCGAGCCGCGGCGTCACGATCGAGCAGAGGTCGACGTTATCGTAGCCGATGAAGTCCATCTGCGCGGGCAGCGCCACGCCGCGCTCATGCGCGGCCATGATCGCGCCGAGGGTCATGTCGTAGTTGGTCACGAAGACGGCTGTCGGCGGCTGCGGCATATCGAGCAGCGCCCGGAACAGCCGCGACCCGGACTCGAGGTCGTAGTTCCCGGCCAGAATCAGCGACTCGTCGACCGGCAGGCGGTAATCCTCCAGCACGCGGCGGTAGCCGACGGTACGCTCGCGCGCGGTGGAGATGGTCTGCGGGCCAGCGATGATGCCGATGCGGCGGTGGCCGCGGCCGATCAGCAGCTCGATGGCCATATAGACGGCGTTGAGGTTGTCGACCACGACGGTGTCATAGTCCGCCTGGTCGAGCGAACGGTCGATCAGCACGACGGGGATGGCGCCGACGCGGGCGCGGACCTCGCCGGCCGTGACGTTCTCGGGGACGTAGACGATGCCGTCGACGTGGTAGCGCGCGAGAAATTCGAGCTTTTTCAGCTCCTGCTCGCGGTCAAAATCGTAGCTGCAGACGAAGCACTCGTAGCCGCTGCGGCGCAGCACAGGCTCCATTGCCGCCACAACGCGCCCGAAGAACGGGCTGGAAATCGTCGGCAGGAGAACGCCGATGGTCATCGACCGGTTGGCCTTGAGGCTGCGGGCGAAGACATTGACGGAATAATCCAGCTCCTCGATGGCCGCGTCGATGGCGAGGCGGTTTTCCTCGCGGACATTGCCGCCGTTGAGGTATTTGGAAATGGTGGAAAGGGAAAGCCCGGTCCTGCGGGCGACGTCTTTGATGGTCGACATAGCTGCTCCTGTATCGCATAACGTTTCGCTTTTTCTATATTGTACCGCACGCGGGTTCCTTGCGTCAAGCGGCAGTTTGCCCAAACAGAAGGCTTCTTTTTATGGAAAACGCGCAAGATATCCGCGGGTCCCGCGGCTGTCTTCCGGCGTTTTCGCCATACCCAGCTTCGAAACGTTTTGCTTTACAGAATATTCCTGAATCGGATAGAAATCGTGCCGCCCCGGAGGGCGGCACGATCTGTTTTGGGGAATGACAGAGGTGCTTCGGTCTCGATCAATCGTAAACCAGCATGGCGATCATCTCGTCGTCGATGTTGGAAGCATCGTACCACTGTGCGCCGGTGTCGACGTCTTCAACAGCCTCGCCGTTGGCAGCCTTGACAGCCAGCTCAACAGCCTTGTAGCCGATCTGGTACGGATCCTGGGTGACGGAGCCGTAGAACCAGCCCTGACGGACCGCGTTCTTCTGGGCAGCGCCGGCGTCGAAGCCGGCGACGACCAAGCCCGCGTACTTGCCGCCCTCAGCGAGATCCTCGCCGTCGGAGACAGCAGCCAGGAAGCCGGTGACAGCGCCTTCGTTGGAGCAGAAGATCGCAACGGGGTTCATGCCGAGCAGGGAGTTGGCAGCGGTCTGGACCGCGGTAGCCTCGGTGGTAGCGGAGATGGCGACCTCAATGATGATGGCGGGAGCGTCGACCTTCTTTTCCCACTTGGCGTGGCCTTCGATGGAGACCTTGCCGGGCTGATAGGTCTCGGCGATCTTGGCCATCTCATCGACGAAGCCGGTGGTACGGCCGGTGACGGAAGCGGAGACAGCGTCCTGAGACAGGCAGCCGATGATGACGGGGTTGTCGGAGGTCGCGTTCTTCATGGCCTCGACAACAGTTTCGTTCTCATTGAACTTGTCGGCAGCGATGGCAGCCGCGTTCTCGTTGTTGGTGCAGGCGGTCGCCTTGACAGCGCCGGTGGTGTCGCCGGGAACGCCGGAGTCAAAGCCGATGACGGGGATGTTCTTCTCTGCGCATTCTTCGAGGATCTCGGTGACAGCTTCGGTGGACAGGGCAGCCAGAGCCATGGCCTTGGGGTTCTTGGCCAGCTCGTTCTTGACCATGTTGACCTGCGCGTCGATCTCAGTCTCGGAAGCGGGGCCGTCGAAGTAGATGTCGACGTTGTAGTCTTCCGCAGCGGCTGCGGAGCCGGCGGCGACTGCCTGCCAGAACTGATGCTGGAAGCCCTTCGCCATGACGGGGATGTACATCTTCTCGCCGGTGGTCTCAGCGGCCGGAGTTTCCTCGGCGGGCGCCTCTTCGGTGGTGGTCGTCTCTTCGGTCGTGGTGGTGGCCTCGGTGGTGGTTTCGGTCTTGGCGGGCTCGGTCTTGGCGGCGCAGGCAGCCAGAGCGAGGACCATGACCAGTGCCAGAAGCAGAGCGATCAGTTTTTTCATGAATTGATTCCTCCTAAATTTTTTTATCAAACACGCTTTGCGTGCAGAATACAAGTTACGGATGTTGGGCTTTAGCCCTTCTTGACGCGGTTGGCGGCCTTCGTTCTTGCGATATCGAGCAGGACCGCGCCGATGACGACGACGCCGGTGAGGAACGTCTGCCACGGAGCCTGCAGGCCGCAGGAGGACAGGCCGTTTTTCAGCACCGACATGATGAACACGCCGATGAGCGTGCCGACCATCGTGCCGGAGCCGCCGGACATGGACGTGCCGCCGATGATGACGCCGGTGATGCCGTTCATTTCCTGGCCGTTGCCGGTGCCCGGGGTGATGGTGGTGTAGGCCGCGGCGTAGAACAGGCCGCACATGCCCACGAAGAAGCCGGAGAGCGTATAGACCGCGACCTTCCAGTTGTCGACGTTGATGCCGGACAGGCGGGTCGCCTCTTCATTGGAGCCGATGGCGTAGACGTAGCGGCCGAATTTCGTCTTGTGCAGGATGAGCGCCGCGATGACGAAGAAGCCGATGAGCCAGAACGCGCCGACCGGGAAGCCCTTGATGCCGAACAGCTCCGCGCGGATGAAGACCTTCTTGAACCAGCCGCCGACTTCCGCCGTCGCGGTCGGCCAGGTCTGGGATTGGACCTTGGTGATGATGGAGCCGAAGCCCATGGACATCATCTGCGTGCCGAGGGTAGCGATGAAGGGAGGCAGCTTCAGCTTGGCGATCAGAACGCCGTTGACGAAGCCGAACGCGATGCCGACGAACAGCGTCAGCGCGATGGCGAGGATCAGCGGCCAGCCCTGCTTGAACACGTAGCCGCCCAGCAGCGCCGCGCACATCATGACCGTACCGAGGGAAAGGTCGATGCCGCCGGTGATGATGATGAACGTCACGCCGAAGGCCATGAAGCCGATGTAGTAGCTGGACTCCAGAATGTTTTTGACCATGTCCAGAGACATGAAGTTATTGCCGAAGATCGAGAACACGATATACAGGATGACCAGCGCGGCCGGCGCCAGCAGCTTCTGCATATCCAGCTTTTTCTTACCTAATTTCTCCATGATTGATTACCCCTCTTCTCTCTTGGTTGCATATGTCATGATGGATTCCTGCGTAGCCTCGGAGATGTCGAGCTCGCCGGTAACGTGACCTTCGCACATGACGATCACGCGGTCAGACAGGCGGAGCAGCTCCGGCATGTCGGAGGAGATCATGATGATGGCCTTGCCCTCCTCGGCCAGCTGGGTCATCAGCTTGTAGATCTCGCTCTTGGCGCCAACGTCGATGCCGCGGGTCGGCTCGTCAAAGATGAGCACGTCGCAGTCGCGCAGGAGCCACTTGGAGATAACGACCTTCTGCTGGTTGCCGCCCGAGAGACTGCCGACGCGGGCGCGTGTGTTCGGCGTCTTCGTGCGGATCTTTTCGACGTAATCCTGCGCGTGCCGGTCGGCCTTGCCGTCGTTGACGAACGGGCCGCGGAACAGCTGCTCCAGACTGGGCAGGACCGTATTGTCGGTCACGGACAGATTGAGACACAGGCCGTAGCGCTTGCGGTCCTCGGAGAGATAGCCGATGCCGTAGCGGACGGCGTCCTTCGGGCTGCGAATTTTGGCCTCTTTGCCGTTCACGCGGATGACGCCGGCGTCCATCGGGACCGCGCCGCAGACCAGACGCATCGTCTCCGTCCGCCCCGCGCCGACCAGACCGGCAAAGCCCAGGATCTCGCCCTTGTGCAGCTGGAACGAAACGTCCTTCACGTCCAGCGAGTGCAGATGCTCGGCCTCGAGCACGACGGGCGCGTCGGGCGGGCACATGGACTTCGTCTTCGGCTCTTCATAGATCGTGCGGCCGACCATGAGCCGGATGACCTCGGAAATTTCCGCCGTGGGCGTCTCGAGCGTGTCGACATACTGGCCGTCGCGCATGACGGTGATGCGGTCGGTGATGCGCTTGAGCTCATCCATGCGGTGCGAGATGTAGATGATGCCGACGCCGGTCTTCTTGAGCTGGCGGATGAAGACGAACAGATCGTCGATCTCCGTGTCGGTCAGGACGGCGGACGGCTCGTCGAGAATGAGCAGCTTCGTGTTCTCATGGGACAGCGCCTTTGTGATCTCGACCATCTGCTGCTTGGCGACCGAGAGCGTCTTGACGACGGCCTTCGGATCAAGGTCGAGATGCAGCTTTTCAAACAGAGCCTGCGTCATAGCGTTCTGCTTCGCCTTGTCGACGAACGGGCCCTTCATCGGCTCGCGGCCGATAAAGATGTTTTCCGCCACGGTCAGGTGCTGCATGAGGTTCAGCTCCTGGTGGACGATGCAGATGCCGAGCGCCTGTGCGTCGCGCGGGCCGTGGATCTGGACCTGCTTGCCAAAAAACTCGATCGTGCCGCCGTCGCTCGGGTAGATGCCGGTCAGCACCTTCATGAGCGTCGATTTGCCGGCGCCGTTTTCGCCGACAAGCGCCATGACCTCACCCTCGCGGACCTCGAGCTGCGCATTGTCCAGCGCGTGGACGCCCGGGAAGTATTTCTGGATCCCGGTCATTCTGAGAATCGTTTCGGCCATTTTCCTTTTCCATTCCCCTTTCTCCTGCGGCGCGTTTTCCTGTATCAGGAAAGCGAAACGTTTTGCTCTTACAGCGCGCAAAACCGCTTGCTGCGCCGGACGAATCCTTCTCCCCACAGAGAAAAGGCGAGAGGCATACGCTCCCCGCCGCCCCAGGCGGCGATCGTTCTTACAGCTTCATTGTAACAGCCTTCCAACAGAACCGGCATGAAAATTGTCCACAAAAAGGTGAAAATTGTGCGTTGAAATTATACAAATTTTTTCGGTAGGAAAGAAAAAGCCTCCCCTCCCAGGGGAGGTGGCTCGGCGAAGCCGAGACGGAGAGGTTGAGCCGGATTTGTGACAACCTCTCAGTCTGCTTCGCAGACAGCTCCCCTGCAAGGGGAGCCTTTGGGGTGCGATAGGGGCGGGGCTCTGCAAAGTGCAAAGCAAATAAAGATAACTTCCCCGCAAAAAGGTGCAGCCTGACAAGTTTGGTCTGCACCTTCTATTGATAGCAGATATTCTAAGGCAACTGCCCACAAATCTGATACCCCCGTATCAGGCGGCGCGTACCAAGACGCCCGTAAGGTGACTCTCGTGTGGAACGACGCTCAAAACATTGGGACTTGCCTAAAATCAGAGGCAGGAAGCACCAAACGCGTCCCAGCGCCCTTTTCTCCCCTATCTTTTCTCTTGCGAGAGAAAAGATGGGGCCGCCGGAGGCGCGTCAGAAATGACCACGGCGGAACGAGCCGCCGCAAGCGGCGTCTCTTTTCCTCTGTGCTCATTCCTTCCTTTCCAAACCGCAAACTGAATTTGCGGTTTGGGTTTTTCTATGCAAATTTGCAGCAACCTCTCAGTCAGCTTGCCGGCTGACAGCTCCCCTGAAAGGGGGGAGCCTTGGATCACTGTTCCATCACTGGGAACAGGAGCTTCTGGTTTTCCTGGGTGTACATATTTTCCCGGGTAATGAGTACGCAGGCGACCTCCACAAAATCCTCCGGCGTCTCCCCCTGCGCGACGCGCACGGCCTGCTGCACGGCCATGTAGCCCATGTTGAACGGCCGCTGGATGACGATGGCCTGGATGATGTTCTGCTCGAGCAGCGCGATCTGCCGCTGCGAATTGTCGCAGCCGACGACATAGACCTTCCCACCCAATCCGAGATCGACCAGCGCGTTTGCTGCGCCGACGTTGCAGACTTCATTTGTGCAGACAAAGCCCCGGATGTCCGGCTCGTCCTCGAGCAGCGCCGTCGTGATCTCCTGCGCGCGAAGGGTGCTGTTGTCGCAGCAGTAGCTGCCGAGGATCTCGATGTTCCCTGCCTGCATCAGCGCGTCGATCACGCCGCGCGTGCGGTCAATGCCGGTCGTGGTCGTGAGCATGTGCTGGATGACGGCGACCTTACCGCCCTCGGGCAGATAGGATGCCATCTGGCTGCCCATCTCCTGCCCGATCTGATAGTTGTTGCTGCCGACAAAGCAGGCCCGGCCTTCGGCATTCACATCCGTGTCGACCGCCACCACGCCGATCCCGGCGGCAATGGCCTCTTCCGTCGCCTCGGCGCAGCGGTCGTAGTCCGCGGCGGAGAGGATCATGACGTCCGGCTTTTCCGCCGCGGTCTGTCGGATCAGCTCGATCTGTTCGTCGATCGCGGTCTCGGTCGGAGATGTCCGGACCGTCAGATCCACGCCGTATTCCTCCGCCGCCTTCCGGACGCCGGAGAGAAGCATGCCCCAGAACTCAGCCACGTCGGTCTCCGTCTTCAGGACCAGCGTCACGCGCAGCGGCCGCTGCGCACCGCTGCGCAGCCGGCAAGGCTCAACAGCAGGCAGAGACACAGCGCGCAGACTGCAATTGATTTAAGCTTCCGCATCCGCGTCCCCCTTTTCCCGCACGATGGGCAAAACAAGCATGACCATCGTGCGCTTCCCCGGCTCCGAATAGTATTTCATGGCCGCCTCGCTGCCGAAAAACAGCTGCAGCCGCTCGTTGACGTTGCAGACGCCGATCTTGCTGCTCTCGCCGTCCGCCTCTTTTTTCGAGGATCGTCGCCAGCTGCTCCGGCGTCATGCCTATGCCGTCGTCCTCGACGGTAATGAGCAGACGGTCCTCCTCCAGCAGTGATTCGATGCGAACCGTGCCGCCCTGCTGCTTGACCTTGATGCCGTGGTAGATCGCGTTTTCCACCAGCGGCTGCAAGATGAGTTTCGGCAGCAAACAGTCCTCTGTCTGCGGGTCGAGGTCGATCTCGTAGCGCAGCTTCTCGTTGTAGCGCATCTTCTGGATGGTCAGATAGCTGCGCACGTGGGCAATCTCCTTTTTGAGCGTGTTGGTGTCAGATCCGTCGCCGATCGACGAACGCAGGAGTGCGGCCAGTGCGCTCGTCATCTCTACGACCTCCTCATTGCGTCCAGCATGGCTCATCCAGATGATAGAGTCGAGCGTGTTGTAGAGAAAATGCGGCTGAATCTGCGCCTGAAGCGCCTTCCATTCACTTTTGCGCTTCTGCTCCTCGCTGCGAAGCCGCTCGTCCATAAGTTCGGCGGTTTTGGCAATCATGTGATCAAAGCTGTCGGACAGCTGACCGAGCTCCGTGCGCGACGAGACCTGGCTGCGCACATGCAGATCTCCTTCCTCCACGCGCCGCATGGTCTGCATCAACCGGCGGATGGGGTCGGCGATGGACATGGACAGCTGCAGCGCGAAGACCAGCGCCAGCACCAGCGCCGCCGCTGCAATGAGCAGATAGGTCTTGTAGATTCTGTCCTGACTGCGCAGCAGCTCCTGCGTGTAGGCAACTCCCACGGCTGTCCAGCCGGTGGCCTCCGATTCGCAGGCGACATAGAGTTTGCGGCCGCTCCCTTGCCGAGGAGCATCCTGCCGTTTTTGGCCGCGAGACACCTGCTGGGCGTTCTCCTCCTTCAGTCCCGCATAGATCAGATCCTGCTGTGGATGCCAGAGAATGCCGCCGGACTGGTCGAGCAGATAGATATAGCCCCGGCTGCCCAGCTGGATATCCGCGCAGAGCCGGTCGATGATCTGATAGTTGAGGTCGATCAGCAGCACGCCCTGCACCTGCCCGGCCGCGTCGAGCACGGCCTTGGAAAAGGAGACGACCCAGTTGTACTGCCCCGCGATCAGATTTTCCACGCGGGACGACGAGACCTGGACCTCATCCGGATCCGCCAGCGCGTCCACGTACCAGTCCGCCGTGTGATAATTGGAATAGGTATTGAGCGACGCCCCTTCGCTTCCGAAGAGCGCTCCGCCGGATTCCGGGATTAGGGCGATGGCCGTAATCTCTGCGCGGATTTTCTGTGCGGCGGCCAGCTGCTCCTGTGCGCCGCGGCAGGCGGCGTCTGTCAGCCGGTGCTCGTTGGCTGCGCGCAGATAGGCCGCGACCGCGCCGTTATCAACGATAAATCGGAAATATCCTTCATGTATTCCACATACATGTCAAGTTCGGCGTTGACGCGGCGGATCAGCTGCTCGGTGTAGTCCGTGGAGCTATCCAGCAGCTCGTTGTCGGACGCTGATCGACACATAGGTCATAACTGCCGTAATGACCAGGATCAGCAGCATGAACAGCGCCGCGATCCGCGTGCCGATCGAGTGCCGGGAAAGAGCCTTCTGCTTTTCGTTCATTGCTTCGTTTCAGCCTCTCTGTACTGCTTCGGCGTCATGCCGGTGCGGCGGCGGAAGGTGAGCGAGAAATAATGCGGGTCGGCAAAGCCGATACGGTCGGCAATCTCATAGGTGCAGAGGCCCGTCTCGCGCAGGTATTCCTTGGCCTTCTCCATGCGCAGGTTCGTCAGGTATTCGACGAACGACTGGCCGGTCTTCTCCTTGAAGACCGTTGAAAAATAGCTGCGGCTGACGCCGAGATGCTCCAGAACATCCGGCAGCTTGAGATCGCAGTCGGCATAGTGCTCATTGATATACTCCACCGCCAGACGGCCGCAGCGGGCGGCCGGGGTATCGTTCCGCTGCGCCTGGCACTGCAGGATATAGCCCTCCAGCCGCTCGACGGACAGCCGGACCTCCTCCAGCGCGTACCCCTGCTGCGGTAGGAAGCATAGCGGGGGCGCGCAGCAGCTGCTCGCGCGTCAGATGCGAGGCCATCAGGATCTGCAGCCGCTGTAAAACAGGCCTGCACTCGCTCTCATGCACCCGGCGGCGGCGCATGCAGGTAAACAGTGTCCCCGTCAGCTCCAGCGCCCGGTTGCCGCTGCCGGACTGGAGCGTGCTCGCAATCTGCGCGGCTGTCGGGCAGTCGTCGGTCTGCAAAGAGCCGGAGGATTTGCGCAGCTCCGGGTCGAAGAGCAGCGTCTCACCCGTGGAGAAACGCATAGCCCAGCGCGTGCTGCGCCTCCTGCGCAGACTGCCGCAGGCCGTCTACTCCGGCATAGGCGCCGCCGATGCCGATGGCGGTATGCTCCGCCTCCTGCATGACCGCGCGCAGCTGCCTGGCCCCGGCGGCGGTCCGGGCCATGAGCCCGCGGTCTCGTCGCCGCTCACGATCAGCATCACGTGCTGGTCGCCGAGCAGACGCAGCTGTGCGGGCGCGCAGACCTCCGCCACCCGCTGGCCCCGGGCCTCGATGCCATCGGGCGCGCTGCGGCAAAGCGCCAGCGCGACGGCGTGCAGCCGCCCGCCGAGCCCAACCCCTGCGGCGAGCGCATCGAGGCCGGCAGCTCCCTGCGGCGCGTCGGTCTGCAGAAGGCTCTGGAAGAAATGGTCCTTCAGCACCTCGTCGGCCATGACCGCGCGGCTGTAGAGGCCCTGCCGGTTGTCGCGGCGCGAGAGTTCCGCGGACAGATCTCCAGCAGCTGGTCAAATTCCTTTGGACTGACAGGCTTGAGCAGATAATCGTGTACATGATACCGGATGGCCTTTTGCGCATAGGAGAATTCGCTGAAGCCGGTCAGCACAACGACAATCGTATCCGGAAAGCGCTCGTAGACGATTCCGCCAGCTCCAGCCCGTCGAGAAACGGCATGCAGATATCCGTGATCACCACGTCCGGCAGAACGGTCTCGAGATGGTCGGCCGCCTGCCGGCCGTTTTCAAAGACGTGCGGGGGCGCGAATCCGAATTTTTCCCAATTCGTGTTCTGCGCCATCGATTCGCGCACGAGCGCCTCGTCTTCCACGAGCATGATCTGGTACATTCCGCGCCCCTCCTTTGCTGTTTGTGATTAGTGTATAACAAAAGCGGGATAATTGCAAACCAAATTTAGCAAATCGCCAAAATCAGCTTTCGGAATTATTTCGACATTGCCGAACGTATCCGGTTGCTGAACGATGTTCGGCATGATATAGTAATAATAAAGAATTGTAAAAAGGAGTCCCGTTAGCATGGCAGAACAAGAGGGAAAAACCATCCATTCCGTCGCAAAGGCGATCCGCCTGCTCGACCTGCTGACCGCCGCCGGTCAGCCCGCATCCTTAACAGAGCTGTATCAGAAGACCGGCTGGCCGAAGAGTACCATCCACGGCCTGCTGTCCACCATGCGGGAGTCCGGCCTCATCGAGCAGACGCCGAATGGCCGCTACTGGCTGGGCATCCGCCTGTTTGAATACGGCTGTGCCGTGTCCAACGCATGGGATATCGGCACGATTGCACGCCCGCATATGCAGAGCATCTGCGCCGAGCTCGGCGAGATTGTCTTCCTGTCGGTCTTTGACCGCGCCGCCGTCGTGACGCTCGCGGAGGAGGAGTCCCGCGCGAGCCTTCGCGTGGTGTCCGAGGTCGGCGCGCGCCTGCCGGTCCACTGCACGTCGCAGGGAAAGCTGTTTTTGGCCAACAGCTCCCCGGCCGAGTGCCGCCGCATCCTCACGCACACCGAGCTCAAGGCCTACACGCCCCACACCCTCACCACGCCGGAGCAGTTCGCCCCCGAGCTCACCCGCATCCGCGAGCAGGGCTACGCCGTGGAAAACGGCGAATACAAAATTGGCCTTCGCTCGGTCTCCGCGCCCATCCACGACGTGACCGGCGAGGTGCGCTATGCCATCGGCTGCGTCGGCATGTTCCGGCAGGTGCAGTCCGACGAATTCCTGCACGCCATCCGCCTCGTCTGCGCCGCAGCCGAGACAATCTCCCGCGCCATCGGCTACCACGGGTGAGAATAATATAAAAAGGCCTTCCCCACATAGGAGAAGCCTTGGAGTGCGCAGCCCCAAAGCCTCCCCTTCCAGGGGAGGTGGCTCGGCGAAGCCGAGACGGAGAGGTTGAGCCGGATTTGTAACAACCTCTCAGTCTGCTCCGCAGACAGCTCCCCTGCAAGGGGAGCCTTTGGGGTGCATCCTGTAGGGGCGGGGCAAATAAAGAAGACCTACTCGCAAAAAGGTGCAGCCTGACAAGTTCAGACTGCACCTTCTATTGATAGCAGATATTCTAAGGCAACTAGTTACAAATCTGGAACCCCCGTATCAGGCGGCGCGTACCAAGCGCCCGTAAGGTGAGTATCGAGTGGAACGACGCCTGAAAGAATTAGGGCCCACCTGAATTCAGAGGCAGAACGCACCAAACGCGTCCCCAAGCGCCCCTTTTTTCTCCCCTATCTTTTCCGGCAAGACGGAAAAGATAGGGCCGCCGGAGGCGCGTCAGAAATGACCACGACGGAACGAGCCGCCGCAAGCGGCGTCTCTTTTCCTCTGTGCTCGTTTCTTCCTTTCCAAACCGCAAACTAAATTTGCGGTTTGGGTTTTTCTATGCAAATTTGATACAACCTCTCAGTCTCGGCTTCACCGAGCCAGCATCCCTACCCCTTTTGTCCCTTCGGGACATTTCCCCTGATAGGGGGAATCGGCCCCTGGGGGGAGCCTTTCAGGTCCGGCTGTGGCCGGGGGACAGGAGATTTTTTCCGCAGTGCGGGCAGCTCTCGCCGTCGCTGCGGCCGAGGCGCCTGCCGCAGAAGGGGCAGCGCCAGAGCGCGAGGTACACCAGCGCGTACCCGCCCGCAAAGCAGGCCGTAAACAGGAAATACACCGGCTTCGATACGCCGCAGCCGATCAAAAGACTCGCCAGCGTCAGCGCCAGCAGCACAAAAAGCAGGACCTTGACCGTTTTCAGATGCATGAAAAAGCCTCCTTACCCTCTTGCATCCCGGGACCACGTTGCTTCCGCTTTCTTCTGTCTGTATTATAGCACGCTGTCGAAAATCTGCCTACTGATTTTTGTAATTTTTGTGCATGTTGTTTCAGCTACCCCCTGGCTGTTCTGCGCGTCGATCTTCTCCTTGAGGTCGTTCAGGTAGACCCAGCGCTCCGTCTTTTCGTCAAGTTCGGCGCTCAGCCGCTTCCTGCTCGTCCGTCAGCTCCTGCAGCCGGACGTAATCGCTGCCGCAGGCTTCCCTGCGCGCGGCGGCAGGCGGCGGCGAGCTTCTCCTCCAGCTCCGCCAGGACCGCGTCGATCGTCTCGAACTCCCGCTGCTCGTTATACGAGAACTTCAGCTTCTTCTCCCGCGGCCGCTCCGGCTGCGGTTTTTCGGTCTTTTCGGACTTTTCCGGCTTCTTTTCCTCCGCCGGGCGGCCGCTTGCGTGCCCAGTCGGACCAGTTGCCGGTAAAGATGTCGACGCGCCCCTCCGGCCGGACCTCCAGAATGGTGTCCGCCATCTTGTCGAGGAAGAAGCGGTCGTGCGAGACCGTGATGATCGGGCCGGGGAAGCTTTGCAGATAGTCCTCCAGAATGGAAAGCGTCGTAATGTCCAGATCATTCGTCGGTTCGTCGAGCAGCAGCACGTTGGGCGCTGCCATAAGGATGGACAGCAGATACAGCCTCCGCCGCTCGCCGCCCGAAAGACGGCCGATCGTCGTCTGCTGCAGATCGGGCGTGAACAAAAAGCGCTCGAGCATCGTCTTGGCTGAGAAGGTCCCCTCGTCGGTCTTCACCTGCGCGGCGACCTCGTGGATGCAGTCGTACACGCGCTGGTTCAGGTCCAGCTCGCGCCCCTCCTGTGAAAAATGACCGATTCGGACTGTCTCGCCCAGTTCGACTACGCCGCTGTCCGGCAGAATCTCGCCCGCCAGAATGCGCAGAAGCGTCGATTTGCCCGCGCCGTTGCGGCCGACGATGCCGATGCGGTCCGTCCGCAGCACGCCGTAGGAGAAGATCCGCAAAGAGCGTCCGCCCGTCATACCCCTTCGACACGTGCTCGAGCGTGATGATCTTTTTGCCGAGCCGGCTCGAGGCCGCGGCCAGCTGTACTGTGCTGTCGCGCTCCGGCGCTTTGCTGGCCTTTAATTCCTCATAGCGCTGGATGCGTCCTTGCTCTTGGTGCTGCGGGCCTGACAACCGCGCAGAATCCACTCGCGTTCGACGCGCAGGATCGACTGCCGCTTGCGCTCGGACGCCTCGGCCATCTGCGCGCGCTGCTCGCGCAGCTCCAGATAGCGGGAGTAATTCGCTTCGTAGTGATAGAGCTTGCCGCGCGAGAGCTCCGTGATGTGGTTCACGACGCGCTCAGAAAGTACCGGTCGTGCGTGACCATGACGAGCCCGCCCCGATATTTTTTCAGCCAGTCTTCCAGCCACTGCACCATCTCCGTGTCAAGGTGGTTCGTCGGCTCGTCAAGCACAAGGACGTCTGCCGGATGGATGAGCGCGGCGCACAAAGCCGCGCGGCGGCGTTCGCCGCCGGAGAGCGTGCCGATGCAGCCGGTCCGTCTCGCCGAGGCCGAGCTTCGTCAGCATCGCCTTTGCCTCATATTCGTTCAGCTGCCGGAATTCCGGCGGCATGCTGGCGAAGACCTGCTCCAGGATCGTCCGGTCGTCGTCCATCTCCGGGTTCTGCGGCAGATAGCTCACCTGCAGGTTCGGTCGGCGCGAGATGCGCCCGCTGTCCGGCTGCACGAGCCCGGCCAGAACCTTCAAAAATGTTGATTTGCCGGTGCCGTTGATGCCGATCACGCCGGTCTTGTCGCCCTCGTTGAGATAAAAATCCACATTCTGCAGCAGCTGACGGCTGCCGAAATTGATGGAAAGCTGCTCTGCGGATATCAGCATAAAATTCCTCCTGCAAGGGGTTTCTGCGCCTATTCTATCACAGCCTCCGCCGGAAATCACGCGCTTCTTGCATTTTTCCGAAGGGCATCTGGTATCATGAGGGCGAAAACTGATGGAATTGAGGTGAGTTTCTATGAATGCCGTGAAATTACTGGCGCTCGATCTGGACGGGACGCTGCTGAATTCCCAAAAAGGAGCTGACGCTGCGCACCTGCGATGCGCTTTATACTGCGGCGGAGGCAGGTGTCGAGATCGTACCGACGACGGGCCGATTTTTTACCGGCATGCCGGAGGTCGTGCAGAAGCTGCCGTTTCTGCACTATGCCATCACCATCAACGGTGCGCAGGTCTATGATATCCGCAAGGAAAAAGCCGTCAGCACAGCGGAAATCCCGCTGGAAACGGCCTTGCAGGTCTGGAGTATCTCGACGGCTTCCCCGTGATCTACGACTGCTATCAGGACAACTGGGGCTGGATGACGCGCAGCATGCAGGAAAACGCCGCTGCATTTGTCCCCATCGATCATTCGCTGCGCATGGTGCGCAGTCTGCGCACACCGGTCGACGAGCTCAAGGCGTATCTGCGGGAGCAGAACCGGAGCGTCCAGAAGCTGCAGCTGTTCACACCGGACGATGCGCTGCGCGGCAGGCTGCTCACCGACCTTGCAGAGCAGTTCGACAGTTTGAGCGTCAGCACGTCCATGCCCTGCAACATTGAGATCAACGACGCGCACGCCAACAAGGGCGAGGCCATTGCGTCTCTGGCAGCGTATCTCGGCCTGCCGATGGCAGCGACGATGGCCATCGGCGACGGACTGAACGACAGGAGCATGATCAAAATGGCAGGGACTGGCGTGGCCATGGCAAATGCGTGCCCAGAAATTCTGGCGCTTGCCGATGAAGTGACAGCCTCCTGCGACGAGGATGGCGCGGCGCTCGCCATCGAGCGGCACTGCGTGCCGGGAAAGGCGTAACGGAAATGTTCGACTGTCATATTCATATGGTGCTGGACGGCGTAAATTGGGAGGGAATCCATTGCGCGGCACAGGGCTGCACCGCAGGAGGCACTCATCCGAGAAACGCTCGAGCAGTATCAGACGCTGGGCTATACCTACCTGCGCGACGGCGGCGACCGCTGGGGCGTGGGCGCGCTGGCCGCGAAGCTGGCGCCGGAATACGGCATCCGCTACCGCACCCCCTGCTTCCCCAATCTACAAAATCGGACATTACGGCGGCTTCATCGGGCGCGGCTTTGACACCGGTCGAATACCGTGCACTCGTGCGCGCGGCCAAAGCCGCGGGCGCGCACTTTATTAAGATCATGATCTCCGGCCTCATGGACTTTGAGCACTACGGCGTCCTGACCGACGAGCCGCTTGCGCCGGGCGAGATCGCGGACATGATCGCCGTTGCCCATGACGAGGGCTTTTCCGTCATGGCGCACGCCAACGGCGACAGCGCCGTGCGCGCCGCGCTGGCTGCCGGGGTCGACTCGATCGAGCACGGGGCCTATCTCTCGCCCGAGACGCGCAGCCAGCTGGCGGAAAGCCATGCCGTCTGGGTGCCGACGCTCGTGACCATCGGCAATCTGATCGGCGACGGCCGCTTCCCGGACGCGGCGCTGCGTCCGCTGCTGGCATTCCAGCAGCGATCTGTCCGCGACGCCGCGGCGCAGGGGGCAAGGATCGCCTGCGGCAGCGACGCCGGGGCCTACCGCGTCCTGCACGCGCAGGGCGGCCTGAGATCCTGACCCAAGGCAATACCGAGATCCAAAAGCGCTTTTGAAGCCCCCCTGCGTTGCTCCCAAAGGCTCCCCTTCCAGGGGAGCCTTTTTTGGGGGGAGGGACGCCAGCTCTCCACATAAAACAAGCAGCCCGGACATCGGGCTGCTTGTTGGTCCTTTATAGAAGTTCTCTTTATTTACCCGAGTCAAAATCCGACTCCGTGCGGGTGCGCAGGCGGCTGATGGCGTCGGTCAGGGTCTGCGTGTCGTCCGGGAAGAGGCCGGAGGCGATGGCCGTGCGGATCGGGAGGATCTCATACTGCGCGCCGTCCGCGCCGGAGCCGCGGTCCATGAGGTACAGCGGCGTGTAGTTGACGCCGGTCAGCGCCGTCTCGCCTGTCTCGCCGTTTTTGGTGAATTGCAGATTCAGAATGACTGACTCCTCGCAGCCGCTGGCATAGCTGCTGTTCTGGCTGGAGAAGAAATTGCCGAGGCTGTAAGCGACGAAGCAGGTCTTGTCCTTGCCGTCGTCCGTCGTCACGTCCATGGTCTCCATTTTGCTGACCAGATGGCTGTGCGTGCCCAGGATCGCATCCGCGCCGCGCTCAAAGAGCTGCTTTGCCAGCGACTGCTGCGTCTTCGTCACCTCGAGCGTTGCCTCGCTGCCCCAGTGGAGCATCACGAGGATGACGTCGGGCTTGAGCTCCTTCGCCGCGTCCACCGACTGCAGCAGCGCCTGCGTGTCGAGCTTTTCATAGTCCGTGCTGTAGTCCTTGTAAAGCAGATTCACCGCGTACTCCGCGCCCTCCGGCAGCTGCAGACCGCCGAGGCCCTTGGTATAGGCGATGATCGCCACCTTCAGCCCGCTGACGTTTTTGATCACCACGCCGTTGTTGGCCGCGCGCTCCGCGGCGTCGGCGTAGGTGCCCGCGTGGTCGATCCCGGCATTCGTCAGATAGCTGATCGTGCTCTGCAGGCCGGACAGGCCGTTCTGGATGGAGCAGGTGTTCGCCGTCTGCAGCAGGTCAAAGCCGATGGTCGAAAGCGTCGTCGCCAGCGACTCCGGCGCGCGGTAATCCGGCTTTCCGGCGTACGGCTCGCCGCAGAAATTGCATTCGAGATTGCCGATGGTGAAGTCGGCCGAGAGCGTGTAGCCGGATACGGCGGCAAAGCTTTCGGCAAACTGATAGCTGCCGTCCGGCTGCTTGGCGTCGGCGAGCAGCTCGTCCGTGATCATGATATCGCCGACGGCGGAGATGGTCACGGTGGTATCCGGCTCCGTCTCGAGCTGCAGCGTGGTGTCCTTTTTCGCGTAGAGCTCCGGATGCTCGCGGCGGTTGCGGCAGCCGCGCAGAATGAGGATCAGCGACAGCACAAAGATCACCAGCAGTACCGCCGCCAGCACGCGCTGGCGCATCAGCAGCTTCCGCTTCTGCTCCTGCCGGCGCAGACGGCGCGCCTCCAGCAGTTCCTCGTTCTGCCTGCGTTCCATATGATCCATGCGCGCACCTCCTGTCCGTTTGTATCCGGGCTGTAATTTATGTATGATATCACAGTTCCCGGAAAAAGGCAAGTCTCCGCCATCCGGCAAACAAGCGGCTTGGCTTTTGCGCTGGATATGCTATAATTATGTATCATTTTGTAACAGAGGGACGAATCATGCGTCAAACAAGCAAACGGGCGCGTCGCTCGCGGCTTCTGATGATCTTCATTCTGGTGCTGCTGATCGCGCTCGTCCTGTGGGGCCTCGCCGCGCTGGCCGACCGGCTCCTCCACTACGGCGCGAATGCCACCGTCAGCGCCAAGGATGCCGACCAGCCCAGCGCCATCACCCCGACGCCGGAGACGGCGGACGACACCCCGAAAAATACATACGATCCCGCCTGCTTCTACCGCGACGGCGAATTTCTCCGCTATGAGAGCAGCACCGTGACCAGCCAGATCGGCATCGACGTCTCTGCCCACCAGCAGGACATCGACTGGCAGCGCGTCGCCGCCAGCGGCGTCCAGTTCGCCATCCTCCGCGCGGGCTACCGCGGCTATACCGAGGGCTCCATCCAGGAGGACGCGTATTTTGAGCAGAATCTTGCCGGTGCCATCGACGCCGGGCTCGACGTGGGCGTCTATTTCTTCTCCCAGGCCATGGACGAGCAGGAGGCGCGCGAGGAAGCCCGCTTCGTGCTGGATAAGATCTCCGGCTATCAGCTCGCCTACCCCGTGTTTTTCGACTGGGAGAAGATCGGGGCCGACGCCCGCAGCGACGCGATGGACCTGACCTCGCTCACGACCGTGACGGATACCTTCTGCTCGGAGATCGAGGCCGCAGGCTATCAGGCCGGGCTGTATTTCAACCAGCAGCTTGGCTATGAGGAACTGCACCTGCCAAGCCTGCAGGGCTACACCTTCTGGCTCGCCGAATACAACGACACGCCGTCCTTCACCTACGACTTTGATCTCTGGCAGTACGCCAGCGACGGCAGTGTCGACGGCATCGACGGCGACGTCGATCTGAATCTGGCTTTTTCGGGAAGTGAACGTATGAGATCTTCCGCCTCCGGCATGCCCGGCTCGCATTTGCCGGGAGCATGCTCGTTTTTGGGACCATCGGCCTGCTTCGCCGGTTCATCGATCTGCCGAGCGCGGTCATTGCCTGCTTCCGCGGGCTGCTCGGCTGTGTTCTTCTGCTGCTTCTGCAGCGTCTGCGCGGCAGAAAGCCGGACCTTGCCGCCCTGCGGCGGTATCTGTCCGCTCTGCTCATCTCCGGCGGTATGATCGGCTTTAATTGGATGCTGCTGTTTGAAGCGTATCGCTACACCAGCATCGCCGTCGCGACGCTCTGCTACTATATGGCCCCGGTGCTGCTCATCGCATTTTCGCCGCTGCTGTTCAAGGAAAAAGCTGACCGGGCGGCAGATCGTGTGCGTGCTGCTCGCGGCGCTCGGCATGGTGCTGGTCTCCGGCGTGCTGGACGGCAGCGGGCTGAATGACGGTGCGATGAACGGCATCGCGCTCGCGCTGGGCTCGGCCGGCGCGCCGCAGTGCGGGCAGCTGACGGCCTGCATGTTGCCGCCCGCTTCGGTCTTCGTGCCGGTCGGCCGGACGAGATCCCACTCGTAGGTCATGAACTTCTCCTTGTTCCGGTCGCCGGAGACAAGGCTGCCCGTTGCGTCGTCGAGCGTGTAGTCGACGATGCGGGTCTTCAGCCGGGCGACGAGCACGTCGTTGCCGCCCTCCTGGCACCAGCCGCGCAGGTCGACGGACAGAACGGCGATGCGCTCGACGTAGTTCGTCTGGCCCTTCTGCTTCTTGCGCTGAAGCTGGTTGTCCATCTGCGTGAAGAATGTGTCGGTGCAGTACGGGCGGATAGGCGTAATGTCCTTCTTCTGCCAGCAGTCCTGCATCTGTACATACAGATTCGACAGCTTCGAGGTCAGCTCAGTCTCGTCGAAGTTCTCGTCGAGCTGCTGATACTCAGTCATGGGCTTCAGCTTGCGGTTTGCAGCCGCAGACCAGCTGACGCCGCCGCGGCCTTGCGCTTCTTCTTGCCGCCCACGTTCGTAGTGACGAAGGCCACGATCAGGATGATGCCGATGACCCAGAAGCTGAGCCCGAGCGTCCCGCCGTCGGAGGAATCGGCATACGAGTCGCTATCCCAGTCAGAGCTGTTCCAGCTGGAATCAGAGCTGCTCCAGTCGGAGGAATCGCCAAAGTCGGAGTCGCCGGAATAATCGCCGAAATCTGCGCCCGCCGGCAGCGCCGCGATCAGCACGAGCATCACGCACAGCGCCAGCGCCAGCAGACGCTTGAACCATGTTTGTTTCATCAGGTTACCCCTTTCTCATTTTCTTTCTGCTGCCAGTATAACACCCCGACCTGCCGGATGGCAAGCAAAACAAATGCCCGCCGAAAACTTTCGGCGGGCATTGCGGATGCGCTTTATAATTCCTGATAGACCGCTCTGGCGCCGCCGATGTACTTCGGGCGCGTGCGGGCGCAGAGGATATTGGCTTCGCCGATCTTCTTGATCGACAGCCGGACCGGGATAGCCACCCGGCGCAGGTGCATGCCGATGAGCGTGCCGCCGATGTCGATGCCGGCGTCGGCCACGATCGTCTCGACGAGCACGGGATCCTTGAAGTTGGCCCACGCCGTCATGGCGAACGAGCCGCCCGCGTGCAACTGCGGGATGGCGTTGACGATCTCAAAGCCGTGTGATTCGGCCACGGCGCGCTCGACGACGAGTGCGCGGTTGAGGTGCTCGCAGCACTGCACGGCAAGTTCAATGCCGCGCTCCTGCAAAACGGGATAGATGCCCGCGAATGCGGCCTGCGCAGCCTCGAGGCTCGAGCCCTTGCCGATGCGCGCGCCGACCATCTCACTTGACGAGCAGCCGACGACAAAAATCTTGCCGGGCTTCAGCTTTGCAATGTCCAGCAGCTCTGTCACGGCCTGTTTCGCCTGCGCGGTAAGTTCTTCATACATGTGTTATTCACCCTTCCAGAATGCTTTGTGGATCTCCGGGACCTTGGAAAGCGCGGTATAGAGCAGCACGGACAGCACGATGCCGATGGCCGCCTGCACCAGATTGTTGGGGATGGACGCCGCGGCGGACAGGCCCTTGCCCAAGATCAGCGCCTTGTAGCCGAAGTAGCCCAGCACCATCACGACCTCGGACGGCAGTTCAATCAGCGCCAGACGCCAGAACGGGATCTTCTCGCCCTTCTTCAGCAGCGGCCGCAGCAGCAGCGCCGCCACCAACGCCACAAGACCCTTGATGATAAACGTACCGGGGACATAATGCGCATAGCCTGCCAGCAGATCGGCAAGCCCGCTGCCGATACCGGCGGCAAAGAAGCCGTACCACGGACCGAGCACCAGACCGGCAAGCAGGCACATGCACTCACCGAGATTCGTATAGCCCGCCACAGTCGGGATCTGCACGATCATCGTCGCCACGCAGCAAAGCGCCGCGAACATCGCGCTCAAAACCAGCTTCCGGATCGTTTCATTTTTCATCGTCAGGGAACCTCTCTTCCAAAGAATACCCTGATTATAGCCGATTCTGATTCTATAAAAAGACGCAAAAACCGATATTTTTTTAGGTACAGTTTTTCCCGGACGGCCGCATCAGCCCCGGCACGCGGCAGACCGCCTGCTCCAGCAGCACGGCCAGCACGATCCCCGCCGCGAAGCCGTACCACGGCCCAAGGATCCATCCGGCGAGCAGGCACAGGCCGTCGCCAAAATTCAGATAACCGGTTGCAATGGGGATCTGGATCACCATCGTTGCCGCGCAGCTGAGCGCCGCGAACATCGCGCTCAGAACCAGCTTCCGGATTGCCTTGGAGGTCTCAGATGATGCGGCCGAGGCCCGCGGTCTTCGCAGCCTGGGCAGCGCGGCGCAGGGCGGAGACGGGCTCGCCCTCAAGGAAGTAGGCGTACATATCGAGAATCATCCCCGCCAGTTCCGAGTCGGCCTCCAGACCGGAGACGTCCTTCAGAACCTTTGCCGCTTCTTCCTTCGACTGCTCGATGCCCGCCTCGTTCAGATAGCGGTACACCGCGCCGGCTGCGCCGACGGCAATATACGCGGGCTTCACACCCTGCTCCAGGCACAGCAGGCTTGAGCCGATCAGACGGTCAGCCGCGCTGAGTTTTCTTGTCGGGTCGCCGCCGACACGTTTGCAGGTGTCCTTCAGCGCCGCGTTGCGGAAGCGGCCAAGAAGATCGGTGATGTGCAGCATCAGGCTTTCCAACTCGACGCCGTACTTCTTAGAAAGTCCCAGCGCGCTCTCGAGCATGGCGTTCTGCACGATGGTCAGAATTTCGGGATCATCGATGGACTGGTAGATGTACTTGCGGCCCTCGTAGCCGCCCAGATACGCGCAGGTCGCGTGGCCCATGTTGTGGACGTACAGCTTACGCTTGATGTAGAAGTCAAACGGCTCGAACGGAACCATGTTCGTAATTTCCGGGATTTCACCCTTGAACGCGGCCTTATCGACCGGCAGGAAGCCGTAGCGCTCGACGCACACGCGCATCGGGTCGCCGTCCTTCATCTCCTCGGTCTGCACGGGTACCATGCGGCCAATCGACGCTTCGACCAGGCCGACCTTTTCGTCGAAATGCTTCTTTTCCTCGTCGGTCAGGAGATCCTTGAGCATGCCTCCATGACCTTGTTGGCGTCCATCAGGTTTTCGCAGATGATGATGTTGAGCGGACGGTCGTCCCGCGCCCAGCGCTTTCTGAGACCCGCGACAATGTTGCCGACGATGAATTGAGGATTCTCGCGCCGACAGCCGTTGCCATGATGTCGCAGTTGGCGATCGCCTCGGAGGCTGCCTCCTGATCGTTGCCGTTGACCGCAGTCACATGCTCGATCATCACGTCCTCATGTCCCTCGCTGGACACATAGCGGACGGGGTACTGCTTCTTTTTCCTGCAAAGCCTTGACCACGGGTTCCGCCACATCGATGAACGTGACCTCATACCCGGACTGGCTGAGCGTTGCGCCGATAAAGCCGCGGCCGATGTTGCCGCCGCCGTACATAACTGCCTGTTTCATAGTGATTATGACCCTCTTTATTTATTTCTTGCCGTACAACTTGTACAGATTCAGGACTTCGTCCTTCGCCTTTACACCGTCAGACGCGCTGACCTCGCTGAGCGAGGCTGCCGCGCTGCACGCACCAAGCTTGAGTGCCTCCGGCAGCGGCATATCCGTTTCCGCTGCGTACAGAACGCCCGCGCAGAACGCATCGCCCGCGCCGACCGTGCCTTGATATAGCCCTTCGGAAGCTTCAGGCTCTCAAATTCATAATAATTGCCGTTTTCGTCCATGCCGCAGCCGATCTCCGGGCAGTGGATGACGGCCCACTTCGCAACGCCCAGCTCGTGGAGCTTCTGCAGCGCGGCCTTCATGTTTTCCACATGCAGCACGCCGTCTTCTCCGCGGAGCAGCACGCCCGTGGTCTGCTGCGTCTCCAGTTCGTTGATGATGCAGTAGTCGGTGTATTTAAGCGCTGGGGTCACGAGCCGTGCGAAGCGCTCGCCCGCTTCGGAAACAACATCGATGGAGGTTTTCATGCCTGCCTGCTGCGCCCGGTGCAGGAGCCGTGCCATCTTCGTGCCGTATTCCGCGTCCGGTTCATCCAGATGCGGCAGCAGAAGAATGTAGCCAATGTGGAAAATATCGACATTCAGCTTGTCCCAGTCGATATCGTCTTCTCCGTAATAGGCGTTCGCGCCCGCGTGCTGGAAAAAGGTGCGCTCCTTTGTCTGGTTGTTGGACATGACCGCAGTAAAGGACGTGCGGCCGTTGCGCTTGACCATGGAAAGGTCGATATTCTTGTATTTGCCCATTTCCTGCAGGATAAAATCGCCCTCCGCGTCATGTCCGGCGAAGCCGGAGGCCACGAGCGGCAGATTGGGATCCAGCCGCGCAAGGTCGGAAATGGTGTTGCAGACCGAGCCGCCGGTGGAGCGTGTAATGCCTTCTGTAATGTGTGTCAATTCGTTCTGCTTCGGCCAGGTTTCAATCGGATAAGTGATATCCACGATCATATTACCCGCGCAGCATATTCCTTTTTTCATACTTCCTCCCTGTGTTTTTGCAGAACCTGGGCTGGAACTCCGGCCCATCCGGCAATTCTGCCTTGTTTTTTCTGCTCTGATACTGTTATTATGAAGGAACGGGGCAGGCTTATCACCGATAAATCTGCTTCCACATCCCGACAATGATGCGATTTGGTGAAAATATGGAACTGTACAACGAATATGAGCTGATCTCGCACTCCAAACTGGCCGACTGCTCGATGTTCATCGTCGACATGGTCTACCGCCCCATGCACCTGCACAAGGAGATGGAGCTGTGCTACATCCTGAGCGGTACCTGCCGCGTCAGTACCGACCGGCAGAGCTTCACCGCCGGGCCGGCGGCGTTCTGCTCTTTGACGCGGGCGCGGGCCATGAGATCTGGGCCGTGGGCGCGCCCGCGCGGATCCTGACGCTGCAGCTGTCGCACGGCTTCTGCAGCCGCTTCTATCCGCAGATCCGCAATGTCCGCTTCGGCTGCCGCCTGCTCTCCGACTGCCTGTCGGAGCTTTCCCTGCACACGCTGCAGCATGCCATGCTGCAGGCATTTTCCGAATACCTGCTCGACTCGCCGCAGGCCATGTTCGCCTGTATGGCGCAGATCCACGCGATCTTCGCGCTTTTGCTGCAGGGCGTGCCCTACCGCGTGCTGAGCGACACGGAAAACATGACGCAGACGCGCAACGCCGAGCGGATGCACCGGATCCTGCACTATCTCGAGACGCATTATTCCGAACCCGTCCGCCTCAGCGAGATCGCGAAGACCGAGGGGCTGACACAGACCTACCTGTCGCACTTGTTCCGTGAGCAGCTGCATATCCCGTTTCAGGATTATCTGGCCCGGCTGCGGCTGGAGGCGGCGATGCTCCTGCTGCGCCAGTCCGATACGACGCTGACCGATGCGGCTTATGCCTGCGGCTTTCTCCGATCCAAAGTATCTGAACCGAAGCTTTCGAAAAATCTCGGGATGTCGCCCCGGCAGTGGCTGCAGGAAAACCGCCCCGCCCCCACCGGCGAGACACAGTCCAAAGAGGATTCCCGCACGGCCCAGCATATCCTGACGCCCGACGAATGCCGGGCGCTGCTGGACGCGTACGGGATCATGCCGGATCAGATCTTCATGATCTTCAATTCTTCACCGCTGGCATAGGCTTTTTCCATGATGCGCTGGACGTGCACGGCGTCGGATGCGGGGACAACGAGGGGCTTATCGTTGAGAATGGAATCCGAGAAACTCTCGATTTCACGGGTGTACATATTGCCGAAGTCGCCCGGGATCTCGATGCCCGCGTCGTCGGCGTGGGTCTGCTCGGCGGAATAGGCGACATTTTTGTCAATGAACACGGCATTCAACTTGCCGCCGTCGATCTGGCCGATCATCGTGTCGCCAAGCAGACGGCCCTTCGTGCCGAAGAACTCAACGCGCCACTTGGATGCCTCGTCCGGAATATTGAAGTTGGACTGCACGACGCACTGCGCGCCGTTTTCCATGCGCATGAGGATGGTGGACGTGTCTTCCACGTCATACTGCGGCTCAGGGAAGGCGATTTTTTCGTTCATGGATGCGACCTCGGTCACGCGCATGCCGGTGATATACTCCATCAGATCGATGGTGTGAACAGACAGATCCATCATCGCGCCGCCGCCGGCTTTGGCTTTGCACTGCCGCCAGTTGCCGGGCTCATACGGAAGCCAGAGCGTAAACTGCGAATAGCCGGATACGACCGTGCCGATCTTGCCCTCGGCGATGGCCTTTTTCATGCTCATCACATGCGAGCCGAAGCGCATCATGAAGCCCGCTGCGATCTTCACGCCCTTACGTTCGCAGTAGTCGATGACTTCCTGACCTTCGTCAGACGTCATGGCCAGCGGCTTTTCAATCAGAATGTCCTTGCCGTAATCTGCGGCCAGCTTCGCCTGCTTTGCGTGCAGGACGATGGGAGTCGCGATATAGACCGCGTCGACCTCCGGATCGGCCAGCAGGTCCTCTTCCTTCGTGTAGCCGCGCTTGGCGCCGTATTTCTGGCGGATCTTCTCGACCTGCTCAGCGTTGATGTCCATGACGGCGATCAGCTCTGCGTTCTTCGCCAGCATCATCCCCGGGATCGTTCTGCGGTCCGCAATGCCGCCCGCGCCGATGACGCCCCAACGTAATTTTTTCATATGTCTCGCTCCTTTGCAAATCCATAAGCCGCTGTCCGCGGTTATTTTTATTGTACCACACCTCCGCCCCAATGAAAAGAGAATTCCACCCAAAAACCAAAAATCCAACAACAATCCACAAGCCCAGCACCCCACGGCTCCCTTGTGTAAAGGGGAGCTGGCGCGAAGCGCCTGAGGGATTGTTGTCACAAATTTGCAACTACTGGTTGCCTCCGGTGGTGGAACCCGCCGCAGCAAAAAGGCAGCGGATCTCTCCGCTGCCTTTTCTTCATTGATTATACGCGTTTTCTGCTTACTCCTGATCCCAGTTGTGCCAGACATTCTGCACGTCGTCGTCGTCTTCGAAGATATCGAGCATCTTTTTCCATGTTGTCGCGGTCTTCCTGCTTGTCGAGCTTCTGGTAGGTCTGGGGGACCATCTCGATCTTCGAATTTAGCGCCTTGGCCTTGACGTCGTTGATGGAGTCGGGGTCGGTATAGACGGTGAAGCAGCCCTCTTCCGGCTGGAAGTCGGCTGCGCCCGCGTCGAGCGCATCCATCATGACGGTATCCTCGTCCAGTTCTTCTTCTTCGTTGTCGATGACGATGACGCCCTTGCGGTCGAACGCCCAGCTGACGCAGCCGTTGGTGCCGAGGCTGCCGCCGTATTTGTCGAAATGATGGCGGACGCTGCCCGCGGTGCGGTTGCGGTTGTCGGTCATCGTCTCGACGATGACGGCGATGCCGCAGGGGCCATGGCCCTCGTAGGTGATGGTCTCGTAGTTGTCGCCGCTGCCGGACGCGGCTGCTTTTTCGAGCACGCGCTTGATGTTGTCGTTCGGCATGTTGGCTGCCTTGGCCTTGGTGATGACGGTAGCAAGACGGGAGTTGTAGGCGGGGTCGGCGATGCCGCCGCCTTCTTTGACGGCAACGATCATTTCCTTCGAGATCTTGGTAAAGGCAGCCGCGCGCTTGGCGTCCTGTGCGCCCTTGGTTTTCTGAATGTTATGCCACTTGGAATGTCCGGACATGAGGTGTTCTTCCCTTCGTTACAAATATATCTTTTGCTATTTTATCACAGCCATACGGCACAGGTCAACCACTTCAGAGAAATTGCGTCTCATCTTTGTGCTGCGCCCGCAGAACGGTCAGGTTCGGCAGCGCTTCGCGCAGAATGCGCTCCAGAACGGCGCAGACGGGGTTTTCCGTCTCAAAGTGGCCCGCGTCGATGAGATTGAGCCCGCGGTATTCTGCCTCTTCAAAGTGATTATATTTGAGGTCAGCGGTCACGAGCGTATCGCAGCCCGCTGCCAGCACGTCGTCAATCGCGCCGCCGCAGCTTCCGCCGCCGACAGCCACGCGCCGCACGGGTTTGCCCGCGTCGGCGAACCGGAGGCCGGGGCAGCCGAGCGCCGATCTTACGAACGCGGCGAACGCCGCGAGGCTCTGCGCCTGTACCATCCCGGTGCGGATGAGGCCGTAGGGGCGGCCCTGCGCGTCCGTGCCCGATGGGGTCCAGGACGGAGACGTCCGCGAGGCCGAGCGTTTCGGCCAGCACGTCGTTGACGCCGCCGGGGCAGACGTCGAGATTCGTATGTAAATTGATCGCGGCGATGTGCGCTTCCGCCAGCGCGAGGATGCAGCGGCCGGTATAGCTTTCGTCGTTGATTGCGTTGGGCGCGTCAAAAATGAGCGGGTGGTGCGTCACGATGCACTGTGCGCCGGTTTCTTTCGCCTCAGCGATCACGTCCGGCATCGGGTCGAGCGCGACAAGGACGGTATCGACCGGCGCGTCGAACCGCCCGCAGAGCAGACCGACGTTGTCCCAGTCGTATTTTCATGGATGCGGGCGCAAGGCGAACAGGGCGTTGTAAAGGTCACGAACAGTCGTCATGGTGCTTCCTCATTTCTCTGGATTTCCGCAAGCGCGGTTTCATAGTAGCGGAGCTTTTCCG
>VOFC01000625.1_pt1 | contig 34001 bp, 35 predicted proteins | sample 5384161 | NCBI WGS metagenome assembly VOFC01 (sample SAMN12384722, study PRJNA508395) | human gut metagenome | isolation source: healthy gut B | host: Homo sapiens | reverse complement strand
GGCTCGCTGGCGGCTTCTGCAGGCCCGGACAGTGCCTGCAAGAGCCGCCTCGATCCGGGCCAGGTACGGGCCCAGCAGCGGCCCGCCCTCCCGCAGAAGCTGCGGCGTGGCGTATTGCTGTCCCGGCGAAAGCGGGGGCATGCTCCCTTTTTTGCGCGCAGGACGGTATAGAGAAAGTGGCCGTCCTTTGCAAGCGCTTCGCGTTCAATCGCAAAGCCGTGTTCCGCCAGATACTGCCGCAGCGCCTGCCCGGCGCTCTGCGGCTGCAGAATGAGCGTATAGCGCGCATCGCAGACCCACGGCGCGGCCTCCAAAATGCGCACCATCAGATCGCCGCCCATCCCGGCCATGACGATGGTCCCGGCCGCGTCCGGCGGGATGCTCTGCAGGCCGTCGGAGAGCAGGAACTGCATCCGGTCCGCCACGCCGAAGCGGGCGGCGTTCTCCCGCGCCTTCTGCAGCGGCTGCTCGCGCAGGTCTGCTGCCGTGACGAACGGGCAGATACCCTCGCGCAGCAGGTGTACGGCCAGATATCCGTGGTCCGTGCCGATGTCGGCCACGCGCGAGCCGGGCGGCACCAGGGCCGCGCACAGGAGCAGACGGTTGGAGATCGGTACTTGCATAGCCATCACGCAAAAGGGCGGCCAGCGGCCGCCCTTCCTGAATTTCGAGCAGAATGTTACTTCGGCGCCGGCCTTTTCAGCCTCTTCGTTCGCCTCGATGAAGCGGTTGACCTGCGCGAGGAACGCGTCGGCGTCAACGCCATGCACCATGCAGGCTTCTTCTTCGACGGTCTCGCCGCGGGAAGACGGGCAGCCCAGGCAGTGCATGCCGATGGCCATGAACAGCGGAGCAGTCTCGGGTGCGATATCCAGAACGCAGCGAGACAGTGACCTGCTTGCAGGGATCTTCCATGTGGAAGACGATCTTCGACGCGTCGGAGCGGTCGACGGTGACCGTCGCGTCAAAGCTCTTGGGCGTTTCCTGAACTACCGGCTCCGCCGCGAACAGGGCGATGGCCGGGGCGGCCAGCGCCTGCGTGGCCGTCTCCGTTTCCTCCGGGAAGGAGAAGGTGGCGAGGACGGTATCCTTCTCGGTGCCCGCGACCATGACGGTGTCTGCGACCTTGAAGGTCTTTCCGCTCAGTTCGCTTTTCGGCGTCTGGTAGGTGTTGGTCAGCGCGTTGGAAACGGTGTCACCGTCTTTGTCGAGCTGATCATAGTAATATCTGACCGGATTATTTTCTTCTGGTCCGTTTGTCCCCTCGCGAATTGCCATGGGATAGCAGAAGACGGATGTGGCCCCGGCGCTGATCCTGTCATACACGGGCATCAGGATTCCGTTATGGCTAAAGAAGTTCCCGGGAAGGAACCACCATCTGCCGCTGCCGTTATAAACGTCGTATCCATTGTCAATGAACCGGCAGTACCGCGGCGCATAGTTGCTGGGGAAGCCGTTGAAGTTCTCCACGTAGAGCGCGTAGTCGTTCTCCTCGAATACGCAGCTCTGCGCATCGGGATTGCCGTCTCCTTCACACTCTTCGCTGAGCTTCCACGCGATGTGGTTTTTTTGTAAAGGTGTTGTACCGCCCGAACATGCGCAGACTCGTTCCGCACTTGATGGCAATATCGTAGCCGGTGAACGTGCAGTTGCTCACGTTGGACATGCTGTTGCCGTCGAACGCCACGTTGAGCTTGCCCGCGTTCGGGCCATCCTCCCAAGTTTTCTTGTATTGACCGTCTTCGTTGTCTTTGCCTGCTCCGACAAAGTTGATTCTGGCGGTACTGAAGGGTATCGTGTCCGAGTAGATCCTGCCGAACAGCGTCGCGGGAACGGTCCCCACACCCCGAATCTCCACCCAGATACTGATACCGTCTTTCTGGATGTTCGGGATCTCGATCCGGCCGCAAGAAGCGTCTTTCTCTCTGTCTTCCCTGTTTTCGACAAAAAGAACGGCGATATTGTATTTGCCGGGCTCTGTAATCTCGTTGATCTTTGTTTTCAGTTTATCGTTAATATCTTTGACTGTTTCAAAATCCGACAATTCGATGTAATTGCTGTCTTCCGTAACCGTGAGGGTGGCGGCGCCGTAGGCAGTCCGTTCTATGCCGTTCACCGTGCAGCTGGCCTTGAGGATCCACTTGCCCCTATGCTGTTCCACCATGCGAATCAATCTTGGGAGAACTCATTCTGCAATCCCCATGGCTTCCCCTATGAGGGCGGCGACGGATGAGGTGGACAGGGAGCCGGAACTGCCCCCACCTCATCCGTCACGGCTCCCGGAAGAGCAGACCGGCGGCAAAGGAACGGGCGCAGGAACGGACGAAGCAGACTGGATGTGCGTTTTGGCCTGCAGCCAGTTGAAAAAGACCTCGATCGGCTGCCGGATGCCGCTGACGTGCGTGGACGCGGCGTCCTCGGACACCAAAGTGTCGTATTTCTTCCGCTTACGCGGCGTAATGAGCGTGATGTTTCGCTCGGTTTGCAGGTGCGCCTTCCAGTCTGCGTCAATATAGGCACGATCTGCATAGAGCCGGCCGTCTGTGACCGGTGCGCAGTCCAGATCGATCTGCTTTGCAGCCCACAGGTCGCAGAGACTGGCTTTGCTGATCTGTACGGCGCAGGGGATGGGAAGCTGATGCGGCCGCAGCTGCGCAAAAACGTGCAGCTTGACGCCGTGATACCACAGATTCTTCGTGGGATTTCGTGTTAAATTGCAGAGATCCCGTGCCGTTTTCGCAGTATTTGACCGGGAACCGACAGACACCATGACCGGGCAGGAATCCAGCACATACCCGTGCGTCGGCTCGCTGCTGGCAAGCTTTTTGCTCAAACAAAACCTCGGCCAGCGCGGCAAAGGCTTCTGCCAGCCGGTTCAGCCGGCGGCAGAACGCCTGATAGCTGGGCAGCTTCTGGACCCGCCCAGATGGTATGTTCTGACGAAATTGTAGATACTCTTCCGCGTCAATAAGCCCTGCTGCGCGCCCCATAAGTATGCGGTCATCAACTCCACGTCTGTAAATTGGGCGGACTTATTGTTGCTTCCGTGTTGCATTTTCTCCGCGATTCTGCTATCCTCACTGTGATGGCAAATCGCGCAATAGAGTTCGATCAGTTTGTTCACACCTTACTATCTCTCTTCTTGCGCCTTTTGTCATCTTTTTTTTTTCGGTTTCTACTATTGATTCGCATCATAGGGGAAGGCTTTTCGTGCTCAAAAAACGCCCGCAAAAAGGTGCAAACCAGCAAACCTGGTCTGCACCTTCTATTGACTGCAAATATTCTAAGGCAACTAGCTGCAAATCCGATACCCCCGTATCAGGCGGCGCGTATTAAGACATACGTAGGGTGACCACCGTGTGGAACGACGCCTAAAAAGATAGATTCCCACCTAAATCGGTTGAACTTGCGGTTTGGGTTTTTCCATGCAACCTCTCAGTCAGCCTACGGCTGACAGCTCCCCTGGAAGGGGAGCCAAGGGGATGCGCACCGCCGGAGGTTCTCACAACCTCTCAGTCAGCTGCGCTGACAGCATCCCTTTTTTTGTCCCTGCGGGACATTTCCCCGATAGGGGGAATCGGCCCCCTGGGAGGAGCCTTGGGGATCACATCCCGAAATAATCCCGGTTGGCGCGGCCGTTGCGGACGGCGTACCAGACGAGGGAGGCCAGCACGACCACCAGCGGGACAAGCGACCACGGGTAGGGCAAAAACGGCTCGGAGAGCTGGTCGTTGAGCAGCATGATGACGCCGTAGGCCAGCGTCAGGATGGCCATCACCGCGAGCGGCGGGGTCATGTAGCGGATGTATTCGGCCTCGTCGGCGCAGTCGGAGATCTTTTTCTCCTTCGGCACGAGCAGGCCGTTTTTGAACAGGTGCTTCGTCACCGCCAGCCGCAGCCAGGTGTACATGCAGTACACGCCGCTGGCAAGCAGGATGAGGTCGAGAAACAGGGTCATATCATTCATCTGTGGCTTCCTCCGTCTTTTCAGCTTCTTCCGCCTGCCGCTCCAGCTCGCGCTGCGCCTCTTCCTTCCATTCGCGCACGAACCGCACGGCGACGACTGCAAGCAGCGCCGCGCCGATGACGGCAAAGCCGATCGTGCCGCAGAGCGCGGCGATCCGCTCGCCCGTCCATTCGCCGCTGGCGGCAAGCTGCGGGTAATCCCGGCCCATCTTGATGGCCAGGTAGATCAGATAGCCGCCGCACAGGAGGTACATCAGCTTGCGCCGGTTATCAAAATCGTTTTTCTTCTCCGGTCTGCGCGCCGCGGACTCCTGCGGCGTCTCCGGCTTCTTTTCAAGCTCGTCCATCGTATGGCCTCCAACCGTTGTTTTGTATATCATACACGATACCGGGGAAAAAGGAAAGCAGAAATATCAGGCCATAGAAAAGGCAGCCAGGCGGACACGAAGTCCCAGAGAGTTTACTCTATCAAGGCTGCCATCACCAGTATAACGGCTTTCTCCTGATCTGTCAATGTCTGGCTTTACAGCTTCCCCAGCCGGAACTGCTCGATCAACTCGCCGGTCAGGCTGATGTAGGAGTGGTCCTGCGGCAGCTCGCTGCGCAGGTGCCATCCCGCTTCGGCCAGCTCGGATTCCTGCACGGTAATTTTGTCGCTGCCGTCAAGTTCGCAGACGAAGCCCATGAGGAGCGTATCGGTGAACACCCACGGCTGAGATTTGTAGAACCGCAGGTTCTTGACCCGCACCCCGGCCTCCTCGAGCACCTCGCGGCGGACGGTCTGCTCGATCGTCTCGCCGATCTCGTTGAAGCCCGCGATGAGGGCATATTTTTTGAACGGCCGCCCGCGGTAGCGCGTGAGCAGCAGCCGGTCGCCGTCATGCACGGCGACGATGACGGCCGGGCAGATTTTCGGATAGACAGTATTTTTGCACTGCGGGCAGACCATGGCGCGCTCCGTCGTGCTTTTCTCCATTTTTGCGCCGCAGCGGCCGCAGAACTGCTGCGACCGGTACCAGCGGTGCAGACTCCCGCCCGCGGCGGCGGCAAAGAGCGCCGGGCTCGTCCGCTCGGTCATGGACCGCAGGGACGCGGCGGGGACGTAGCGGAAGACGTCCGTCTCGTCCGGGTGGGCGGCCACGAGGTAATAGGCGGCCTCGTCGATGGAAAACGCATACTGTGCCTCTCCCGGCCCCACGTCCCGGATGCGCGGCAGGGTCAGCGCCCCGTCCGTGAGATCACAGTAGACCGTGCCGTCGGGCGCGAAAATAAGGGCATAATCGTCCGGCGCGGGGGCCTTCCAGGCCATTTCGTTGTGGTAGATATGCGGATACAGATCCTGCAGCATCTCATTCGCCCCTTTCCCGGAAAAATGCTTCGATCGCCGCGCGGGAGGCGCTGACGCTGCCCTGCGCGAAAAACGGCTTGCCGCCGCCCCGGCCCTGCAGCGCGGTGTTCAGCTCCCGCACCAGCTGGCGCAGGTCGCCGTCCTGCTCGCCGACGGCGTATTTATACCCCCGCTTCGTCGCTGCCCGCGAAGACGGCTGCGCGGCCGCCGCAGGCGCTCATCACCAGGTCCGTCAGCCGCCGGACGCTGTCGGGGCTCATTGCGGGCTCAAAGAGCAGCACGTTCCCGTTCCCGGCCAGCGCCTGCGCCTTCTGCGTGAAGACGGCGTCTTCCAATGACGCCGCGCGGAGCTTCAGCGCGCCCTCCGCGTCCAGCAGCCGCTGCACAGCCCCTGCCGTCTCCAGCGGCTTTGCCGAGAGCAGGCCGGAGACCTGCCGGTTCTGCTCCGTGAGCGCGCGCAGATACCGCAGCGCCCGCCGGCCGCAGAGCAGCTCGAGCCGCACGCCGTCATGAAACCTGACGCACGAGAAGATCCGCAGCAGGCCAATCTCACCGGTATTTGACACATGCGTACCACAGCAGGCACAGATATCTGCGCCGGGAATCGTTACGATGCGCACCTGCCCGGTCAGTTCCTTCTTGCTGCGGTAGGGGATGGTTTTCAGCGCCTCTGCGTCCGGGTATGCGACCTCGATTGGAACGTTTTTCCAGACCCACTCGTTGGCCTCCGCCTCGACGCTCTGCACCTGCTCCGGCGTCAGCATGCCGGAAAGATCGATAGTTACAAAATCTGCGCCCATGTGGAAGCCGACGTTTTCATAGCCGAAGCGGCGGTGGACAACGCCGGAGAGAATGTGTTCGCCGGTATGCAGCTGCATGAACTCGAACCGGCGGTCATAGTCGATCGCGCCCTCGACCGTCTGCCCCTCCGCCAGCGGTGCTTCGCAATAGTGGACGATCTCGCCGCCCGCCTCATGCGTGTCGGTCACGCAGACGCCGGACAGGAAGCCGGTGTCACCCGGCTGGCCGCCGCCCTCGGGATAAAAGCAGGTTCTGTCCAGCACAACGTCATAGCCATGCTTTCCCGGCTGGCAGGACAGCACCCGCGCCTGAAACTGCGCCTGATGCGCGTCCTGGTCATAGAGCTTTTCTGTTGCCATTTGCAGCTCCTCCTATGGAGATCTTTTTTTTCGAGTATAGCACATGGACCGGCAAATTTCCACCTTGTGCGGCCCGGTTTTCAGTTGACAAAGCGAAAAAATCTTCTTATTATATAAGTTGGGTGCTTTATAGGCATCTGCAATATTCGATTTGTAAAGGGGGAAGCAACAATGGACGCAGGAAGTAGTAGCGGCACATCCGCAGGCCGAAGTCAGCGCGAGCCCAAGCCGCCTTCGTGCGCCATGTGGGCTTCCCGTTTTTCTTTCTTCGCTTGATGTGCCTGCGTTGTGTCTTTACCTTCCTATTCATCAACTTTAGGAAGCTCTAATTCAATCGGCAAGAACTGTGAGCGAGAGATTTTTCGTCCAATCGAGGTATCAAAAACGGAGGAATCCTGTATGGATTTCCCGTTTTTGATACCGAAGAGTGGGCGAAAAGATCCGCTCACAGTCGCAGACGATTGATTAGAGGTTCCATAGGAGGAACAAGACATGGCAGAAAACAATTTTTCCCTGCAAAAGACCCTGACCATGCTGCTTGACGAGAAGAAGTATCATTCTCTGCGAGACATCCTCAGCACCATGAATCCCGCCGACATCGCCGCTATTTTTGACGATCTCGATCAGGCGTGCCTGCCGCTGCTGTTCCGGCTGCTGCCCAAGGAGCTGGCGGCGGAGACCTTCGTCGAGATGGAGCCGGAGGCGCAGGAGCTGCTGATCCGGGGCTTCTCGGACTCGGAGCTGAAGGAGGTCATCGACGAGCTCTACGTCGACGACGCCGTCGACATCGTCGAGGAAATGCCCGCGAACGTCGTGCAGCGTATTTTATCCCAGGCCGAGCCGGAGATGCGCAAGCAGATCAACGAGATCCTGCGCTATCCCGAGGATTCCGCCGGCTCGATCATGACCACCGAATATGTCTCCCTGCGCCCGAATATGACGGTCGAGGAAGCGATCCTGCGCATCCGCCGCACGGGCATCGACAAGGAGACGATCTACACCTGCTATGTGACGCGCGGCCACAAGCTGATTGGCCTCACAAGCGTCAAGGATCTGCTTCTGTGTGAAGACGACGACGCGACCATTGAATCCATCATGCAGGAGCACGTCATTACCGTCGGCACGCTCGACGATAAAGAGCAGGTCGCGCAGATGTTCAGCAAGTACAATTTCCTCGCTCTGCCGGTCGTTGACACAGAAGACCGGCTGGTCGGTATCGTAACCTTCGACGACGCCATGGACGTCATGGAAGACGAGGCTACGGAGGATATGGAAAAGAATGGCTGCTATGCTGCCGTCCGAACATCCGTACATGCGGTCAACGCCGATCGAGATCTGGAAAAACCGTATCCCGTGGCTGCTGCTGCTGATGGTTTCGGCGACGCTGACAGGCATCGTCATTACGAGGTTTGAAAACTCGCTGGCTGCCCTCCCGTGCCTCACAGCGTTCATCCCGATGCTCATGGACACCGGCGGTAATTCCGGCTCGCAGGCCTGTGTGACGGTTATCCGCGGTATCAGCCTGAACGAGATCGAGTTCCGCGATCTGGGCCGCGTGGTCTGGAAGGAAATCCGCGTGTCCGTCCTTTGCGGCGTGTGCCTGGCCGTTGCCTGCTTCGCAAAGATCATCGTGATCGATATGCTGCTGTTAAAGAGCGAGAGCGTGACGTATCTCGTCGCATTTGTCGTCTGCGCGACGATGGCCGTGACGGTCTGCCTTGCCAAGATCGTCGGCTCCACATTGCCGCTGCTGGCAAAAAAGCTTGGCTTCGACCCGGCCGTGATGGCCTCGCCGATCATCACGACGATCGTCGACTATTTCTGCTTCCGGCTCGTGTTTTATCTGTGTTATGCGGCTTTCTCTAGGCTGCCGTGTTTTGTTTTCTATGACCAGTATAACCTAGTGCAAACGCTGCTGCAACCGATGTTGCAAGTTATTTTTTACATTTTGCATTGGCATTGGCAAATAAAATAATGCAAAATTGAGCAATATCAACAAAAACTCAGTTTGCTGTTCATGAATCACGGGAATTTGACAACGCGCATCAAAATCCATCTGGCACAGTGCATGGAAGACGAGATTTGCTAAGGATGTTTTCTGCCAAAAATAAGCTCGTCAGCCTGTGCAGCACAAGCTGGCGAGCGGAGCGGGGCGACCTATGCCGCCCCGCTGCTTTTTTGCGATTGCTTATTTGCCCTGATATGCGCGGAAGAGGAAGGTGACAATCTGCGCACGCGTGCAGGAATCGTTCGGCATGAGCTTGCTGCCGTTGCCCTGTACGATTTCCTCAGCAAGCGCCCAGTTCATCGCGGGAAGCGCGTAGCCAGGAACGGAATCGGCGTCAGAGAAGCCGGACACCAGCTCCTGCAAGGTGACCGCCTCGGACGCAGCGTAGCGGAACAGAAACGCGACGGCTTGAGCGCGGGTGCATTCGCTGTCGGGAGAGAATGTGTTCCCCGTTGTGCCGGTGGCGATGCCCTCGCTGAGCGCCCAGCGGACGGCCTCGGCGTAGTAGCTGCCTTCGGGGACATCGCTCATGTTCATGGCGTAGTTCACCACGGGAGAACCGGCAGCCCGCCACAGGAAGGTGACGATTTGGGCACGGGTGCAAGGCTGGTTCGGCCCAAAGAGACCGTTGCCGATACCGCCGGTAATGCCCTTTTTCCTGCGCCCACTTCACGGCCTCGTAGTAGTAGGCGCTGGTGGACACATCACTGAACGGGCTTGTCTCGAACTTCCTTGAGAAAGGCAGCAATGGCTCCGATGAACTTAGTGTAGTCAGCGGGGATATGCCACACGTCCCAAGCGAATGTCGGATGATTGATACCGGCAACCCATTCAATGCCTGTACCGGCATTAGTCCGAAGGCCAGTGAGAACATCTGCGGAGGTGAAGTTGGAGACAGCAGTGCCGCACGATGACTGGTCAAAGGTCGGGTCGGCACTCGCAGTACCTGCATCCCAATCAACCACCAGCTTAGCAACGGCTAAGTAATTGCCTTTATTATCAGGATATGTTTCTTCATCAAGCGTTACACCATCAGGAGGGGTATCCGGCCAAATGCAGTTTGGTAACATGGGGTTTGCAACGGCTGTAATCCAAGTGATATTGCCAGGCTCAGCGCCAGTGATGTTTTTTGTTGCAACCATGCAATTTTTTTGATTATTACGCCAGGCTTGTTCCCAGAGAAGTGTTCAAAGTTTGCACCGAGAATACCACCTACAGCTGAATAGATATTATTGCAGGAAACAGAACCGCCAAACCAACAATCGGTAATCGACGAGCTGTCCGCAGAGTTTTCCCACTGACCAATCAGCCCGCCAACGGTATCAACATGATCTTCATTGGATTCTGTACTGATAACCGTGGCGTCTGAGCCGCAGCCTTTTACTTGTGTGCTCCCAGTGCATTGGCCAATCAGTCCGCCGACCATCTTGTCGCCAACATTGTTTTCTATCTTTCCGCTTGTATAGCAGTTTTCAACTGTGCCGCCATCGACCCAATCTGCCAAAATGCCGGCAAGTAACGAACCATCATTTGAGGCAATATCAGCGTCTATAACAAGTAAATTCTTTAATGTACCACCGTCAGAAACAACTCCGAATAGTCCGTTTCGAATAAGTTCGTCACCAGTAGAGTGATGATGCAAATTCATGATTTTGTGATACTGCCCATCAAAAGTACCAGCAAAATATCTGCCAAAGTTGCTGCCATTTCCAATAGGGGTCCACTGGTAGCCGGATAAGTCGAGGTCATTATCTAAGTAAATCGTTTTCCCTTCAAATGATACAGATGCAGTTTTGTTATTGACTAACTGCGAAGCCAGCCAGCTGTTCTGCCGTGGTGATACGGTATTCAGTGTCCGCCTCATGGTCGGTGTACCAGCTTGTGTCTGCCGTATCGCCCCATGCGTCTGTACTATCTGCCGCAAACGCCGCCGTTGGCAGCAGCGTAAAACATAATGCCAGAATAAGAAGCAGACTTCCGATGCGTTTTTTCATGGTGTATCCTCCTCTGTATGATGGTCAAAATTTTGTTCATGTCCGCCTGACCGCAGCGGGTAAAGTCCACTGGTCACCGAGAAGTATCATCCCGTGTGTACCCACGGGATGGGGGCCCCCCATCCCGTGGGTACCCACGGGATGGGGGCGCGCCCCTCATCATAAGTTTTTTCGCTTCATATTGATTCATAATAATTATATCCGCATTTTTGCAAAATGTAAATCGTTCTAAAGTATAAGGCCGCACTTTTTTTGAATATACTACTACTCTTTCGTCGGCAAGCTCGATTTGCCAGCATAGGGGCACAAAAAAGAAAATGTTCCAGCCAGAGCAAAATACGCCCTGACTGGAACGAGAAAAATTTTACACAGATTGTGCTTCCTTATCACACATGAGCACTCGTCCGGGGCGCGTTTTTAGCTGTTTGGAGCGGCAGACTCAGTTCAGGCTGACCTCCTGGCTGGTGAACAGGGCCTGGACACGGGCTTTGAGGGGGGCGAGCTCCGGCGCGTCGAGGCTTTCGGCGCCGCGGATGACGGTGGCTGCGGCCTGCTGGGCCGCCTGGAGCGTCTCTAGGTCCATCTGCAGGCTTGCGACCTTTAAAAGCGGAAGACCGTGCTGGCGGCTGCCGAAGAAATCGCCCGGGCCGCGCAGGGCCAGATCCTGCTCTGCAATTTGGAAGCCGTCAGTCGTCCGGCAGAGGGCCTCCAGGCGTTTTTTCGTCTCCTCCTGCCGCGTGCCGCTCACGAGCACGCAGTAGCTCTGCGCCCCGCCGCGGCCGACGCGCCCGCGCAGCTGGTGCAGCTGGCTGAGGCCGAAGCGCTCGGCGTTTTCAATGACCATCAGTGTCGCGTTCGGCACATCCACGCCGACCTCCACGACCGTCGTGGAGACGAGGATGTCGGTCTCCCCGGCGGCGAAGGCGGCCAGCGCGGCGTCCTTTTCCGCGCTTTTCATCTTTCCGTGCAGCAGGCCGACCCGCAGGTCCGGGAAGATGGACTGCTGCAGCGTCTGCGCCCAGGCCTCGGCGGAGCGGAGGACCCCGTCCTCGCTCTCCTCCACGGCGGGGCAGACGATATAGACCTGATGGCCCTCGCTGCACTGCCTGCGGATGAAGCCGTTCAGCCGCTCGCGCAGTGCCTCGCTCACGAGGAAGGTCTCGACCGGCCGGCGGCCGGGCGGCAGCTCGCCGATGACGGACACGTCCAGATCGCCGTAGGCGATGAGGGCCAGCGTGCGCGGGATGGGCGTGGCGGACATGACAAGCAGATGCGGGCTGCGGCCCTTTCTCGGTGAGCTTCGTCCGCTGGGCCACGCCGAAGCGGTGCTGCTCGTCGGCCACAACGAGGCCGAGGTCGCGGAACACAACGGTCTCACTCAAAAGCGCGTGCGTGCCGACGACCAGCTGCGCCCTCGCCGGAGGCGAGCTGTTCACGCGCGGCGCGCTTCTGCGCGGCAGTTCTGGAGCCGGTCAGCAGCAGCACGCGCACGCCGAGCGGCCCGAGCAGCTGCGTGAGCGTCCGCGCATGCTGCTCGGCCAGAATTTCCGTGGGGGCCATGAAGGCGGCCTGTCTGCCGTTCTGGACGGCGCAGAAGCACGCAGCAGCTGCGACCATTGTCTTGCCGCTGCCAACATCGCCCTGCACGAGCCGATTCATTACATGTCCGGAGGACAGATCATGCAGGATTTGTTCGATCACGCCGTTCTGCGCGCCCGTCAGCCGGAAGGGAAGCGCGGCATAAAAGCCCTGCATGCAGTCCGCCGCATACGGCTCGGCCGAAAGCTCCGTCCTGGACGCGCGCAGGACAGCCAGGCCCGCGGAGAAGATGAAAAACTCCTCAAACACCAGCCGCTTGCGCGCCCGCTGCAGCGCGGGCCAATCGGGCGGCTGGTGGACCGTCGTATAGGCCTCGGTCACGCCGCAAAGATCATATTCCCGCCGGACCTGTTCCGGCAGGATCTCCGGCAGCAGCTCCGCCGCGAACGTGAGCGCCTGCTGCACGCACTGGGTCATCAGGCGGTTGGAAAGTCCCGCCGTCAGCGAATACACCGGCAGCAGCCGGTTCGTCACGGCGCCGGGCCTGTCCGCCGGGTCGTGCGCGGGGTTCGCCATCTGCATCCCGTGCTCGGGCTGCAGGGCGCCGTAAAAGTAATAGCTCTCGCCGTAGTGCAGCTGGTTTTTGACGTAGGGCTGGTTGAAGTAGCTGAGCGTCAGCTTGCCGGTCTCGTCGGCGACGATCAGCTTCGTGATGTCCCGCCCGCCGCCGATGCGGCGCAGGATCGGCTGTGAGACGACCATCGCCCGGAAACAGGCCGGGACGCCCGGCTGCAGCTGCGCGATCGTGACCGGGTTCGTCCGGTCCTCATAGTCGCGCGGGAAGAAGGCCAGCAGGTCATAGAGCGTGCGGATCCCCAGCTTTTCCAGCTGCGCCGCCCGCGCCGGCCCAACGCCATGCAGCTCCCGCACCGAAGAAAACAGATCCATCCCGCGCTCCTTTCCTGTCGTAATTCATGCCGCCCCGCAGGGCTCGATCCAAAGCCTTCCCCTATGAGGGGAAGGTGGCACGGCGAAGCCGTGACGGATGAGGTGGAGGCAGTTTCGCCTACGTGACGCTGTCCACCTCATCAGTCAGCCTTACGGCTGACAGCTTCCCCTCATAGGGGAAGCCATTTGACCGCCGCGGCGGGCTAACCCCTCAGGCGCTCCGCGTCAGCTCCCCTTGACAAGGGGAGCCTTGGATGTACACTTCCCGCAAGAAGGTACAAATTATCCGGATCTCCACCGCGTCTTCTATTGACGGCAATTGTTCTGAGGCAACTAGCTGCAAATCTGGTGTGCCGTATCAGGCGGCGCGTAGTACGGTATCGAGTGGAACGACGCCTGAAAACTAGGGTCTAACCTAAATTCAGATGCAGAATGCAGCAAATGCGTCCAAGCGCCCCTTTTCTCCCCCTTCTTTTCCGGCAAGACGGAAAAGAAGGGGCCGTCGGAGACATAGGGCAGTTACAAATTTGCGACAACGATCCCTCAGTCGCCTTCGGCGCCAGCTCCCTTTCCGCAAGGGAGCCTTGGTTTTGTATATTATATAGTATCTCCCCCTGCGGGGGCAAGCTTGTTCTTAAAAATGGGCGCGAAAAATCCCCCCGAAGACAGCTCCGAGGGGCATTTATTTCGCAGCATTCGGCATCAGGCCAGCTTGTTCATCTTCAGTGTGATCTGGCTCTTCTTGCGGGCGGCAGCATTCTTATGAAGAATACCCTTGCCGGCAGCCTTGTCGATGGACTGAACTGCAGCCTGGTAAGCGCTATCGGCCTGCTCACGATTGCCTTCCGTGACGGCAGCTTCAAACTTCTTCAGGGTGGTCTTCAGGGCGGACTTGTCAGCCTTATTGCGCTCGTTGTTGACCTTGGCAATCAGAACTCTCTTCTTCGCAGACTTAATGTTGGGCATAACTACACCTCCTCCAATAGCGTGAATATAGAAACAGATACCGTTTCATGCAGAAATATATTATAGCGGCATAGTCCGATAAAATCAATCTTTTTTTCGGAGATTTTAAAAAATTTCGCATAGTGCGCACATGCGGGCAGAAAAACTAAGCGGGAGGTGAGTCAAATGCTGCCAAGAACCGATCTGGCAATGGAGGCAAAGGAACTTTTTGAGCGCTCGGCGGGCGAGCAGACGCGGCTGTCCGGCGTGCTCGCGCGCGAGACCGACCGCCGCGGCGTGCGCATGACGCTCGTGCGCATTCTCGACGCCGAGGGAGAACAGGCGCTCGGCAAGCCGCGCGGCACCTACATCACAGCCGAGCTCGACGCGCTGGCGCGGCGGGAGCCCGGGAGCTTTTGCCGCAGCGGCGCGGACGATCGGCCGGGCGCTGCGTGAACTGCTGGGACCGTGCAGACAGGCGCTCGTCGTCGGACTCGGCAACCGGGACATCACGCCCGACGCCATCGGGCCCGAGGCCGTCCGCAATCTCATCGTGACGCGGCATCTGGGCTCGGGCTGCCCGAGGCGCTGACGGGCCTGACGAGCGTCGCGGCCTGCCAGCCGGGCGTGCTGGGGCAGACGGGCATCGAGAGTCTGGCGCTCGTGAAAAGCGCGATGCAGACGGCGCAGCCGGACGTCGTGATCGTCATCGACGCGCTGGCCGCGGCGGAGCCGGGGCGGCTGTTCCGGACCGTCCAGCTGTCCGACACCGGCATCGTGCCGGGCTCCGGCGTCGGCAACAGCCGGCAGGAATTTTCCCGGCGCACGCTCGGCGTGCCGGTCGTGGCGGTGGGCGTGCCGACGGTGATGGACGCGGCGGGCGCGCTGCAGCCCGCGCTCACGCGCGACATGCCGCAGGGGCTGCTGGTCACGCTGCGGGATGTGGACGCGCGGGTGCGGGAAATGGGACGTCTGGTCGGCTACGGCTGCGATCTGGCGCTGCACCGCGGGCTCTCGCTTGCCGAGATCCCGACGTTTTTGTCGTAAAAAGGCGAAATATAGTTATGTAAACTATATTATGTTTTCCACAGAACAAATCGCGGCAAAGCGGCGGGTGTGGATAACGATGTGGAAATGTGGAAAAGCGATTGGTGTTCAAAAGTTTTTCACACTGTCAACAGAGTTGTCAACACCTATGTTTTATGAACTTTTTTTATGGGAATGCGGTTTCAGATAACCGGAAAATGTTTTTTACGTAGACAAGCGGGAGAAATTATCGTCAACCCCATCCGGGCAAAATCCGCGAAAAAGTTCGGAATCTGCCCGGAAGTTTTCTGTATCAAATGGGAAAGCCGGGAAATACTGACGATATATCCGGGCAAAGCCATGCGGCGCGCCCCAGAAACCGGAGGAAACAGGCATGCAGGGAAAGGTAGAGATCTGCGGCGTCAACACGTCGAAGCTGCAGACGCTTTCAAACGCAGAAATGATGCGGCTGATCGAGCGCTCACAGCAGGGGGATATGGAGGCACGAGCCGGCTCGTGGAGGGCAATCTCAAGCTGGTTCTGTCGGTGGTGCAGAGGTTTCTGAGCCGGGGCGAGAACCCGGACGATCTGTTTCAGGTCGGCTGCATCGGGCTTCTTGAAGGCCATCGCAAACTTTGACACCACGAAGGACGTGCGCTTCTCAACCTACGGCGTGCCGATGATCGCGGGCGAACTGCGGCGGTACCTGCGCGATTACAGTCCGATCCGCGTCAGCCGGTCGCTGCGAGATACGGCCTATCGTGTTTTGCAGTGCAGACAGCAGCTGACCGAGCAGTCCGGCCGCGAGCCGACGATCGACGAGATCGCGCAAGCGCTCGAGCTGCGCCTGCACAGATCACCGCTGCGCTCGACGCCATCACCGCACCCGTTTCGCTTTACGAGCCGGTCTATTCCGACGGCGGCGACCCGCTGACGGTGATGGATCAGGTCCGCGACCGGAAGAACACCGAGCAGAATCACCGACTGCGCGAGGCCATTGGGAGCGCGAAAAAGCGCGATCGCCCTGCGCCGAACGCGGGCGCACGCGAGGGCCGGGCAGATCGGCATCTCGCAGGCGCAGGTGTCGCGCCTTGAAAAAAAGCGCCATCCTCGCCATTCTGCCTCGCTTCCGGTGACCGCCGCCGCATATACTTCCTGCAAAGGGGGCTTGTGCATGACGAACCGGTTTCAGGAGCTGCGGATCGGCATCCATCGCAGGGCGCAGGTGTCGCGATCTGGTGGTCGATATCTGTTGCGGACGCGTGACGGCGCTGATCGTGCCGCCGTCCGGTTTCTGGGGTTATTCGGCCGGGAGGACGACATTTATGCCGTGGCTGTGCTGCAAGCGCATCGGCGACGATCTGATCCTGGTCGACGGGCCGCTTGCCGAGTGGCGCACGCCGCGCAAGAAGCGGCGGCTGTTCTGAGGGCGAAAAAAGCCAAAAACACATGCGGGGGCAAAAAAACACTTGCATTCCGGGCGAACCGCTATTTCAAGGAAAGTGCGAAAACGGCGACATTACTTAAACCCACACATCCGGGCGTCTGGCGTCTTCCGGGCTCCGAGGGATGGGGCGGTCAGCCCAGTGGAGGTCAAAACAAAAAGGAGAACACACAATGGCAGTCGTATCCATGAAGCAGCTGCTCGAAGCTGCAACGGCATCTACATCATTGACCTGCAGAAGACGGTCAAGAAGCTGGAAGAGGCCTATAACTTTGTCCGCGATCTGGCAGCAAACGGCCAGTCCATCCTGTTCGTCGGCACCAAGAAGCAGGCGCAGGACGCTATCAAGGAAGAGGCTGAGCGCGTCGGCCAGTACTACGTCAACGCCCGCTGGCTCGGCGGCATGCTGACGAATTTCCGCACCATGCGCACCCGTATCGACCGTCTGGCCCAGCTGAAGAAGATGGAAGAGGACGGCACGTTTGCAATGCTTCCGAAGAAGGAAGTCATCAAGCATCAGGGCGAGATCGCCAAGCTTGAGAAGTACCTCGGCGGCGTGAAGGACATGAAGAAGCTGCCCGGCGCGCTGTTCATCGTTGACCCCCGCAAGGAGCGCAACGCCATCGCGGAAGCCCGCAAGCTGCACATCCCCATCGTTGCCATCGTTGACACCAACTGTGACCCTGACGAGGTTGATTATGTTATCCCCGGCAACGATGACGCTATCCGCGCCATCCGTCTGATCGCAGCCACCATGGCCAATGCCGTGACCGAAGGCCGTCAGGGCGAAGAGAACACCGAGGCTCCCGCAGCCGAGGAAACTCCCGCAGCCGCTGAATAATCCGTAATATTTATAGCGCCCGCCGCATGACGGGCGCTTTTCAAAAGATACAAACAGGAGGAAATTACAATGGCATTTACTGCTGCTGATGTCAAGAAACTGCGTGAAATGACCAACGTCGGCATGATGGACTGCAAGAAGGCGCTCACCGAGACCGACGGCGATATGGATAAGGCAGTTGAGTGGCTGCGCGAAAAGGGTCTGGCGAAGGCTGCTAAGAAGGCAAACCGCATCGCTGCCGAGGGTATGGCATACGCTACCGTCTGCGAGAAGTGCGGCGTCGGCGCCATGGTCGAGGTCAACTGCGAGACTGACTTCTGCGCGAAGTCCGCTCCGTTCGTTCAGTTTGTCAAGGATATCTGCCAGGTTGTTCTGGAGAACAATCCCGCCGACGTCGAGGCAATCAAGGACTGCACCTACCCCGGCACCGATCTGAAGGTCTCCGAGGTCCTGCCCGAGAAGGTCATGTCCATCGGCGAAAACCTGCAGATCCGCCGCTTTGCCCGCTTCGACAAGAACACCTCTGTGTCCTATGTCCATGCAGGCGGCAAGATCGGCGTTCTGGTCAACCTCGAGGTGGAGGGCGGCATCGACGCCACCACCATCGGCAAGGACGTCGCGATGCAGATCGCTGCGCTGAACCCCCGCTTCTGGGACAAGAGCTTCGTGACCGACGATGTCCTCGCAGAGGAGAAGAAGATTCTCGTCGCGCAGATGGACAACGACCCGAAGATGGCTTCCAAGCCCCAGCAGGTCAAGGAAAAGATCGCTGCAGCAGGCCTTCCTCCGCGGCAAGGCTCTGGGCGTCAAGGATGGCTCCATGTCTGTTGAACAGTACATGGCCCCCTCCGCGAAGCTTGGCAAGGCCGTACCAGATGCCCATGAAAACGCCGAAGCAGGCGTGGCCCGGCACCACGGCCCGTGCACCACGCGGTCGATAGGCCGTACCATTAGTACATAGCTGATATTTTCCCACAGCGCAAAGCCGAGCGCAACGAAAACGGCGTACACCACGCCGTCGAACTGGCAGTTGAAGGCGTCGGAGCGCCATGTCCGGCGGCGGAGCAGGATATACTTCGCGCCCTCCTCGGAAAAGGCGACGATGCCGAAATACATGATGGCGTTATACGCCGCACTCCCTCCTCGAACCACAGCCCGAGCAGAAAGCTCCCCGCGCGCTCGAGCACGAGCGCGATAAAGGTGGCGGCAATGCCGTAGAGCACGAGTGAAATAAGCAGGGGTGCGGGCTCCTTTTTCCAGCTTGTCCGCGCGGTAGACATGGACAAGCAGGAAAATAGCCGGCATTACCGCCGCGGCAATGAGGATCGGGTTGGTATAGAACAGGAACATGGGTCCGCCTCCGTATTTTTATTTAGAATATTGAACCACAAAACAGGATGAATGTCAATGCATCCCCCCACTTGCTCCGGCGGCCGGGGCATGATATACTAATAATTCAAAAAGCATCTGCAGGGAGGTACGCACGGGATACGGATCTGATGCTCCATACGCTGTTGGAGCTGGGCGAGAGCATGCTGGCTGACGGCGCGGACGTGCGCCGCGTCGAGCAGACGCTCTCGCGCATGGGAAAGGCCCTACGGTGCGGTGCGCATGGACGTGTTCGTGATCACGTCGAGCATCGTGCTCACGATGTGCTTTGCCGACGGCTCGGCCGCCACGCAGACGCGGCGGATCGAAAAATCCGCCATGACGGACTTCGGAAAGCTCGAGGCCATCAATGCCATCAGCCGCAGCTACTGCGAGCACCCCTTCCCGTGCCGGAGCTCTATGACCGGCTGCAGCTGGCCAAGCGCTGCGAGCCTGCGCGGTGGAAGCTCTTTGCGGGCAGCTGCCTGGCCGCGGGCGCGCTCGCCGTGTTTTTCGGCGGCACAGCGCTCGACGGACTGGCCGCGGGACTGTTTGCGCTGGTTCTGTGCGTGCTGCAGATCGTGCTGCCGCCGCTATGTAAGAACAAAGTGCTGTTCAACTTTCTTTCGGCGTTCGCCGTCGGCGGGCTCATTTGTCTTGCGTGCAGGCTCGTGCCCGCGCTGCACAGCGACAAGATCATCATCGGCGATATCATGCTGCTGATTCCCGGCCTTGCGTTTACGAACGCGGTCAAGGATATCTTCATCGGCGATACAATTTCGGGCGTCATGCGCCTGATCGAGACGATTTTGTGGGCAGCCGCGCTGGCGCTGGGCTTTGCGCTGGCGGGCTGGCTTCTGGGGGTGTAGCGATGTCCAATTTCATGACGCTCCTGACGGCCCTGCTCGGCTCGGCGGGCTTCGCCCTGCTCTTTAACGTCCGCAAGCAGCTGCTGCCGCTCGCGGCGCTCGGCGGCGCGCTCTGCTGGGGCGCGTATCTGCTCGCGGGGGTCTGGACGCAGTCGGTCTTCGTGCAGTCGTTCGCGGCCAGCGCCGTCACCGCGGTCTGGTCCGAGATCCTCGCGCGCGTCAAAAAGACGCCCGCGCAGCAGTATCTGATTGTCGGCCTCATCCCGCTGGTGCCGGGCGCGACGCTGTATTACGCCATGAGTGCCGTCGTCCAGCAGGACTGGGCACAGGCGCAGTTCCACGGCTACCGGGTCACGGCCTTCGTGCTCGGCATCGCGGCCGGCGTCAGTCTGACGCTGAGCCTGTTTGAGATGCTGCTGCACGCCGTGCGCCATGCCCATGCAAAAAAACAGAGGTAAACAAAATGGAAAAACGCTGTATCATCGTCTCCGGCGGCCGCCCCGGCCCCGCGCCGCAGCCGCAGCCCGGCGACTTTGTCATCGCCTGTGACCGCGGCTACCGCTACTGCGCGGGGCTCGGCTTGCAGCCGGATCTGTTCATCGGGGATTTTGACTCGTATGACGGCGCGGTCGACCCCGCAGTACCGGTCGAGCGGCTGCAGCCGGAGAAGGACGACACCGACACCGGCCACGCCATCCGCCATGCGCTGGATCAGGGGTACCGGACGCTGATCCTCGTCTGCGCGCTCGGCGGGCGGCTCGACCACACGCTGGCAAACATCCAGAACGCCGCTTCGGCCGCGGCTGAGGGCGCAAACGTCACCATTCTCGACGAACGTGAGGAGATCACCTTCCTGACCGGCGGCACGCTGCGGCTGCCAAGACGCAAGGGCTGGGGCCTGTCGGTCTTTTCGCTGACGGATCGCTGCACCGGCGTCTGCCTGCGCGGGGTCAAATACCGGCTGGAGGACGCCGTGCTCACGAACCGCGTCCCCCCTCGGCGTCAGCAACGAATTCGCCGCCCCGAAGCCGAGATCAGCCTCACGCAGGGCATTTTGATGATCGCGCAGACGAAGAAATAAGTTGGGGCCCGCTTGCCTTCCCCTGCAAGGGGGAGCCTTTGGGGCGCATTCTGTAGGGGCGGGACAAATAAAGATAACCTCCACGCAAAAAGGTGCAGACCAGCAAATTTGGTCTGCACCTTCTATTTATAGCAGTTGTTCTACGGCAACTAGTATCAAATCTGATGCTCCCGTATCAGGCGGCACGTAGTAAGACGCCCGTAGGGTGAGTCTCGTGTGGAACGCCAGACTGAAACACTGGTTTTTGCCTAAAATCAGATGCAGCATGCACCAAACGCGTCCAAGCACGCTTTTCTCCCCTATCTTTTCTCTTGCGAGAGAAAAGATAGGGCCGCCGGAGGCGCGTCAGAAACGACCACGACGGAACGAATCCTTGCAAGCAAGGCTTCTTATCCTCTGTGCTCGTTTCTTCCTTTCAAACCGCAAACTGAATTTGCGGTTTGGGTTTTCCCTTCATGCAAATCTGCAGGAGTCAATCCCTCAGTCCCTGCGGGACATTTCCCCCTTTATACAATCGGCCCCTGAGAGGGAGCCTTCGGGCGGGCTTTTATCTGTGTGTGCCGACGAAGAAGATGGAGATGACGCCGGGGCCGGTGTGGGCGCCGATGACGGGGCCGACGTAGTTGATAATAATATCCTTGACCGGGGTCAGGGCGCGGATCTGTTCGGCCGTGTACCTTGGTGACGTTTTTGAGGGTACCGGCGTCGTCCATGTGCATGACGGGCTTGATCTGCAGGACGGTGCCGACAAGGGCCGTCGCCGCGTCGACGCGGCCGCCGCGCTTGAGGAACATCAGGTCGTTGACCGTGAACCAGTGGCAAAGATGCGGGATGGTCTCGCGGACGAAGTCCGCGACCTCGTCCATAGACGCGCCGAACTGCTGCTTTTTGGCCGCGAGGTAGACGAGCAGGCCCTCGCCAATGGACGCGCAGAGCGAGTCAATGGCGATGAGGCGGTGCTCGGGGTATTTTTCCCGCAGCTCCTGGCAGGCGATCGCACCGGACTGATACGTTGTGCTCAGTCCGGAGGAAAAGCCGATGAAGAGGATATCCAGCCCCTCCTGCAGCTTCTGCTCCATGACGACCTTGAATTCCTCAACGTTCACGGCGCTGGTCGTGGCCTTCTCCCCGGAGGCGATGCGGTTAAAAAAGTCATGGAAGCCGATCTCACGGCCGTCCAGATAGTTGGCATAGGTCTCTTCTCCGATATGTACATGCAGCGGCAGGACGGCAAGATCGAGTTCGTCCGCCAGCGCCTGCGGCAGATCGCAGGAGGAATCCGTTACGATTTGAAAGCGTTTGTCCATAAGAACCTCCGGTTTGAATTTGATTTTTATGTTGATCATTATACCGCACCCGGCCGCAAAATGCTATCTAAAAAACCGGACCCGGACTCTACCGCCGGTAGAGCGGCGCTTTGCCTCTTTTCGCAGCGGAAAAAATGTGGTAAAATAGAAAAAATATCTGAAATCGCAGGAGACCTTATGATGAACCACGAACCTGAATCCGGGTTTTCTCCCGAAGATGCCCCGGCGTTCCGGCGGCTGCGTGACCGGCGGCTGGCCCGGCGCCGCCGCGTGCTGCGCATCGTGCTGCTCGTGACGCTTTCGGCCGCGCTTCTGGCCGGGGCGGCGTTCTACGCGCACCGGCAGCTCATAAAGCCCTATCTCGATACCCCCATCACCGCGCCCGAGACCGCCGAGACGCCTGCGGAGCCGCAGACGCCCGCTGAACCCGAAACCCACACCGGAACCCGAGCCGGAACCGGAGCCCGAGCCTGCGCCCGAGCCGGAACCGGAGCCGGAGGCGCCCGCGCTGACGCTCGCGCAGTCGACCGAGGCGACGCGGGTGCTCGATCTGGAGCTCTATTCCTCCTCCGCGGTGCTGGTCGACGTGCAGAGCGGGACCGTACTGGCAGAGAAGGCCCCGGACGCGAAGATCTATCCCGCGTCCATGACGAAGGTCATGACGCTGCTGGTGGCGGCGGAAAACCTCCCGGATCTGGACGCGACGTTCACCATGACGCAGGCCATCATTGACCCCCTCTATCTGGCCGGGGCGTCTATGGCCGGGTTTGTCGACGGCGAGACGGTCACGATGCGCGATCTGCTGTACGGCGCAGTTGTACCCTCCGGCGCGGAGGCGACGGAGGCGCTGGCGCAGGCCGTAGCCGGGAGCGAGGAAGCGTTCGTGACCATGATGAACGAAAAGGCCGCGGCGCTGGGGCTTACCAGCACCCACTTCATGAACACCAGCGGTCTGCACGACGAGAACCACTATTCGACGGTGCGCGAGATCGCACTGATCCTGCAGGCGGCTTTGCAGAACGAGGTCTGCGCCGAGGTCCTCAGCACGGAAAACTACCGCGCGAGCCGGACGGAGCAGCACCCGGACGGGCTTGCCATGACGAACAAATTCCTCTACCGCGTCCATCACGAATACAGTCTCGGCGGGGCGGAGATCACGGCCGCCAAGACAGGTTACACCACCGAGGCCATGAACTGCTGCGCAAGCGCCGGAAAAACGCCGGACGGCAGAAGCGTGATCTGCGTAACGGCGAACGCGTGGACAGGTGAATTCTGCATCGAGGACCATATTGCGCTTGACTCCAAATACTGCGGCAGCGCAGAAGCTGAATAACGGGAGGGAATCGGATATGAAAAAGCTTTCCCCGCGCGTGTGGCTGACGCTCGTTCTCGTCGGCCTGGTCGGCCAGTTTGCCTGGACAATCGAAAATATGTACTTTAACGTCTATCTCTACAACACCATCTCCACCGATCCCGGCTACATCTCCGCCATGGTCGGCTGGAGCGCGGCTGCTGCCACGCTCACGACGCTTCTGATGGGCGCGCTGTCTGACCGCGTGGGAAAGCGCAAGCTGTTCATCTGCGGCGGATATCTGCTGTGGGGACTTTCCACGGCGGCATTCGGACCTCGTGACGGTCGAGAACGCGGCGAAGCTGTTCCCGCGGCCGCGGCCAGCTGCTGCGGCAGTCATGATCGTGGTGCTCGACTGCGTGATGACCTTCTTCGGCTCAACAGCCAACGACGCGGCCTTCAACGCGTGGATCACCGACACTGTGCCCAATGAGGCGCGGGGCAAGGCTGAATCCGTGCTGGCCATCCTGCCGCTGATCTCGATGCTCGTCATCTTCGGCGCGTTCGACAGCATGACGCAGCGCGGGCAATGGCGCAAATTCTTCGCCATCTTCGGCGGACTCGTCACGCTGACGGGTCTCGTGTCCGTCTTCCTCATCCCGGAGCCGAAGCTGGAACCGAGACGGGACAGCTATCTGAAAAACCTTGTCTACGGGCTCCGCCCGACTGTTGCGAAAGAGAACCCGGCGCTCTATCTGTCCTTTGCGGCGTTCTGCCTGTTTTCCGTGGCCGTGCAGGTCTTCTTCCCGTATCTCATTATCTATATGCAGAACTATCTGCATTTTGACGGCTACGCCCTCGTGCTCGGGCATTGTACTGATCTTTGCGTCGGTCGTGAGCGTGCTCTCCGGCCGCGTGATCGACCGGCTCGGGGAGTTAACGTGCGTGCTGCCGGCGGCAGGAGTCATGTTCGCCGGCCTGCTCGGCATGTTCTTCGCGCGGTCGATGCTGGCCGTGATCCTGACGGGTGCATTATGATGTCGGGCTACATGCTGGTCACGGCGATTTTGTCCGGTGTCATCCGTGACCATACGCCTGCCGGAAAGGCCGGACATTTCCAGGGCATCCGCATGATCTTCGGCGTTCTGCTGCCGATGATTTCGGGCCCGCCATCGGCGCAGCGGTCATTCGCGGCAGCGATTCCACCTATGTTGATCTCGGCGTTGTAAAGACTGTGCCGACGCCGTCCATTTTCCTGGCGGCGGCCGTGGTGCTGCTGCTGATTCTGCCGCCGGTGCTGCTACTTCGGAAAAAGGAGGATGCGGCATGCTGACACGCTGGGGTGAAACGCTGGACAAGGAGCACGTGCTGCAGGAATATCCCCGCCCGCAGCTTGTGCGGGAGAGCTATTATCCTCTCAACGGCCTCTGGGACTATGCCATCACGGCCTCCGATGCCTGCCCCGGCGCGTGGGACGGGCAGATCCTCGTGCCCTTTTCGCCGGAAGCGCCGCTGTCCGGCGTGGGGAAGACGCTCCGGCCGGGGCAGGTGCTCTGGTACCGGCGGCCGCTGCCGCTCAAAAAACGGGCGGGCATGCGGACGCTGCTGCACTTCGGGGCGGTGGACCAGCGGGCGTGGGTGTACGTCAACGGTCTGCTCGCGGGAACGCACACAGGCGGCTACACCGCCTTTACCCTTGACATCACGAAGCTGCTGCGGGAGGGTGAAAATACCCTGACCGTCGCTGTGCGTGACGATACGGACACCGTGCCCCTCTCGCGCGGGAAGCAGAAGACAACGCGCGGCGGCATCTGGTACACGCCGCAGAGCGGCATCTGGCAGACCGTGTGGGCGGAGCTCGTGCCGGAGCGGTATATCGGGTCTCTGCTCTTTACCCCGGAGCTGCCGGCCGGGCGCATCCGCTGGCAGGTCTTCTCTGCCGCGCCGCAGGGCGCGAAGGTCTCCGTCTGCTATCAGGGCGAGCCCGTCGCCGAGGGCGGGACGGACGCGGACGGCTGCGGCAGCGCCGTTCTGCCGGAGCAGCTGCACCTGTGGTCCCCGGAGGCGCCGAACCTCTATGACGTAACCGTCACATTGGGTGATACCGTCAAAAGCTATTTCGCCATGCGCACCGTCGGCACCGGGCATAGATGCAGCAGGTCATCCGTGCCTGCTGCTGAACGGGCAGCCGTACTTCCACCACGGCGTGCTGGATCAGGGCTACTGGCCGGACGGGTTATATACCGCACCGTCGGACGACGCGCTGATCTATGATATCGAACTGATGAAGCGTCTGGGCTTCAACATGCTGCGCAAGCATATCAAGGTCGAGCCCATGCGCTGGTATTATCACTGCGACCGGCTGGGCATGCTGGTCTGGCAGGACATGCCCTCCGGCGGCGAACAGTACAACCTGCTGACCATCTCCGCGCCGCTCATCACCGGCATTCATCTCAAGGACAGTCATTACCGCCTCTTCGCCCGCACCGGCCCGGACGGGCCGCGACAGCTTCCGGCAGGAGCTGGAGGAGATGATCCGGCAGCTGCAGAACTGCCCGTGCATCGTCTTGTGGGTGCCGTTCAACGAGGGCTGGGGGCAGTTTGACGCGAAAAACGCAGAGCGTCTTGTCCGCAAGCTCGACCCCACGCGCCTCATCGACCATGCCAGCGGCTGGCACGATCAGGGCGTGAGCGATGTGAAAAGCCTGCATGTGTACTTTAAGCCCTATCGCTTTAAACCGGATAAGAAGGGCCGCGCAGTTGTTCTGTCGGAGTTCGGCGGGTACAATCTGCCCGTCGCGGGCCACACGTGGAACGAAAAGAACTTCGGCTACAAGGGCTATCAGACGCCCGAGGCGCTGGGCGAGGCCGTGAAAGCTCTATGAGACGCAGATCATTCCGGCGCGGAAGGCCGGGCTGGCCGCCGACGTTTACACGCAGCTGAGCGATGTAGAGGATGAGGTCAACGGCTTTGTGACCTATGACCGGAACGTGGAAAAGCTTCCTGAGCGCCTGATGCGGGCCATCGCGCAGGAACTGAGAGGAGATTGACCATGAAAAAACGGATACTGGCGCTGCTTCTGGTGCTGACGCTGCTGGTGCTCGGCGGCTGCACAGTGCGCGACACGGTGCAGGTAGTGGGTGTCTCAACTACAACTTTGCAGGAGCTTGCGGACGCCGCCCTGTCGGATGAGACCGAGGCCCCGGAATCCGGCGACCAGTTCGTCACCGCGGAAAGCCCTGCGGAAACTCCTGCGGAAGCGCCGCAGGACGAAGCGGCCCCGGCGGACGAGGTCTCGAGACCACGGACACCGTCGGCGAGCATACCTATTATTATGATGTCGACCATGTCGTTTTATATCTCGATACCTACGGCCATCTGCCGGAGAACTATATCACCAAGGACGAAGCCCGCGCGCTCGGCTGGGAGGGCGGCAGCGTTGAAGCGTATCAGGCCGGAGCCGCCATCGGCGGCGACCGCTTCGGCAACCGCGAGGGGCTGCTGCCCGGAGCAGACCGGCCGGAGCTATACCGAGTGCGATATCAACACCGACGGCGCAGATTCCCGCGGGGCAGAGCGCCTGATCTTCTCGAACGACGGGCTGTATTTCTACACGTCTGACCACTACGCGAGCTTTACGGAGCTCACCGTCGACGGAGGGACGGTCGTATGGAGCCGCTGAGCTTTACGATCGACTGCCGGGAGCTGGTCTCCCGCGCCGCGGCGCATGACAGCTTTGCTCGCGTATTCTCCCTGCCCGCAGGCTACGGGCGGAATCTCGACGCGCTCTACGACGTGCTGACGAGTCTGCCGCCGTGCCGGATCACGCTTGCGGGCACGAGCTGCCTCTATCTCCTGCTCGGCGCATACGCGGAAAAGCTGCTGTCGGTCTTCCGCGACGCGGCGCGGGACAACGAAAATATCCAGTTCCATGAAAAATCAGAAATTTTTTGAGCATTTCTCTCTGTTTGTCTATATTGCAAGAAAGCGGGCAATTTTCCTTGTGGAAATCGTCAATTTACAAAATACGGTGTTGTCGGATAAAATACGCAATATGAACGAATTGTGAATTCATCGTTCAGGAAAGAGATTAAGGAGGAACTATATGGGGAACTATATGGAAATCCAAACTGGCGCATTGGTAATCGTTCTTGCGTACATGGTCGGCATGATGATCATCGGCTATGTCGTCGGCAAGATCAACATCAAGGGCAGCGCTGACTATCTCGTTGCAGGCCGCAGAATGGGCCTGTTCATGGTCGCGTTCTCCCTGTCCGCCAACAACATTGGCGGCGGCTCCACCACGGGCCTGGCCCAGAAGGCCTTCGGCGCATGGGGCGTCAGCGCGATCTGGTACGTCCTGGCGGCGTCCCTGGCGATGATCCCCTGGCTTATTTTGCTCCCAAGATCCGCAAGACCATGGCTGTCACGATCCCCGAGGTCGTTGGCCGCCGCTTCGGCAAGCTCTCCAGCAACTTCACGGCGGTCCTCAGTGTCCTGTCGCTGTTCTGCCTGACCTCTTCCCAGATCGGTGCTTCCGGCGCTGTTATCAACGCGCTGATCCCGTCGATCCCCCTGAACGTCTGCCTGCTGCTGGCCGGCTTCGTCACCATCTTCTACACGACCTTCGGCGGCATGATCGCTGACCAGGTCTCCGACCTCATCCAGTTCGGTATCATTCTCGTCGGCCTTGCCATCGCAACGCCGATCGTCCTGAAGCATGCGGGCGGCTGGGAGGCCATCTCCGCAGCTCTGCCCGGCGAAAAGCTGAACATGACCCAGATCGGCTGGGCCTCCATCATCGGCTACTTCTTCAACTACTTCTGCACCTTCCTCTGCGGCCCCGAAATGGTCTCCCGCTTCGAGACCTGCAAGGACGAGAAGACTGCAGTTCGTGCTTCCTTCCTCTGCGCCATCCTCATGGCTGCCATGGCAATTTTCCCGACCCTCCTCGGCCTCGCTGCCTTCGCTCTGAAGGATCAGCTGCCCAGCCTTGCTGAGAACGGCTCCAACGCCATGATGGTCGTCACTGGCACCTACGCGCCCGGCATCATCACCGGTCTCATCTCCGCCGCGATCATCTGCGCGACCATGTCCTCGGCAGACTCCAATCTGCTGTGCATGTCCACGATGATCATCAACGACATCTACCCCGGCTTCGGCGGCAAGAAAAAGCTGAATGACAAGCAGACCATCTTCTATACCCGTCTCTGCAACGTCATCGCGGCGCTCATCGCCATGGGCATCTCCATGTTCGGTGTCTCCCTCGTCGCCATGAACACCTTCGCATTCGGCATCCGCTGCGCAGGCCCGTTCGCGGCCTACGGCCTCGGCCTTGCCGTTCCGAAGGCCACGAAGAACTCCGGCCTGATCTCCATCTTCACCGGCACCATTGCCTTCGTCGTCTGGCAGCTCCTGTCCAACGGCGGCACGCTGTGGTTCATGATGCCGGTCGTCTTCGGCAGCCTTGTCTCCGTCATCACGTTCTATGTTGTGAACCTGATCGAGTGGAAGCGCGGCGTTCCCGCTGCTCCCTCCGCTTACGCTGTCGAGGAAGCCAAGTAAGACTCCCCCGCCCCGCCTGAGGGCCTGAACACAAGCAAGACCCCGGATGATGCGCTGCATCATCCGGGGGTTGTTTTTCTCTGATCGTGTTCCTGCCGCAAACAGGCAGGCATGGCGGCTTTATCCGTAACTTTTCCATGCGTTCTATTGACAGGAAGGAATTCCTGTGGTATCCTGTGTTATGACAATGATAGTTGTCATTTAGACAAGAAAGATTGTCAGACAAGAGAGGTGCTGTATGATACTGCGAAATCGTTTGAAGGAGCGCAGAGCTGCACTAAATGTGAATCAGCAGGAAATGGGGCGCTTATGCGGCGTATCACGGCAAACAATCAGCCTGATTGAGCGCGGGCGGATTATTCGCCGTCCGTTACACTTGCTCTGACGATCGCGAAGGTATGCGGCGTTACGGTTGAAGAAGTCTTCTATTTACAGGAGGAAACGGAAAATGAAAAATGACGAAATCAAAGAGGCAAATCGAAAAGCTCTGCCTAAGTTTTTGCTTTTTGCGGTCGTATGTGCGATTGTCGGCGGCGTAATCGGCTATTATTCCGGTTACAGTGCAGCAAAAGGAGGGATGGATGAACTGGTCGGCATGATGAAAGAAACGGGAGCGTTTTTCGGAACGCACATTGCTCCGTGGCTGATGGTTGCGATAGCAATCATCGTGCCTGTACTCTGCCTCCCGATTTATCGGAGTGCAAAGAAATTGCTTGCTGCGTGGGACGGCGAGGATGAGGACATCTCGGATACGGTTGACAGAAAGCTGTCTGCTGTGATTTGGACTCAAGCGTAGCCCTTTATCGTCTCCTATTTTCTTATTGCAGCGTCCTATTCCGGTGGCTTTGCAACATTTGACAGTCAAGAACAGCACAATCATCTTTTTTTTTCATCGGCGTTGTTGCTTTTTTCGGCATAATGGCTGAGGCGACGATTATTCAGCAAAAGTGCGTGGACACTGCCAAGCGGACAAATCCCGAAAAGAAAGCATCCGTCTACGATATGAGATTTCAGAAAAAGTGGCTTGACGACTGCGACGAGGCCGAGAAACTGATGATCGGCAAGTGTGCGTTCAAAGCATACGCCGCAACGAATATGGTGTGTACGGTTTTGGCGATCGTGCTTGCGGTCTGTGCGCTTGTGTTCGATATTGGATTCCTGCCCTCGCTCACGGTCTGCCTCGTCTGGATCGTCAATTTGTCGGTGTACTGCAAGGAGGCCATGCGCTACTCAAAAGCTGGGAATAAAATTTCCTAAATATAATTTTGGAGGATGCGCAAATGGACAGTCTTTATCTCATTTTGCTTGCCCTGTTCCTCCTTGTGATTATCCCACGGATAATGCGGCAAAGAGATTGGCAGCAATCAGGCATATTTTGAACCGAAAAATGCGGAACAAGGAGAACAGTGAAATGAAAGAATTGGCAAAACGGTTTATCGGCGAAGAGTGCATCATTTATACGATCACTTCAAATGACGGCAGCGTACAGGGAGTGATAAAAGAAATTGACGACGGCGGTATGGTCATAGAGAAGAAGACGGGAGAACTGGAGATTATCAATCTGGATTTTGTCACCCGTATCCGGCAGTATCCGAGAAAGAAGAACGGCAGGAAAAAAGGGCGTCGTACTCGACTGACAAACCGCCCGCGGGCCAAAGGGCCCGCGGGCGGAGTTTTTGCTCCGTTCGTCAGCTCGTTTTCCAATAGATCTCCGCGCCCGCCTGTTCCAGGACGCGGACGGTCTCGTCCGCGCCCAGCGGGATGGAATCGACGTAGAGGTTCACCGTCTCGCCCGGGGTGTTGGTCGTGACGATGAACATCAGGTAGAGCGGTGTGTAATCCGCGTCGTCCTTCGTCCCGACGCCGCTGACGTCCTCCGCGCCGAGCCGGCCCGCATTGATATCCGCCAGACAGGCCGCATAGAGCTCCCACGCATGCGCGCCTGTCAGCTCCAGATCCGCGTCCGACGCGTTGGAATACACATAGCACGAGAGCACGTTCGCCTCCGTGCGCGGCGTATCGAAAGCCCGTGCGGATGCGCACGCAGTCGGGGCTGTTGTAGAGCGAGGAGAACTGCGAGATGAGGCTGCCGGACGCCAGCGCGTCCGCCTCGTTGTAGACCACGCTGTAGTAGCGCTGCAGGAGCCGCCCGTCCGTCAGCCGGTAGCTGATGTAGAAGCCCTGCGTCTGGTCGGTCCCGCGCTGGTAGTCCGTCTTCCGCTGCTCCTGCCGCGGCTTTTCCTCCACGGCGGCGGTGTGCAGGGCCAGGACGCGGTCAATGAACGCGGGATCCTGCGCGAGGTGTAGAGGCCCTGATACTCATTTCTTGTCAGCCCGGCCGCCGCGATCTGGCTGCGCTGCGGAAGATACCGCGAATAGCCGAACAGGTCGAACTTCGCTGCGCCGAACACCACCGCCAGCACCAGACAGCAGGCCGCAAACCCGCTCCAGCCGCTGCGGAAGACGAAAACGGTCTTCTGCAGGAGCATTTTTCCGGTAAAATAGCCCACGAACGCACCGATCCGTCAGAAACAGCAGCACGTACCAGAAATTATCCGCCGCGTTGCCCGAGAGCAGCTCGACCAGCAGCACGCCGATGACCAGCGCGCAGCCGATCGTGAAACCCATACAGTGCCGCCGGGCGCAGCTGGCGCACGGCGATCACGTCGCCGCTGCGCTCCATCTCCCGGTGCTGCAGCAGCAAATACGCGCAGACGGCGAAGACCACGCCCACGCCCGCCAGAATGCCGAGATAGCCCCAGCCCACCAGATGCGGGTTCGTCTCATAGCCGATCGCGCCCGCGTCGACCCATTCGGTCGCCACGCGGAAGCCGCCGCGCAGCAGGCCGAAGACCGGCGAAGCGTAGGCTGCGGCGCGTTCGGCCGCGGTCGTCTGACTCGCGGGCATGCCGTAGACAAAGGTCTGCATCAGATGCTGCACGATCGACTCGAGCACGTAGGCGGCAAAATTCAGCATCCCGTAGACGAGCGGCGCAGCCGCCATCTGCCCGACGACCATGCACACCAGCGACGCAAACGAGAAAAACAGCAAAAAACCCATCGCCGTCGCCGCGAACACCTGCATCGCGGGCAAAAAGGCCGACACGCCGAAGCCTGCGCCGACCGCCCATAACAGCAGCGACGACACCAGCGCCGGCGCTGCGCACAGCAGCAGCCCCGTCAGGTAGTTGGTCAGAAACAGCGTCCGCCGTCTGACCGGCAGGGCTGCATAGAAATACGCGCTGTTCGTCCGGAACAGCCAGGAAAACAGCGCCCAGGCGAGCAGGCCGCCGTAGACAAACGGCACGACCGACGCGCCGGTCACCGCGTTTTCCAAAATCGTCCGCTCCGCCTGCACGAAAAAGTCCTCCGTGCACACCGACACGCCGCGGCAGTAGCTGTACAGCCGCAGCGGCAGCAGCAGCTCATACAGGCAGAACAGCCCCCAGACCGGCGCGGTCCGCCGCAGGGAGCGGCGGAAGATCGCACGGTCAAAGCATGAGTTTTTTGACGTCATATCCGCTCCCTCCCAGCTCGTACATGAAAATTTCCTCCAGACTCAGCGGCAGCAGGTCGCACAGCAGCGGCTTCGTCCCGGCCAGACGTTCCGCCGTCTGCGCGGGCTCGCCGCGGATGATGAGCGTCTGCACGCGGCCAAGCGTGCTCGCGTGCAGGACTGCAAAGGTCCTCCGGCAGCGGCTGGTCCGTCACGAGCTGGACCTTGACGATGTTCTCCTGCAACTCGGCCAGTGACCGCTCCAGCAGCATCCGGCCCGCGTGCATCATGCCGACGTGGTCGCAGATATCCTCCAGCTCGCGCAGGTTGTGCGACGACACGAGCCCCGTCATGCCGTAACCGGCCACATCCTCCACCACGAGACTCCAGATTTGACGCCGCATGACGGGGTCGATCCCGTCAACCGGCTCGTCAAGTATCAGATAGTCCGGCCGCATGCTAAGCGTCAGCCAGAAGGCTGCGTGCTTCTGCATGCCCTTGGAAAAGCGCCGCAGCGGCGTGCGCTCGTCCAGCCGGAACACATCGCGCAGCGCGTCAAAGCGCTTTGCGTCGAAGCGAGGGTACATCGCGCGGTAAAAGGCCGCAGCTCGCGGAGCGTCCCGCCGCCAAACACACCGAGGTCGTCCGGGATATAGCCGATGCGGCTTTTGATCTCCGGGCGGATTTTCATAGACCGGCAGACCGCCGATGGTCACGCTGCCGGAATCCGGACGGAAAATGCCGGTAATGTGGCGGATGGCGGTGGTTTTTCCCGCGCCGTTTGAGCCGACAAGGCCATAGACCGCGCCCTGCGGCACGGTGAGCGTCAGATCGTCCAGCGCTTTTTTGGCCGCCGAAGGTCTTGGTGACATGCGAAAGCTCGATCATGGCGTTGGTTCCTCCTCTGTGCGCAAAAGCGCGCGCGAGTTCGCCTCCGCTCAGGCCGAGCGCGCGCAGCCGCTGTGCTGCCGTACAAAACGCATCTACTGCCTGCTTTTTCTGCTGCTCGGCAAGCTGGTCAATCTGCGCGACGAACGAGCCCTTGCCGGCAACGGACAGGATATAGCCGTCCGCCTCCAGCTCGCGATAGGCCCGCTGGATGGTGTTGGCGCAGATCGCGGTGATCCTCGGCTCGTCGCTCGGGCCGTTTGCCGGACAGCTGCAGGACCCGGTAGAGATCGACTACCACGAGATCCCCAACTTCCTCACCTCCACCGCGCCCGGCCACGCGGGCAAGCTCATCTTCGGCGAGCTGGCGGGCAAGCGGCTCGTCTGCCTCTCGGGCCGCTTCCACAGCTACGAGGGCTACGATTTCGAGCAGCTGACGCAGCCGGTGCGGCTTCTGAAAGCTGCTCGGCGTCCAGGCGCTGATCGTGACGAACGCGGCCGGCGGCGTGAACGAGCGCTACCGCCCCGGCGATTTCATGCTGATCGCCGACCAGATCAAGCTCAACGGCGCAAGCCCCCTGCGCGGCCGGAACGTCGACGAATTCGGCCCACGGTTTTTTGACGTCACCCGGATGTACACGCCGGAGCTGCGCGCTCTGGCAAAGACCTGCGCCGACGAGCTTGGCATCTGCGTACAGGAGGGCGTATATTTCTTCATGCCCGGCCCGCAGTTCGAGACGCCTGCCGAAATCCGCACCATCCGCACGCTGGGCGGCGATGCTGTTGGCATGTCAACTGTGACGGAGGCGCTGACAGCGGCGCACTGCGGCCTGCCGCTGCTGGGCATTTCAGTCATTACCAATCTGGCCGCCGGCATGACCGGCGCCGCCGTCTCCGGCGAGGAGGTCAACGAGAC
>VOFC01006180.1_pt1 | contig 34019 bp, 46 predicted proteins | sample 5384161 | NCBI WGS metagenome assembly VOFC01 (sample SAMN12384722, study PRJNA508395) | human gut metagenome | isolation source: healthy gut B | host: Homo sapiens | reverse complement strand
CAATCTCCGTTATTCCACGAAGACTTTGTAGCTTTTTCGTGGAAGCAAACGGAGATTTTCTTGTTTATTTTCCCAAACAATATCGGTTTGTATGATAGAAATACGGATAGACTCCATGATAACTAAGTATTAAATTAAGTATTAAGCCGTGCGGATAAGTATATCAAAAGCTACGATTAATACTTAATACCTAATACTTAAATCATATTTCTCCAAGAGCAAAATTTTCCGGATGTTTTCCTTTGAAATCCTTGAAGTAAAGTTTGATTTCTCTCATGTCCTTATTAATATCTCCTGACGGCATGATAGCTTTCGTTGCCGAAATCGTTTTCTTGCTGTAATCAATACCAATCAGGACGATAGGAACCTGTGCTTTCAAGGCTATAAAATAAAAGCCTTTTTTCCAGTTTGGATTCGCTTTGCGGGTTCCTTCGGGAGTGATAGCCAAATTAAACTTTTTATATTCGGCAAAATTATGAACCATCTGATCTACTAGCGAGGTCTTTCGACCGCGGTCAACGGGAATTCCGCCAACTGCTCTGAAAAAATCCAAGGGAAAAAAAACCATTCTTTTTCATCATGAAACTTGTCTTGCGGCCTATAGCACCATAAAATAGTTTTCCAATAAATAAATCAAAGGTTTGTTGTGTGTGGAGCGGCACATATCACGCATTTATCATAATTAGGCACCGTAACGTTTGTCTTCCACCTAACAGGCGGTAATAGATAAAGCTATAAATTGCTTTCTTCATTCTGATGTTAGTTCAATTTCCCTATGGCCTCAATAATCTCGTTAACCTTTGCATTGAAATCTACTCGGAATTTTTATAAAAACCTTTCACATTACCCGGTTCTGTGTGGCTGATGCGAGTCAACAAATTCATCCTGCATCTTCAGTACCTCTGCCATCAGTTCATCTGCTTTCACCTTGTCTGTGCCAGGGATGAACATACTGTTGATTAAACACTCGGTGAATAATTCTCCTGCGATATAGTTTACGTTTTTTTTTAGTTCTCTCTACTTGCCATAATCTTTACATTTAATGGTGAATAATAAAAAACTTGCAGTAAAGATAGGTACTTTTTGATTTGGGCGAATTATACGGGGAAAAAATAAGATAAGGGAGTTTTTTTAATATCTTTTTATATGTATATAAACATTTCTTTATTGTGGTATTAAATCAAAGTATGGGATATATGATATGAATTAAATTTAGACGTTATTGAATGGAATATGTCCTGATATTGTATAATGGTATGAATATGTGGAGAACTTTATTTATTTCTATTCCTTTTTGACAGATTATTGAACCTTTGGAATAGATAAAAGGAGTATTTTTACAGTATTCTTATTTCTAGGTGATAAGCAGGCAAATTTTTTATCTAAATAAATTAAAAGGAAGACAATGGATTTAAGTTTTTTGATGGAGAGAAGGCATTCCTATTTTATATCTATGATATTACTTTGGATGTCTTTTTAGTTTGGTTAGTCAGAGTAGTGGTGCACAAAATCTGGAGAAAATAATATGTAATGGTATTCCTTGGTTTGATGATCAGGGAAGAATTGTAAATGCTCATGGAGCATGTATTGTGGAAGATGCCGGACGGTATTATTTATTCGGAGAATACCGTTCGGATGAAACGAATTCTTTTGTTGGTTTTAGTTGCTATTCGTCCGACGATTTATCAAATTGGAAATTTGAACGTATCGTGCTTCCAATACAAAAAAGAGGGATTGTTAGGTCCTAATAGGATTGGTGAACGTGTGAAGGTCATGAAGTGCCCTTTCTACTGGAGAATATGTGATGTACATGCATACCGATGATACAAAATACTGTGATCCTTGTATCGGGTATGCCACTAGTAAAACGATTAATGGTGAGTACATATTCCAAGGACCTTTTAAAATAGGGAATGAACCTATTCGAATGTGGGATATGGGAACTTTTCAGGATACCGATGGGACGGGCTATTTGTTGATTCATGAAGGAGATATCTATCGTCTTAGCGAGGATTATCATTCTGCAGAAAAAAGACTCGTGAAGAATATGGCTCCTGGTGGCGAGTCGCCTGCCATGTTTAAAAAGAAGGGTATTTATTATTTCTTGTTTTCAAATAAGACGAGTTGGGAAAAAATGATAATTACTATTTCACAGCTCCGACAGTGAGTGGACCGTGGAAGAAGGGTGGTTTGTTTGTCCCTGAAGGTAAATTGACGTATAATTCACAGACTACTTTTTGTCTTTCCTTTGACGCAAGGAAAAGATACAATTCCAATGTTTATGGGAGATCGCTGGTCCTTTCCTCATCAGGCTTCAGCTGCCACTTATGTATGGATGCCTATGCAAGCGGATAAGGGAACACTTTCCATACCGGAATATTGGCAGGCATGGGATATAAAAACATTATCACCGGTGGACGCACTAGATAATGGTCAAATATTATCCCTCCGGAAAATACGATCTGAAGCAGGATGGGAAAGGAGAGGGGAACAGTTGTGCTCAAACTTGAAAAATAGTGTATTGAACATTCCTTTTAGAGGTACGCAGGCAGCTATAATAGGAGAAGCCAATTCTCATGGTGGATATGCAAGGGTGAGTGTACTTAATAAAAAAAAGGTAAAACTTTTATTCGTCATTAATTGATTTTTATAGTAAATATCCGGAGTCAGCTATCCGAATAGTAACTCCAAGTTTTACTAAAGGAAAATATATTTTGAGAGTTGAGGTTACAGGAATTTCACCAGTGTGGACGGACAAGACAAAAGCTCGATATGGTAGTGACGATTGTCTGGTTACATTGGATAAAATAGTTGTTTTTGAATAATATATTAATCATGGTAAAAAATAAAATGGAAAAATTAAAGAAGATGTTACCTAAGTTTTGTGGCTTCCTGTTTTTCGGAACGATGTGTACATTTGTTTCGGCACAGAAAATTAACTATCAGGTGAATCCTCAAACAGGAGCCTTGCAAACATTAAGTATTGCGAACGACCCACAGAAGATGAACTGGTTGGTAGTTACTGACGGAAGTCAATATCGGTGGGTCAAGGAGAATTATGGATGGGGATTAGGATATGCGACTCAAGTAAAGGGAAATCGGAAAGAAAAAGTATCTTGGGAAATCCCTACAGAAATGAAGCAAGAAGGAAACGAGATTGTTTATATGGCAGGTGACATACGTATATGTGTGAAAAGAAAAATGGTAGAGGATGAGCTTGTAGAAGAGTATACGTTTCGGAATCAGGGAAAGGATAAGGTGGCACTTGTTGATATAGGCGTCTATACGCCATTTAATGACAATTATCCGGGTTCGCGTACATGCATAAATGCACGTACCAATACCCATATTTGGGAAGGAGAAACTGCCGCTTATGTAAATGCTCTTCGAATGGGAGGCCATGCACCACACTTGGGGTTAGTGTTGACTAAAGGAGCAGTTAAAGGTTATGAGATATGGGAGCGTGGCAGAGATAAAGGCAATTCTCATACAAGAGGGATTATAGCTCTGAATTTGCCGGATTTGCAATTGATGCCCGGGAAAGAATATTCGATGTCCTGGTGTTTATTTGCTCATAAAGGCATAGACGATTTTCGTCAGAAACTGTTGGAAAAGGGAAGTGTATTTGTTTCTTGTAATAAATATGTGTTTGAAAAGGGGGAGAAGGCATGTATAGAGCTGGCTGCTGAAACTTCCATTCAGAAATGCGTATTAAAAAAATCAGGATATTCATATTCCGATGAAAAAGCGAGGTAACTTGTGGATAGCAGAAGTTAAGATGGATCAATTAGGAGAGAATCGTTTTGATATTTTTTATGGGGAGGGGAAACAAACGCACGTAACTTGTTGGGTTATTGATAATGTGGACAGCTTGATAAAAAAAAACGGGTTGACTTCATTTGACCATCAGCAGATGAAAGAGTCCAATACACGTAAAGATGCTTTCATGGTTTATGATAACGAAAAGAATGAAATATATTTGAATGATACCCGTAATTGTAATCCTGTTGATCGGGATGAGGCGCCGAACGTGTCGGGATGGGAGTTTTGTTGGCTAAATATTATCAGCTACATCCTAATGATGATATAAAAACTGCTTTGTTGAAGTATGCAAGATTTCTACGTAATAGATTGCAGGAAAGTGATTACAAGACATTTTCTTCTGTTGACCGTAAAGGACGAAATAGAGCATATAACTATGCATGGGTTGCGGATTTCTATTTTCAAATGTACAAAATCACAGGAGACAAGCAATATGCAGTGGATGGCTATATGACTTTGCGGTCTATGTTTCGTCAGTTCGGACATGGTTTTTATGCTATAGGGATTCCTGTGCATTTAGGGTTGCAAACATTGAAAGTTGCCGATATGGATGTTGAATATGAAACTCTGAAGAATGATTATATACAGGTTGGAGATACTTTTTGTGAAAAACGGACTGAATTATCCGGCCCATGAGGTCAATTATGAACAAAATTGTAGCTCCCTCAATTATCTTTTTGTTACAGCTTTATATGGAAACGGGAATTCAAAAATATTTAGATGGAGCTAAACAGCAAATGCCGGCATTGGAAGCGTTTAATGGAAATCAACCAAGTTATCATCTGAATGAAATTGCTATCCGGCATTGGGATGGTTACTGGTTTTGGAAAACGGGAGATGGGGGAGATACCTTTCCTCATTATTGGAGTACATTAACAGGAGCTGCTTTTTATCTGTATGCACAATGTGTCGGAGATAATACTTATAAAAGACGTGCTGAAAATATCGTAAGAAACAATCTTTGCCTGTTCTTTGAAGATGGTAAAGCCTCTTGTGCTTATATCTATCCCAATAGAGTAAATGGCGTGAAAGCCGGATTTTTATGATCCTTATGCTAATGATCAGGATTGGGCATTAGTTTATTATTTATTGGTGAATAAGGATATTTATTAGTGAGTGATAGCAAGCTTTTTTAGATAACAATAAAGCCGGTTAATGTTTGAAGTTAACCGGCTTTTATTGTGACTTTATCTATTTACTTGTTATTCTGGGATACCCAAAGCTGTAAATTCGTAAATGCCGTCAGCCCACATTGCGGAATTACCTTTATGTACATTGACAACACCATAGATGCGTAGACGTAAATATCTATAGGCTGTAGGATCTTCTACATTCAGAATCAGAAATCCCACTTGCCAATTTGTTCTACCATCCACAAGCATTTTGTAACTTTTGCCATCCGGACTCCCTTCGATTGTGTATTTATAGGCTGCTTCAGAGCCATTGACTAATCTTGTGGAAAGATTAATTTCTGAAATTCTAGCTTTTTTTTCTGCATGTCTACAGTGAACATATAAAAATGTACCTATGGTAGCATTTGAACTTTTTGGAAGTAAGTAGAGGAGTCTAAGCTCGCTCCATCCGTAATACAGTCAGCTTTGACTCCTTTTGCTCCAGGTACAGCAGATGTAACAGGAACGTTTAATGTCAAATTCTTACCATTTTGTACAGGGATAATTCCATAATTGTCATTGAATTCCAAATATCTGTAATAATCCATGGAAGCATAGCCTTTATTAAATGCAGCAATAGATTCTAGGAAAGTTACCGTCCGGAGTTTTATATTTCCGTTGTGCCCCCCAATGGTAGCTCCATACTCCATAAGTCGTTCCTACTTTACTAATTCTATTAAACTGTGCATCAAAAGTAGAATTGTTGCCGATTTCTCTCATAGGTGTCCATTCACCTGCCAAGTCAGTTGTTGAGGTATACATGGTTTGACTCGGATACCATCCGGACGCTTTGGAACTGAAGAAATAGTATTCTCCGTCTTTTTTTGATGATTGCAGGGGTTTCCCGATGCAGTCCTTTACATATTGTATTAACTAATTCGACTGGTTTTGTCCAGGAGGCATCCAATTTATATATATTTATATCACTGTTTGTGTTAGTGGCAGAAAGGAGATATGCCGTATTGTCATCATCAATAAAAAAAGCGATTGATCTCTTGAATCATGTCCTAATGGACGTTCCATAGTGCATACTTCAAGTTTACCTTTAGGGGTAATTTGCGCTATATAGATTTTAGCTGCTGTGTATCCAGTTTCATCTTCATAATGTGAAGATAATACGTCTTTTCCTGTTTTTGGATTATATCGGAACGCATTACCTTCCATTTTGACATTCGGATAAAAGGCTAACTCTCGAGGAGTACTCCAACTTCCATTTAATCCTGTTTTAGAGTAACTTTCAGTGATTAGCCATCCTTTTGAGTTGTTGTCCATCAACAGTCTTCTCCGTATTTTCTATTTTATAGGAAAAATAAAGATCATTGATTTTCATTCCTTGTGGTTTGTTGCCGGAGGAGTCTTTTGTGATGTATTTGCCATTCAGGTTGTCGTAAACTTTACTTTCACCGGTAGGAATAAAAGTGGTAGCTTGTTGAGAAATGGAAGTCGCAACTTTTTGTCCGTTATAAAAAGCTTCTATATGGTAAGTAAAAGTTTTGTTGACCATTAGGTTGTAATCATCGTATGTGTTACCTTTAGCTTCTCCAATCAGGTTATTGTCACGGTATATTTTGTAGAGGTCAGCATCTTTTCGTTGCATCCAGTTTAACTTGACATTGTTGACTTCATTGCTGCCTGCTAGTTTGAAAACAGTAGTTGTGACTGCCCAACTAATTTCTGTCTCCATACTGATCTCTCGGGGTTGAAAAGCGAAAGAAGGAACAATTGACAGATTGGGCAGACATATAAAAATGAATAAGAGGTAGATCTTTATTCGTTGCTTTTTTATATTCATAATCTAATTAATTTAATTAATTGTTTGAAATATGTCTGGAAGTTATTGGGCTCCCATTAGTTTCAAATTATTAGTCCTGTAAGTTGCAGCGAAAATGTCTGCTTCTTTATATTGGTATTTATCTGAATCGAAATATACAGCAAAAATCCTGCATAAGTTTTTTTAGAATATTCTGTAAGGTATAAACTTGTTCCATCGAATGTATTTGAACCGGAAACAGTAATATATTTCTTGTCTTTTGCATTCTGTATCTGATAATAACCGTCTTCTAGCAAGTTAAATATCCAACATTGAGCATCATTCTGTTTTTCCGGATTTAAACGCAGGGTTCCGAACAATGATTCTAAGAATTTTCCAGTTTTAATGTCTTTTAGTTTATATCCATTAGGAATATCAGTTTTAATAAACTCCAAACTTAAATTAATGGTATCATTGTCATCTGCTATACTAAAACCATTAATCGGTTTTGATACCAAACGGTCTGAGTTTTTCTCCAATAGTGAATAAATATTACCGTTTATGATCTTTTCAGCTCTTTTATAACGGTACATTTTATCAAAGATACTTAAATCCCATTGGTTATACCACTTCACTACTGGATATCCTGAACGCATACTGATCGGCAACCATACATGGTGGGATTTCTCTACATTTTTGGAATTCCAGCGATCTCCCCATATAGATATATGCATTTGTTTTATTGTTCACTTTAAAAACATAGCAGCTTTGTGAATTATAAGTTACTTGTTTTAGTTTGTCTACTGCAAAGTTGCGACCGGTAGTCCATTCATTTAAAATACTAGTAGTATATGCTGTTTTTCCTGGATTAGGAGCCCAGCCAGTACAACCCGAGAACAACCCATAATAGTAATCACCAACTTTAAAAATAGCTGGTGCCTCGTATTTTAGCCCTTTCAATATTTTGGTTTCAGTGGGGGTGGGTTCTAAATAATCATCTCTCAATAAAGAAACATTCATGTTGGTGTTCATGTCTGTTGAACAGAAATGGTAGGCATCTCCGTTCGTATCTACAAAAAGAGTTTGGTCACGTGATTCGTTTTTTTGTTGGGACGAAAAGTTTTATATAGTATATAGGGACCCTCTATTTTGTCACTTGTTGCCACACAGACTCTTGCAGCTCCATATCCATCACCACTTTCCCAATGAGTCCACATGACCCACTTTTTTGTTTTAGGGTTATAAATAACCTTAGGACGTTCGAATAAACGTCCATGCGATATGTCATTCATGTCTTCTTTAGGTTCTCCTTTTGTTTTTAAAGACAACCCTAGCCGCTTCCAATTATATAAATCTTTAGACTGATAGCAACTTACCCCATTAGAAACAAAGCCTGTGCGATCTTCTCCAAACCAATAATAAAATCCATTTTCAAATACTACACAACCGCCATGTGCGTTGATTTGTTCTCCGTTTATATCATTCCACAAAAACACCCGGACTAATCTGAGTGTTTTGTGAAAAAGCAGAAATAACAGAAAACATAAAGTATATAAATAGAATATGTCTCATAATTTTGCTATTTATTCTTCTATATTTTAATATATCTTTTGGCAATGTTATTTAGATGGAAGATTAATTGTTATAGTAGGTTGCATGGGGGCATAGGCACCGATTCATCAATAGTGAAGTATTCTATATCTGAAGTGTTATCCACGAAACCAAATTTAGGTGAATAAGTGCGTGATACTCCAGTAAGTTTGGCATTGTCCACACAAACAGCGCTGATATCATTTCCCCAGCCTCCACGTCCTACTGTGAAAGATACACGTATCTGTTTGCATGTGGCAGAAGTAGTATAGTCCATTGAATAAGTTTCCCAGTTGTCACTGGCAATTTCTGTGATAACTTTTTTCTCTGGATCTTCGACTTCTTCTATAATCATTTTACCTGTGAGTTTTTTCCTTCTTTTTGGCTATTCCTCCCTTTAATAAGGCAGATAATGTAAGTTTCGTTAGGTGCAACATCTACCACTTGCATTAAAATACCATCACTCCAACCTGTTGCCCATTTGTAAGGTCTGATCTCAAAAATGTGGTTATCCAAATCCTGATTGTTATCTATTTCTTCTGGAAGAATCTGTTGTTCTGAATTCCAACGGTCACCAATAACGATATCCCATCCTTCAATTCTAGTAGCTAATTTCGTTTCTGGATTAATGTCAAATTCTCCTTCAAAGTTCGGATTCTTTAATAGATTCTCTACAGCTTCGCCAACTTCTCCTGCAAAATAGGGTTGTGGAGCATAGTCCATAATGCGAACAGAATCCACAGGAATTCCATCTCTATAGATAAAGGCGCGATTGTCCATGGCGTTATGGCAAAGCGATAAGTGTGTGCTTGGCCATCATTATTATAGAACTTACCTTTTCCCTCCTGTTTTCCCATTTGTAGCCGGATTGTTGATCTCTTTTTATATGCATTAAACAATCCGATTTTCGTTAGAGGTGATATATGCTTTGAATCCATAACCTTTTTTCATTTACGAAATAAGGATAAAAAACTTTTCTCCGAATCATCTGTTTTTATTCTGAATTCAATTGTATATCCTTTAGTGTTGGGAGTAAATTTTTAGTGAATTCTGTATCATTTCCTTTCATATAAACAGGAGATGCAGCAATCTCTTTTACAGGAAGCCCGTTCCATATCCTTTTACACTTACATAAGAACGGGTATCCCCGCTTCTTAGAATGATTTTTCCTTCAGTCAGTATTTTAGTACTGTTCAGGGTTACGGTTACTTTTTGTTTTCCTGAGTTGGCTGGTATTATAGTTGGAGTTACAGTAAATCCATTCGGAGCAGTAATCGTTATTTCTTTTCCGGGTAATGCTTTAGAATCTACAAAGAAGGAAGATGATTCATTTGTACCATTGATTGTTAATGATGGCAGATGCTCATCTGTTGGTGTTTGTACCGTTTCTTTAGGTTCATCTTTAGGCTGAACTGCATAAGTGGCTGCTGTACTAATTACTAGTAATGCCATTGATAGGAACATGATTTTTACATATCTCTTTTTTTCATGATACAGAAATGTTTTATAAGTTAATTGTTTAATGATTGAATTTTGTTCAAAAACACCATTTATTTATTTTTCGTTTGCAAAATTGCAGAATCCTATTTAATTAGGAGTACTATAATAAGTCAAATGCGTTTAATTTTGAATTATCTATTTGATAAAGGGCAAAAAATCATTCAGAAAGGTTTAAAAATAGACCACATGTATCTTTGTTAGCCTTTTTGTATTAGTATATTTTAAGAGATTTGAGTATCGTTAAAAGCTTTTTTTGTTTAATATTGCATCAGAAATACATCTTTATACTGAGTGTTACTATGAAACACAAAATGAAATTATATATAATACTTGTTTTTATTCAATTGTTTTCGTGTGCCTTTGCACAACAAATGTCGGTATCTACACTTCCATTAAATAATTATTTGCCGTCAAGTACTGTTTTACGGGTTCATTGTGACCGGGAAGGCTTTTTTGTGGTTGGGAACTAAAGATGGCCTATGTCGTTACGATGGTTATCGGGTATTAGTCTTTCGTTCCGGATTAAAGACTCGGATCTTTTGACGAATAATGAAATTACTTGTATTGCGGAGAAATAAAAATGGATATTTATTTATAGGAACTAAAAAGGGATTAATATACTGGATAAGCGAACTTATCAGATAATACCAGTTATACACAATGATTTGAAAGATCAAGAGATTCGGACAATGATAGTGGATAGTGAAGGGTGGATTTGGATTGGAACATTGACATCTGTATTTCGTTGTTCTGCCGATTTTTCTTTTTGTAAAAAGATATGATTCTGCTTTACCTGTTACTAGTGTGAATTCTATATATGAAGATGCTGATAAAAAAATTTGGGTAACTTTATGGGAGAGGGATTACACCGATATGATTCGAAAAAGGATACATTTGTTGCTATGCCTCAAATCGGAACATTAAATAACCCGTTTAGAGTTTTTCAGGATGATAAGAAACAACATTGGATATTGGCTTGGGAAAGTGGAATTTTTTTGTTTAATCCTGAAGAAAAACAGGATTTGATGTATAGGCATGTAGATATAAAAAAGTGATGAGCATTGGGATGAAAGTGGTTGTTTTAGTATAACTCAAGATGATAAGTATGGGTATATATGGATTGTATCTACACAAGGTCTTTATGCTCTTCAAAAACGTCCGGGAGATGTGATAAATAGTGTTGATATATCTTCTATATCTTCTAAATTGAGTAATATTTTTAGTGAAATAGTAAAAGATAAGTCAGGTAATTTATGGATTGCTGCCTTTAACGAAGGATTGTCCATGATTGATTTAAATAAACCTTTAATTCAAAACTATTCTTTTCCTTCTATTCGTGAAAAACTGGTTTTATCACAAATATAAAAAAATATTTATGAAGATGGTGATGGTGATCTGTGGATTGACCAAAATCGTTGGGGAGTAGGGATCTTCAATCCTGGAACAAATAAACTTCAACTTTATACAGATATTCCTTCTTTGAAAAATGTGCCCAATTTGAGAAATATTAGTTGTATCATATCTGTTCCATTATTGAATGAAATTTGGTTGGGATCTGAATATTATCCGGAAATTTATAGAGTGAAAAAAGAAAAGGATAGGATAGAACTATTAGGGACCTTAAATTTGAGTAACTATGCAGATAATCCAGGATTTCCACGCATTTTTTTTGAAGACAGCAAACATAATCTTTGGGTTGTAACAACTAAAGGTATTTTGGTTAAACCAGAAAAAAGAGAAAAATCTTCAAGATACAAAATTTCCGTCAATGGATATAACTGGGATTGGGAAGGTAAAGACGGAACTTTATGGATTGGTACAAGAAAACAAGGTGTATATAATGCTATAGTGTCCTCTAATCTGACATTTGAAAGAAAGGTTTAAAAAAATCTGACTACTCAAACAGATAAATTGGTTAGTGATAACATAGGAGCAATTTGTATAGATGATAATGGCTTGATGTGGATGGGGAGTCAGGATGGTGATGTGTTTACATATGATCCTCGGACGAAGAAAGTTGAAAACTTATCCAATATGTTTGATATGCTCGAAGAAGGTATTTTTAATATTATAACAGATCAGTTAGGGCATATTTGGATCTCTACCAATAAACGAGTTATTGAGTATGATCCTAAAAATGGTGGTATTATGGATTACTCAACAATGGATGATGTAATGGTAAACTCATTTATGCCTAATTCTTATTTGAAAACTCGTTCTGGAAAAAATTCTTTATGGAGGAAATAAAGGGATTTCGGTATTTACTCCTTATGAACATTTGTCTGATAATCCTCGTAGAATTAGAACAATGGTGGCAGATGTGAAGATAGATGGTGTCTCCAGTCTTTTGGAAAAAGGATAATCAACGTTTCAATTTGAGGAGCCAGACTATTTCTTTCGATGCAGGAGATAAGAATATTGAGATAGATTTTTCTTCCTTAAACTATGCATTTCCAGATAAAATTAAATATGCATATAAGATGGAGGGGTTGATGATGATTGGGTGTATGTTAGAGGTGACCGTCAGTTTGCATTCTATAATCAGCTTCCTAAGGGTAAACGGACATTTTATTTGAAGACAACAGATACAAATGGATTGTGGAGTAATTATATTGCAGAAATTCAAGTATCTAAGGAACCTGCGTTTTATGAAACTTGGTGGGCTTATATGTTCTATGTTGTGTTGGTTATTTTATCTTTATATCTTTTTTATCGAAGAATGAAGAGACGTTTACAATTACGTCATGAGTTAAAGATAGCACAAATCGACAGGAAAAATCAGAAGAACTAGTTCAGACTAAATTACGTTATTTCACAAATATATCGCATGATTTATTGACTCCGCTTACTATCATTACATGTTTGATTGATGATGCGGAAATGACGAATGGTAGTCGAATCTCCCAATTAAGTATGATCCGTTCCAATGTGAACAAATTGCGAAGATTATTGCAGCAGATTCTGGATTTTCGTAAGGTGGAAAGTGGAAACATGAAGTTATCTGTTTCGAAAAGTGATATTGTTTCATTTATAGATGATGTATGCAAGGTTAATTTTTGCGCCATTAATAAGAAAAAAAAAGTCAAACATTTACTTTTTCTACAGAAGACAAACATTTAATAGCTTATTTTGATAGAGATAAGATCGATAAAATTGTATCTAATTTATTGTCCAATGCTTGTAAATATACAAGTGAGGGTGGGGAAATAAAATTAATAATGAAATCCTATCAGAATGCTGAACATACTCATTTACGTATTCAAGTTGTTGACACAGGTGAAGGGATTGCTCCTGATGATTTGGAGAATATCTTTGAAAGGTTTTTATACAGCAAATAAAGGAGACGAAAGTGAATCTAATGGGATTGGACTATCATTGACAAAAAGATTTAGTTGAATTGCATCATGGAACGATAGAGGTAGAAAGCGAACTAACTAAAGGTAGCACTTTTACTGTAGATTTTCCTATTGATAAAGACAGTTATCAAGAAAATGAGTTGATAACGGGAGAAACTTCGGTTAATGATAAAAAGGCGGCTATGATTTTTGAACATGAAGACTTGGATGAGTCAGGAGTAGTCGAAGATGCACAAACCAATGATAATCATTTATTATTGGTTGAAGACAATGAAGAATTATTGTACCTTATGGAGAAAATTTTATCCAGACAATACCATGTTCTCGTTGCAAAAAAATGGGCTGGAGGCTTTGGATATAATAAAGGATAATGAAATAGATATTATCATAAGTGATGTGATGATGCCTGAAATGGATGGCTTGGAATTATGTCGTAACATAAAGTCTAATTTGGAAACCAGTCATATTCCTGTTATTTTGTTAACGGCTAAAAAATACGGCGGAAGATCGTATTGAATGTTAAAATGCAGGACCAGATGGATATAAATCCAAACCGTTTGAATTGAAAATACTCGAAGCTCGTATTAATAATTTTATAATTCATAAAAAAAAGTAAGCAAGAGGAATTTCGCACTAATGTAGAAGTCGATATTGATTCTTTGGAGACTTCTTCCATTGATAAAGATTTTCTTGATAAGGTTGTTTCTGTTATAAAATCTAATATGGCAGAGGGAGATTTTGATGTTGTTCAGTTAGCGGATGCTTTGGCTGTATCCAAGTCTTCGCTTTATAGAAAGATGAAAATAGCGACCGGATTGTCACCGATTGAGTTTATTCGGAACATAAGATTAAAGCATGGTAGCCAATTATTAAAAAATAAATCAATGTCTATTGCAGAGGTAGCCTATGAATGTGGTTTTTTCTAATCCAAAATACTTCGCAACTTGTTTTAAGGAAGATTTTGGTGTAACTCCCAAAGAATATCAAAAGTCTTGTTAAAATAGAAAATATATGAGTCTATAAAGGGTAGGTACGCATCTTAATGTAAAGGTGCGTACCTTTCTATATCAGTTTCTTTTTATACCCTCTGAATGATTTCTAGACTAATGTTGAATGATTTTTAAACCTATTATAAACTATGGCAATTATGATTCAAAATTGTACGTTTTTGAATGATTAGAGGACTTCTTTCTATTGGATAACTCGCACTTTTGTACTGCAATTAATGCATAACTAATACTTATATGATCTAAAAAACTTATAAATCTAATAGTATGGTGGTAACTTTACCTGATTTTTCTTTTGCAAAAGCCTTTTTGTCGTTTACTTGTCGCTGTAGGCTTTTTAGGATTTAGTGGGACAATAGTATCCCAGTCAAATACTCCTGATTCTGATTCTTTGGGAGTCTATAAAAAAGAAAGTTTTCAAGAAAAGAAAATTCTTTTTAATGTAGGACCTCGTTTAGTTGTAAATCGGGGAATGGATTCTGATAAGACGAATGATACTGTCGATATTAAGAATCTGCAACGCTCTCAATTTCTCTCTATTCAACAGTTGCTTAAAGGAAATGCATCCGGTGTGTATACCCAGGAAAACAATGGTGAACCAGGGAGTATACAAAGCATGTTGATTAGGGGAATTTCATCTCCGATTTTTTTCCAATAAAGATGTTTCAGGCGTTCAACCGGCAGTTTATGTAAATGGTATTCCGCTTTCTTTGGATCATCCATATATGTATGATATAAAACAGTACGATGTAAATCCTATTGGGAGTGCAACTAATATTCTAGCCGGATTGGATATACAGGCCATTGAATCTATTGAAGTTATTAAAGATCCTCTGGCTTTAGCTAAATTAGGCCCTTTGGCAGCTAACGGTGCTATCTGGATTGTGACAAAAGATGGATACTATGGTGGTAGCAATGTCTCTATTAATGCGTCTGGAGGAATTGTTTTTGCTCCTTCCAAAGTAAAAAAATGACTAATGGAGGATATGAAAGGGCATTTCGACAAAAGTTTTATGATACTTATAAGATACCTGCTGAACAACAATATTATCCTTCTTATTTAGCAGATCCAAGAGAATCATCTTATTTTGGAGAACCAGACTGGGCTGATTCCTATTATAAATCTTCTCCTCTATATAATGTGAGCGCATCCATTGGAGGTGAAAACTCATTAGCTAATTATATATTTACATTAGGGCTTACCGAGGAGTCCGGAGTTACAAAAAATGTGGGAAATACCAAATATAACATTGGTTTTGCTTTGAATATAACTCCTATACCAGGTTTTACTGTGAGTACTTATATCAATGCAAATAGAATTGATCGTAAAAGAAACAAAAACTTCATGGATCGTTTGACGGAGATGGAATATTTACCTGATTTGTCTACCCCAATTGCGCCTAGTGGTGGAGCCTATGAGCGTTTTCTTTGGTTATGATGATTTGACCAAAGAAGAAAATCTGAAACAATTTGTTGAATGGCTATTTATCTATGCGCTATATCAAAATCGCTTTCATGTGAATGCCGGAGTTCTTCTGGATTATAATACTAATGTGCGTCATGTATTCTGGCCTTCTACCCTTATGGAATCTGTCAGTTTTGTTTCTGACTATTCAGGATACAACAGACGATTGATTGGTAACGCTTCAGTTGGATATCTATTTGATTTGACTCCTGCTCATGCATTAGATCTTCGTTGGGATGGTTCGATACAAAGTGATTACTATCATTATAATTATAGTAAGGGGATATGATGGAGAAGACGATACAAAAACGACCAGTAACTCAGGAGGTTTTACAAGAGTTTATCGTTTTGCGGGACCGATTAGAAACGCGGTTGGTTTCTACTTCATTTGCTTTGATTATAATTTTAAAAACTTTTATATGCAAGTGCATTAATAAGATACGATGGTGCTTCTAATGTTCAGTTAGATAAACGCTGGTTGTTTTCTCCTGCTTTTTCTTTAGGATGGGATTTGAGAAAACAATTCTTTTAATAATTCAGCTCTTTTTCTAAACTGTCATTAAAAGCTTCATGGGCACGCTTAGGACATCTAGTACAATCAGACAGATTTACATTAGGTCCCAACTATGTTTCGTCAGAGTTGGGATGGAGTGGACAATCAATGATATCTTCTTCCAATGGTTTTGCAACAGTAACTCGTCCTTATTCAATAGGCTGGGTAGATTATGGTATGGGATGGCCTTATTCGGATAAATTAGGTATTGATTTGAATGCCTCTTTCTTAAATAGCCGTGTTAATATCGGGCTTAGTTTTTTATGAAAACCGGGAAAAAAGATATTATTCTTCAGATGCCTGTATCTCAAGAGTTTGGATATAAATACAGGTTTGTTAATGGAATGGAAATATCCAATAGAGGTGTCGAAATGAACGTATCGGCTTCTCCGCTTGCTATAAATGATCCGAAGCGTTTAAGTTGGGATATTTCTTTGAATATGAGTTTCAACCAGAATGAGTTGAAAAAACTACCTTCAGGACTGAATGAAGTTGTTACCAATAGTGGTAAATTTGAAGTAGGCAAGTCGGTTGATGCTTTCTGGATTTATCAGAATAATGGAATCTATGCTGATAACAGTGAGGTTCCGGTTAAGGACGGTAAACCATTGAGTATAAATGGAGTTCCCTTCCAAAAAAGGTGATCCGAAGTGGACAGATGTTAATGGAGATAATATAATTGATGACAATGACCGAGTGTTGAAAGGTCATGCACTTCCTCGGTTTATAGGAGGATTAACTAATCAATTCAAATATAAACAGTTTGATTTTTAGCTTTCATTGGTTTTTTGCTCTGGGGCATAGCGCACTGAATGTCAGAGATCAACAGCGTTATGATTTTATGACATTAGATCGTACGAAGTCCATCCGTTCTGTAAAAGAAATATTCTTTTGGCAAGAATTGCCGAATCAGAAAGATGATTATCCTATCTATAATCCGTTGAGTAAAAGTGTATCCATATAGAGCAGAGCAAGATTTATTCTTAGAAAAACTTTCATATTTAAAATTGAGAAATGTGACTCTGGGCTATACCCTTCCATTAAAAGGTGAAAAGAACCGGATAGTCAAAAGTCTTTATTTCTACTTGACAGCCAATAATTTGTTTACTATTACAGGTTTCTCTGGCAACGACCCCGAATTAGTTGGTTTCAATGGCAATTATGATGGCTACTACTCTATGCCTATCCCTCGTTCTGCATCCTTAGGCTTACGTTTCAAATTTTAACCTCAAAATATAGTAATATGTTCAGTAATTTATATCGAAAAATAACACACTTTTACTGTTATTGGGTGTTGGCTTTTTCTATGATACTTGTTTCCTGCAATGATTTTTTGAATGTAGAATCCAAACGTATAGCTAAGGAAGATCAGCAATGGAGTACTCTTGAAGATACTCGTGCTGCATTGATGGGAGTATATGGCTTGATGCGAGCTGCTTTTGGTTGAAAATAATGCATATTGATTTGTGGTGATTTACGCGGAGGAGATTTTAGTGTAACTGATCGTCTTGATCTTCAGGCAGTCGTAGATAACAATCTGAACGAGCCATTTCCGATAATGAAGGAAATTTCTAATTGGAGAAGATTTTATGCTGTTATAAACGCAGCTTCTATTTTTATAGAAAAAGGCTCCGGGAACTTTTGAAAAAGATAAATCCTATTCAGAAGAAAATCTGATGTTGGATATAGCACAAGCTAGAGTACTAAGAGCTTTTGCTTACTTCAATATGGTACGTATATGGGGAGATGTTCCTTTAGTTACTTATTCGTATGATAATGGCTCTTTTCCCAGGATGGAGCGGACGGACGCCAGTCTTGTGTTGAGCTATGCGAAAGAAGAACTGGAAAATGCATTAACAGTACTACCTTTCCAGTTAGGTTCTAAAACAAGCCTTTATTATGGTAAAGAAGGGAAAGACTGGCAAGGTATCTTATTGAATAAATTGTCTGTATATGCTATTCTTGCACACATCGCAGCTTGGGAAGGTAATTATTTGAATGCAGAAACTTATGCTGCGTATATTATGGACAATGCGAGTCGTGTAGAAGCAAAATATATTGGCGTAGCAGATCTGACCTCTTCACAGGGACTTTTTCTGACCAACTCCGACTGGAGAGTGTCCCGCATTGTAGGGCTTACTTTTGATCATAATGAAAGCGAGGCATCACAGAATGGACATCTTGAAGAATTGACATTAGCAGCTCCGCTTGTGCAGAAAAGCACTCCTGATATATACGTTTCAAAAAGACAGTTTGTTTTCCATATTCAATAATGTAGATTATCAAAGGTTCGGTATTGACTCGAAGAGTGGTAAATACTATACCAGTTATGTTCACAATGTTGAATCTCAATATCCTATTTTTAGTAAGATTAAAGTTATTCAGAATGGTAATCCTACGACTAATGATTATGCTATTTTCGGATCAGCACTGGTATTTAGTCGTCTTGAAGACATCACATTGCTTCGTGCAGAAGCTTTGTGTGCAATAAATCAACCAGAACAAGCTCTAGTACATCTTAATACAATAAGAACTGCCAGAGGAATGAGTGCAGTTTCTTATAAAAAAGATTTTAATAGTGATAAGTCAAAAGTTATTCAAGCTGTATTCGAGGGGAGAAGAATGGAACTAATGGGAGAAGGTTGGCGTTGGTATGACCGGATACGTCAAGAGAAATTGTTGAATAATGATACAAAACTACGAAAAACTAATCAATGAAGGAGGTATTTACTGGCCTATTGATCAGGATATTCTTACCAATTCTATGATTGAGCAAAATACTTACTGGCAATGAATCTGAAAACTATTGTTTTGGAACAGATTTTACGAAATATTAGATAGATATAAATACGTAAATTAAAAAATATATACTATGAATAAATCCGCAATAATAATCGGAGTAATAACTTTAGTACTTTTCGGTGCTTGCCGGGATTATGAGTCAGTTGCTTATACTCAGCCGGTTGAAGTTGAAAAGTATGATGGCACTTTTTTGGAATACCTTTCCGATGAAGCAAGCCATCTGTTTAATCAGAAATATGATTCAATGCTTGTCATTATCAATGCTGTTCCCGGTTTAAAGGAACAGTTGGAAAAAAAAGACGATGAGTATTTTACCGTATTTGCTGTACCGAATGAGTGTTTCGAATATTCATTTGACCAGCTCAACACCTATCGCGAACAAAAAGAAACAGGGGAAAGCACTTTTTTTAAAAAGAGTTACTTATTGAACCTTTTGATGTTGAAATTGAAATTCCTAATAAAGATGATCCGGAGAATCCCATCATTGAGATAAGGCATTATGATTATAGAGCATGCGTAGACACGTTGCTTTGCCGATATATATTCACAGGAAAGTATGACACGAAAAAGATCATAGAAGCACAAGAAAGTCTTTCTTTAGAGTCATACAAATATAAATATCAAATGAATGTATCTTGTACTCGGCAAACGGCTTCCGGCATTGTGGGAGAAGGAGTCAGGAGTTTCACTCTTAGTGATATGAATAACAGTCAGTTGAAGGATTTATGGAAATCTACAAACGTTGTTTGGCATGATATTTATACTCGCAATGCAGTTATTCATCTTTTGACCAATCAACATAATTTCGGTTACGATAAGTTTATTAATTATTTTAAAGACTACGGAAATGAGAAAAAATAGATTCATAAAGTTCTTTTTGCTTTCTCGGAATAGGAGCATACTCTTTTCTGAATACCTCGTGTGTTGAAAAATTCTTGCCTGATGTACAAGACGCATTTGATCGGGAAGTGAATTTTACTCAACAGCTATATAAACCGGTATTGGGTAGAACAACTTTGTTCTCAAATAATTTTCAATCAGGAAATTCAACGCTCCCTTTGACATTTGAAATAACTCGTATAGTGAAGGCAGATGGTAGTCCAGCACCAGAGTTGACTGATGTGTTTCCGGTAACCGTATGGAAAAGTCCTTATCTTGGAACAGAGAAAACTCTTGAAGAAATTGAAGCCAAAAGAACGCTAGAATATCGTCCGCTATTTCAGATACATAAACATTCAGGAGAATTTGTGATGTATTCTAATGCTATGTCGGCATTTGTCAATTGCTCTCCAAGTAAAGGTTATCTGTTTGATGTGAAGGTTGAGAATAAAGGTGGATATAAATATTTTAACAATTTGCAGCTGGTACCTTTGAGAGAGAGTGATTTCGAACCTTCCATTTATGATTCGGAAACCGGCCTGATAAAAGATAAAGATTATATTCCGGCAACTGCGGCTCGTTCCATTGTATTGGAGTCAGGAAGTTACACTTCGTCCGAAAAAATACAAGTCTATCTGCGGGAGAATAAGGAAAATACAGATAAAACTAAAACTCTGACTTTTCGCTTTTATAATTCAGATTATACTCCTATTTCGCCAGAGAAATTTAATCAAACAAAATGGGACGAATTGATTCATGGATTCAATAAGGAGATGGGGCTGATTATGTAAAATATGACGTTGTATATCCTATGCCTTTGGTTCAAGTTCCTTCTAAGTATACCAATAGTGAAGGTAATTTGCTTAAACTGCGTTTTGCGTATGATAGAATTACTGCTATGGGGATATCGTTTAGATTCGTATTTCGAAATAGAATTTGGAATTTACAAAGAAGCGCATTGGGAAGTTATCGTTGTGTTTGCAGAAGGTGCTCCGGAATTTAGGGATTATGAATAAACTTTGTTAGATGAATTTATATGAAAAAAGATACATAAATATATCATATTGGGCTTGTTGTGTCTGTTTGCTTCATTAGAAGCTTTTTGCACAAGAGGTGCTCATAAGTGGAGTTGTTAAAGACAAGAATGACAATCAGCCACTTCCGTATGTTTCGGTAGTCGTACGCGATAAATCGGGGAAAATTGATTCACGACACTCAATCTCTACTAATATAGATGGTGAATTTACATTGAAGGTGCCTGTGCCGGCAAATGTTACATTTACGTATGTAGGCTACGAACCGGTTGTTAGGAAAATCACGAAAGAAATGTCTAAGATGACTGTGTTGATGAGCTTATCGGAAAACATGCTGATGAGACGGTGGTTGTCGGCTATCAGAAAAAAGAGTCGGGCGGCTGTGACCGCTTCTGTACAGGTCGTTGAAGCGGAAGATCTTGTAAACACACCGGTGGCAAATGCCATGGAGTTGTTGCAAAGGTCGTGTTCCCGGGTTGAATATACAGATACAGAATGGTACACCGGGGGGGATGCCTAGTTTTACATTACGTGGTATTTCGGATATTTCAATAACCAAGCAAGGAGAAGATTTTGTACTAGGTTCGTCAGCACCTCTTTTTTGTGGTCGATGGAATTCCTTTGGAAAATATAGACATGAACTCTGATGTCGATGCGTCAGGTTTGTTGTCAGGAGCTACAGTGAGTCCGCTTTCCATGATACCTTTTGAAAACATTCAGAGAATGGAAATTTTAAAAGATGCTGCCGCAACCTCCTTATATATGGTTCTAAAGGTGCTTATGGTGTAATTATTATCGAAACGAAGAGAGGTAATGGCCCTCCCAAAGTTTCTTATTCGGGTAATTATGTGATTAAAACTCCTCCAAGATTGAGAGACGTTGCTATTGGTAATGCTGAAAGAAATATGCGTATCATGCAAATATTACAGAATGACACTTCCAGTTATTTCAGGGCACAATGAAATACATAATTTTCCGGCATTGGCAGATAGCTTGAATCCTTATTGAATAATAATACAGACTGGCAAGGACGTTTTTATGGTGTGACTCATAATCAAACACATAACTTGAGTTTCTCTGGAGGTACTTCAAAATTCAATTACTTGATTAATGGTAATTACTATACCGAAAAAGGAATTGTGAAAATACGGATTTCAATCGGTATGGTCTAAAGGCGCGATTAGGTTATAGTCCGAATGATAAATTTGAGATGGATGTCAATGTTTCCGCTACGTTTACACTGAATAGTCAGGGTAGTGGTAATGCTTTCACTCAATCAGGTGTTGCAAGGGATCGTCAGCTTCTTCATTATTACCTCCGCCGTCTATGTATATATCAGCCAGCGAAGCGTTAGCTGCATTTTCTGTGGACGATAATAATGTAAATACTGCATACGATGCGAGCATACGTATGGTGTATAAACTACCTTATGAATTTACACTTGACGGGATCTTTGGATATAAATATAATACGACTGAAAGAGAGACGTTTACTCCCGGAATATTAAATAATAATAGGTCCGAATGGTATAATTTGAGTCAGAACAGTTATAATTTATATGCACGTACTGTTTTAGCCAGGTCATTGGATTTTAGAATATTCAGATTAGGACTTCGGGCTGGTGTGGAAATTTCGACTAACAAAAGAAGTCATAATACGGTTAAATTAGTAGGAGGAGGTAGTGATTATATTTGGGGACCTGGAGCGATGCATAGCAAATCAGAGGGAACTACCTCATTTGTAGAGGATGAAAACACCCTTTCTTTCATTATAGATCCAAGCTTTAATCTAGGTTCGATAGGTCCACGAGGTGAACGTTATATATTCACTCCTAATATACGCCCTGAAGCGAATTCCACATATGGTAAAAAATAAAATGGACCATTAGTCCGTCACTCGGATTTAAATGGAACTTTAGTCGTGAAGCTTTTGCTGATAATTGGAACCAATTGAGCACAGGTGCATTGCGTGTTAGTTGGGGACGAACAACTAAGTACAGAGCTACCCGGTATGACATTTGGGGTACTTATCTACTAGGGGAGTGATACATATAATGGTATGCCTATAATTCCGATTGATTACGGCTTGTTACCAAATGACAACTTGAAACCGGTTACTTCTACTACATGGAATTTGGGTACAGAGTTGAGTTTCTTCAATAGCAGACTCCGTTTTACAGGTGACTTATATTACAGACAGACTGATAACCAATTGAGTGATATTGAACTAGCTGACCATAATGCATTTGAAAAAGTAAGAAGTATTGAAACAAGTTTGGTGAATTATGGATTTGAAATATTAATTGGCGGTCGACCATTACCTCAGCAGAGTCCTTGGACATTAGATTTATCACTGTCATTGGCTATGAATAAGGATGTGATCGCTAAGCTGCCGAATGAGGCCAGGCAAATCATTAATAGTGACGCTAAAATAATCAACCGTTTAGGGTCGAATGCATTAGCAAATTACTTATTGGTGAATAAAGGAGTGTATGCAACAGATGAAGATGTACCGGTAAATCCAGCTACCGGTGAACAGAATGAAAGCTGCTAATAATAAAAATAACGGATATGTTTATATGCAGGCTGGCGACCCGATATGGGTGGATGTTAATGGAGACTATATAATAGATGATAAAGATAAGGTGGTAGTTGGTAACTCTCAACCTCGGTTGACAGGTGGATTTAATGCGAACTTGAGATATAAGTCATTCTCCATCAACACAAACTTTTCTTTCACGATAAAAAAAAAAGGGATATTATCAATAAAGCATTAGCCGATCGCTTTGCTGCTTATGGAAATCCTCTTTCAAAAGACCTGAATGGGAGTGGGGCGATAACGCCTATAGAAGCATTTGATTTCTGGAAAGAAGATCATATATATGCCAAGTATCCCAATCCGTTCGATTACATTCGTGGAGGAACAGCCGATCATCAGGTGAACTTCTTCCGTCCGGACCAGACACTCTTCATGGAAGACGGATCTTTCCTGAAAATTAATGGTGTTTCAATCTCTTATGTTTTACCTAAAAAGTATTGGACTTTTTGAGAGTAGAACGGGTACAGTTGAATGCTAGTGTGAATAACATTTACACCTTCTCCAAATATTCAGGTGTAAATCCAGAAAATGTAAATAGTTTGGGGTATGATGTATCAGGAGGATATCCGAATAGCCGTAACTATACAATGGGAGTTTCAATTGATTTTTAAACAGATAAATCAGTGATTATGAAAAAAAATATATTCTTTATAATAGCGGCTTGTTCGTTTCTGCTGACAAGTTGTGGCTTGTTGGAAGTAAAGAGCGAAGATAAACTTCCCGGTGACGAATTCTGGATTGATGGCAATGCCGCCAATGTGGAAGGCTTCTTGATGAGCGCTTACTCTAATTTGAGAAAGGCAACTATGGGCAGCGGTGCATTTCTTACTGCAAGTGGTGATATGCGTTGCGCCTCTATCTCGCCATATAATAATGATAATGAAGGTAGAAGGGTAACCCAGTTGGCAGGAAATGAAATGAATGAGTTGAGAAATTCTCCAAATACCCCTTTTGGAGAGACTACTAAATGGAAACCATTTTATGAAGTTATACAGACTGCCAATATCTTGGTTAAAGAGATAGATCAAGTCTCTACTCTTACTGAAGAAGAATACCGGATGTTCAAAGCAGAGGCTGTCTTTCTTAGAAATTTGGCTTATTTCTTTATGGTGAGAGCTTTTGGTGATGTTCCCTATTATACGATAGCGTATAATTCAGCGTCTTTGCCACGAACTAACATGGTTATTGTGCTTCAAAGTTGTCTGGAAGACTTAAGAACAGGAGCTTTAGGCAATAGTCCTGAAGACCGTTTTTACCTTGGACATATAATTCAAATGCAAAAAAAGGAGTAAGAGCGTCTCGTGGATCGGTCATTGCGTTGATGATGCATATTAATCTCTGGTTGGCTCAATTCGATGAACAAAATAAAACAACTTATTATCAGAATGTGGTTGATTTGGGCGAACAGTTGGAACAGAATGACGGAGCTTATGAATTGTTAGAAATAAGCCGGATCTCAAATGTGTTCAAGGGAGGATCTAACGAAGGTCTTTTTGAAATAGCACAAAATATCAATGCTTCCAATGAAGTCTTTTCATCGATAGCTGTATTCTCTAATAATGTAGTTTATAGACATAAAGGAGCCAACGAAAATCCCATGTATTATTATGATGGTAGCTATATAGAGAAGATCTTCCCTTATATGGAAGAAGATTTACGGAAATCATATTGGTTCGATGAAAATATGTATTCGGCTTCCAGTGTGAATCGTACCGAAATAATAAAGTTTCTGAATATTGATTATTATGGAAACAATAGTATAACTTCTAATTCGGGAAACCAGATTGTTTTCCGGTATGCCGGAGCGTTATTGCTGTACGCTGAAGCACTGGCGGCTTTAGGTACCAATGACACAAAAGCTAATGAGTTATTGAACCGGATTCGTCATAGAGCCGGTGCGTCAGAAAGCTTCTCTTCAGGAAAAGAGCTGCAGGATGCTATATTTTGGGAACGACAAAGAGAACTGATTGGAGAAGGGCATTATTATTATGATCTGGTACGAACTGGAAAAATTTCTAATATCGCATATTGTGCGCATCCCATCAGACGTACGGATTTTAATGTAGGTGCATGGACATGGCCTTTACATAGAGATGTGCTGAAAAATAATACGAATATACAACTCAATCTTTTTTGGGAGTGAATAGAATAAATACGTAATTATAAAAACAAGGATATGAAAAGCAAGATAAAGATATGGCAACTGGTTATTGCTGTTATTACCATACCTATATTTATGGGTAATTGTACAAACGATAGTTATCTGATAGATGGAGGAAAAAGTAATCCATATTATGATGGAACAATAATGGAGTTTCTCCAGTCAAGATCCCCTAAAGATGATCCTAAAAATGATTATTTTTCCGATCTGATTGAAATTATCAGGCTTGCAAATATGGAAGAGGTACTTGAGGAAGAAAATGTAACATTCTTTGCACCGACTAACTGGTCTATCCGCAAAAGTGTCGCTCTGCTGAATAAAATGTGGTATCAAATGGGTAATGACAGTATTAAGAATCTGAAGCAGATAAAACCTTCTGTATGGAGAGAATATTTATCTATGTATATACTTAAAGATAAATATACGCTTAAAGATATTCCTCAAATTGATACAACTGCGATTGCTGCTTATCCGGGACAGACATTCATTACGTATGGTGGACTGCCAATGAATGTAGGAGTGGTGTATGGTGATGCTAATGGAGTGAAATATGTGGGTCCTCGCCAGATACTTTATTCGTATATATATGATATTACTGTGAGTGATTTAAAGAATGCATATGTAGCCACATCGGACATACAACCCAAGAATGGAGTTGTTCATGTACTTCGTATGACCGATCATGATTTTTTGGTTTTGACAGAAGATTATTTGCTTTAAAAGCGATAGAAGAGGGCATTGATGAACTTTCTCAAATTAATAAAACAGAATAACTATGAAAGCATATCAATATGAGATAGAATCCCGTTTGATAAAGATGCTGATGTGTCTTTGTGTAGTCCTGTCTTTCGCAGGATGCAATTCTGATGAAGAAATAGAAGGCGATCCGTATGCCGGGGGAAAAGAGCCTTACGGTATAAGATTTTTAGTTGATGCTCCTTCGCCTGATAGAGCTTATCCGGGTGAATTGGTTACTTATAAGGCTAAAGGATTATCTAAATGGTTCAATCAGCAAGGAAAACCGGATTTTAGTTTTTTTATTTCCAATGAAAAAAGCAGAAATAGTATTAGCTACTGATACAACAATTACAGTAAAAGTTCCGGAAAGTCTTAGTTCCGGAATTGCACATATCTTGTTGAATGAACAGATTTTCTATGGTCCTAAACTTACTGTGTTGGGTAATGTAAGCGTTGATAAAGGGTATGTAGTTCAAAAGCGTATTCCGGGTGCAATTTATAGTTGTTTGGAACATTGGTCTCAAAAGGAACATTATCATTTAGTAGGTAGCTTTATGCCATTGACAAGTAGCGATGCTCGTATTCGTTGCATAGCCTGGATTGATAATAAAGGAAGTGTAGCCGGTGGATGGAACGGAACCTATTATAAAACAGATAGTGGTCAGGGGATCGGTCATGATCTTAAGAATCCTAATTCAGGTGAAGGCGGTTCTTATAGCTATTATGCCAAATCGATTTCTTATTTTAATAATGATAAGTCTGGAAATAATCCAAACGTTTTTAATCTCCGGAAAGTTTACACAGTATTACCCTGTACAGCGTGAACAGCCTACTTCGGTGAATAATATGATGAAAGTCGATCATGGTATTGGAATGATGTTTGATAACAAACAGCTTCCAAGTATCAAAAATGGACGGCTGATATCAACCAGAATCACTCGATTTAATGGAGGAACGAAAGAAGCACCTGTAGCTACATTTGTTACATCAGATGACAAAAGTAATTGCAGTAGGAAACATTACCCAGTATTGTAAAATAGATATAGACAGATCATATGCGGAAGAATTGGCGTATGAATTCACTCCTGTCAAGACGGTATTGCGTATGAATAATTTAGGGGCACTGGATGAGGATTATCGTAAAAACAAGGAAGGTGTCAATGGAGTGATTCAAGATGCTTATATGGATGAGGAAGACGGTGTTGTTATTGTAGGCAGCATTAATTCTTTTGATGGAATAAATGTGAATAATATCGTACGAATCGATAAAAACGGTAACATCGATCAGCAATTTCTACAAAATATAGGAACGGGAGCCAATGGAGCGATAACCAAGATACGTTATAATAAAAAACGGAAAAAAGCAATGCTTGTGGGTATGTTTACTGAATTCAATGGCGTTCCGTGTTCTGGCGTAGTTATGCTGAATCGTGACGGTACGGTTGATCCGACTTTTAAACTTAGAAAGATGGAAGGCGGAACAGCTAACTTTGCTACTATTCTAAATGATCATGATTTCGTTGTAATGTCGGGTACTTTCACAAAGTATGATGGCGTTACACGACAGGGTTTCCTGATATTGACAATGGAAGGTGAAGCCATGCAGAAATTTAATGTTCCCGGCCTGTTCTTGGGTGAATTGAACCAGGTAATTGAAACCAAAACATCAACAAATGATAACGGTTTGTTATTAATGGGCGATTTTTATCGTTTTAACGGCGAACGGGTGGATAATATAGTAAAAATAGAAGTTGACTTTGATTAATCTTAAAATATACTTTGAAAATGAATAGAAAAAGAAAAGATACAAACAAGTCTTTTCGCCAAGATCCTGTTTATGGGAATGACAATATGGACAATGATGTCTTGCGATAATTCATTAGAGCGGCTGACAACAAATGAATATCCGAAATCGGGAAACCAAGCACAGACAGGACATGTTTTATGTGTTGTAATTGATGGCGCATCCGGAAAAGCTGTAAATGAAGCTTACACAACACAGAAAGCCCCTCATATTCGTTCGATGAGACAATGCTGTGATCACTTTTGAGGGTTTAGCGGACAGTCGCCATAAAGCGTTACCCGTATTTACCAATGAACGGGGATGGGCAAATATGATGACGGGAGTTACAACTCATGGGATTGGGTTGGATGAAGAATCGACTGGCGAGGTGAAACCTATTGAAGAGTTAGAGACTCCTTCTTTTTTTAAGTAGAATCAAACAGCTTGATAATGAAAAGAAAATTAGCTTGTATACAGCGGATAATCGTTTTTATCAGGCATTTCGTAACAATGCAGATATTGCCCGGACATTAGACAGTGATCAGCAAGTGAAGAGTGCTGTTATTGCTGAAATTAATTCGGATACAGATCTGCCGTCAGATGTTATCCTTGTAGAATTTAATGGGGTGCAAAAGGCTGGTGCTGCGGATGCTTTTATGATGGTTCGGGTAATCCTACAACGACTGTGATTGAAGCTATACAGGAGATCGATACCTATATTGGTGAAATACGGACAGCTTTGGAATCCAGAGAAAACTATAGAAAAGAAAAAAACTGGTTGATTATTGTAACTTCTACTTATGGAGGTACTTATTCTGAAACTGTTCAGTCTGATTCATATTATGACGACCCGCGACTGAATACATTTACACTGATGTATAATTCTCGATTTGTAAGCAAAGTAGTTGGAAAACCAAGTGCTAGTGAACTTAATTACAAATATTTTACTCCTTTGTATGCTGGAAATAATCAAAAAGTCAGTTGCTACTGTAGCTGATCCAAAAAATTATTTGAGATGGAAAAATAATAAGTCATATACTGTTCAGTTTATGTATTACTCTACCACTAAAAAAAGAATCATTGGGTGAATATTCTTTCCAAATCAGATAAACATAAAGGTAGTAAAGGTTGGAATGTACATGGTGATGGGGGCCGTATTAAATTTCGTGTTGGCAATCGGGATGTGTGGACTAGTCAGCAATCCACTGACCCTTGGGTTAGTACGGATGGTAAATGGCATACTGTTACACTTGTATTTGATAGAGAGGCTGTTCGGTTCAGGCCTATATAGACGGGAATTACAGTACGCATAGAGATCAACAGAATATGACTTTACCAACAAACTTGACATGTCCGGATTACCGTTAACTATCGGGAAAATAGAGAACTCCCCGAATGAGAGTAACGCTGATTCTGTGTGACGAATCTTCAATTTTATGATGTAGCATTACCAGAAGAATTTATTGAGAAAAATCACGGAGTAACTAAACTGGAGGAAGTGAAAAATGAATATTGGGATCATTTAATTGGTTACTGGCCATGCGATCGAGAAGAGGACTTAGAAAATCCTATCTTGAAGAATGTTTCGCAATATGCAGATTCATATGCAGGAAAATCTGATATAACCTTTGCCGATCAAACATGGACAACTGGTAATTCTGCTGAAGAACACTTAGCTCCAGCTCCGGATGACTCTTATTATCAAGCTGTTTTCAATAATGTAGATATCCCCTTACAAACTATGCAATGGTTGGGACTTTCTATTTCAGAATGGAAATTTGAAGGTGTAGGGAAAACATTTGAATACACTTTTATGGAAGAAAACTAAATATAAATAGACTGTTATGAGTAAGAATATATTAAAAAAAACAAAAGAAGCTGTGTATTCATTCTTCTATTCGTTTTTGGGCACATCTGTGTGGCTCGGAGGATGTGATACAGCTTATAAATACGATATAACTGACGGTATAGATAATAATGGTGCCAGGGAACCGGATATTACAATAGATACCGAAGGGGATCGATGTCAGTATGTACGAAAAGGCACGTATTTTTCCGGGATTGGTAGATACAGCGAAAGAAGAACGGATTAACGCTACAATTGAGCTTGATTTGAATAAGCAATATATTGATTCCATCACTTTAGGAGTATCTAAAGTGCCACAGCCGATTTATAGTACGGGACTTTATGCCGGAGCCGGTGAGCAGGTAGCTATCACTGTGGAAGATAATACGATGGGACTTAGCGTAATTGTAGGCTCACACATGGATGATCTTACAGAATTGGCCCCTTATCAACGTATGCCTTTGGTATATGTTGCTAAAGCTTTGTTCCCAGGAAAGAATATAATAAAGAATCCATTGGGAGGACCCATCTGGATTAAAAAAGTTTAGGGCTGAAAGCTTCCCGGTACTTGTTCTTTAAAAATAGAAGGGAGTATATAAATCACCAGATTTTGTAATAGGAGAGACGGACTTGCAAGATTGGAAGAGAAGAATATCAGAGACCACTGTTCCTTGGTTGGAAATAAGAGGAAAACATTTCGCTTTTACCGTACAGAAAGATCGTGTACTTGATAATTTGGAAAGTATTTCATCCACCCTGCAGGAAGTCGGTAAAGAATGGGATGAAGCAATTGAAGAGTTTTTCTTTGAATATTATGGATTAAAGATTGACAAGGATGCGGAAGAAAAAGGAGCGTGCTCCGGAGTTTCCTTTTCGGGTTGTGTTGGATGTACAAGTTTTGGGAAACCTGTATTTGCGTAATAGTGACTATGCAATAGTTGCGATAAACAACACGTATATGCTGGAAGAAATGTTAAACCTTAGAACATTGAGAATTGGTAACTCTGTAGCTTTGTTGAGCGCAATCAATTCAATGTGTACCTATCGTTCACGTAATAATCCTTGGCCTGCTGATTATCGGGCAGTGGCTAATGCAATCCCTTTGTACCGGATAGGAAAGAAGAATTTCTCAAAGAGAATGCCTTTGGTGAAATCTTCCCTGGTGAAGAGAATATAACCACTTTATTCCCTAAAGCTTGAGTATGCTATGGCTGATTCAAGTAAATGGGCGAAAAGAGGATGCTGCAACCAAGTATGATGATAAGACAGCATATAGAGCATTCGACTTGTTAAGCCTTATTCAATTGGCTAATTATGACGATAACAATTGGGGAAGCGATGAAATACCTGAATCTGAAGGCAAAAGAGGAACGGTCGATTGATAACTCAACTCTAAGTTATGCTTTCCGCATGTTATGTGACTATTTTAAACAGAACTTATGTCCGTTCTTTGATTATTGGGGTGGAGCAATTGGACGAGGATAGAAAAATATGCCGAACAATACCCCGTTAATGGATAAGAAAATATGGGAGTATAATCCGTTGAATCCTCAACAGGTAAGGATTATGATGTATCTTCATATTGTTATCAGCATAGTCGTAGAGACTGGAAGGTGTCTGCGTATGATAAAGGCTATGGCATAAATTATGATGGTGATTCCAGAAAACCTGAATATTTGATTGATGGGGAAAAAGAAGACTAATTGGAGTTCTGGTAAGATTAATGACAAACCTTTGGAGTTGCCTTATTATATCATTTTTTGATTTGAACAAAGTCTCTGATATTGATGGAGTATATTTGGCAAATGGTTATTCCAATCAGTGCCTGGCTGATGTTCATGTTGAATATATTGGCTCTGAAGTTGCCGATCCTTATGATATCAATGCTCCATGGGAAACGTTGCTGCAGGTTACTGACCCCAATGTAGTGAGGGCAAACTTGAAGAACGAGCGTTTCTTTGATTGCCCGAGAACTCAAGCCAGATATCTTCGTCTTAAAATCTCAAATCCCAATACGATCGTGTTTAAAAGTGATTCAGATTTGACAGAGGAAGAAAAAAGCAAATCAGAAGAAGTACCATTCTTTCGCAGAGTTTGGAACTTATTACAAGAAACCATAAAAAGAAATCATATATGAAAAAAGCTTATAAATATAGTTATTGTTGGGGTAGTCGGATTACTTATCATTTCCCTTCATTATTCTTGTACTACGTATGAGGCACCGGATGGGATTGCAGAGGATGGGTTTGACTCTGATTCTGTGATATCAACAACTATCCACCGTAAAGTTCTTTGGATCAATATAGATGGAGCGGTCGGAAGTATAGTAGAGAAGAAGATGCCTCAGGATGGTACTATTGCCAAAAAATGCTGAAACATAGTAAATACTCATGGGTGGGGTTAAGTGATAAATCCGCACTTTACAGAAAGAGGGTAGCGAGGATCCTGTAACTTGGGCAACTATGATGACTGGAGTAAATCCTGAAAAACATCAGATTACCGATGAGTCGTATGTGGCCAACATGGAATACGATCCGAGTAATCGAATGAGAAAGTAATCCAATATCCAACGATTCTACATCATATTGCAGATAATGATTCAGAAAACCCGACATTATGCGTAACCCCTTGGGACAAGTTGAATAAGAATTTATTAAATGCAGCACAAAAGACCGTAACTACTGCGAATGATGAGGAAACTAAAAATGTGATATTGGAGTATCTGAAAAAATAGTGATTTTAATTTTACACTATTAAGTTTCTCGGGTATGTTAGAAGCTGGTAAGTCTGGAGGATTTTCCGCCAATAATGTCAATTATATCACAGCACTTCAATATATAGATGCATATATTGGTGAATTCTTGCAGGCAATTGATGAAAGAAAAAATGCTTTTTATGAGGACTGGCTGGTTGTTGTAACATCTAATCATGGTGGAAAAGAAGACGGTAGTTATGGGGGAAACTCTGCAGAGGAACGAAATACGTTTGGGATATTCTACTATCCACATTATACGGAACAGAAGATGCTAGGAAAAAAATGTATGGAGCTTATTTTGATTCATCCAAAGCACAAGGGATTGTTTTTAGATACGGTTTCTACAAACATTAAATATGCAATAGGAGAAAATTCTAGTTTCTCTGTGGAATTTATCATGCGTATGAATCCCCCGTAAGGATGGATCTTACAAAGGTGATAATTGAATGCTATTTTCTCAAAAAGCGGCAGTTGGGGGGAATCTTTTCGGCAAAGAGAAACTGCTTCTCTTCGTATTGAAGGATCTACTGGAGCTTTAGAAGAAGCGGTGGCAGCATTTAATGATCCTCAATGGCATAATTATGGTTTTAGTGTTGTCCAATGAACAATGCTCAATCACGAGAATGGATTGTTGCTTTAGATGGTAAGATAATGAAAAAAGGTACTAAGGATGTTCGTGGAGTAGCAGACAACAAATCCCCATTGCGTATTTGCGACCATGTTCCCTACCTTCATTTTATGTATCAGAAATTCGGTTATGGAAAAAGCACTTACAGAAAATGAGCGACACAGCAGGCAGCGTTATTAGATATATCATCAAATGATGCCCATTTTAAAGATTTACTTGCATACTGGAAATTGAATCCGATGAAGTGAAAGATGCTAGTAAACAAGATACGCTGGTTATCAAAATCAGATAGCGGATGGATTAGATTTGTTATATGTCAATCTGATAAACAAAATAGCGAAACATTTTAAAGAGGAAGCATTTGTTGAGTTACCTAATACGTTTTAACGTATGTGTCAACAGGTAATCTAATAATGGAGAACACGCTGGTTGTTCCACAAGTTCTTTTTATTGGTTGAATATGTCGACAAATACAATTCTGATGGTTTTAAATTTATATAAATAATTATGTTCTGAAGAATGGCGATTTGCCTGAAGATGAATGACTCAGAACTGTGGGAAGGATATTTTTCCTCAAATA
>VOFC01006972.1_pt1 | contig 34090 bp, 53 predicted proteins | sample 5384161 | NCBI WGS metagenome assembly VOFC01 (sample SAMN12384722, study PRJNA508395) | human gut metagenome | isolation source: healthy gut B | host: Homo sapiens | reverse complement strand
TCCATTCTGTTTTCCTCGCCCGCCTGTACAAAGCACCCGACCGCAACGACAACCGCGTCCGGATTTCTGTGCTTTGCCCGGTGCAGCATCTGACGACTCTTGCGGTCTGCAATGTTTGTAACAGTACAAGTATTTACAATATAAATATCTGCGGAATCAAAATGGTACAATTTTATAACCTTGATCTTGTAACTTTTGTTGCATTACTTCCATTTCATAGGCATTAACCTTACAACCTAGGTTGTGTAATGCTACACTTTTCATATGATTCCTCACTTTTTTTGTATTGTTTTCGTCTTGACTTTTGTGACGATAGTTTGCCATAATATAAGAGTCAGAAAGTGTGACACACATTAAGGAGGTAGTTATCATGAAGACAGTTCAGATTTCCTTAAATTCTATCGATAAGGTAAAATCTTTCGTAAACGACATTACTAAGTTCGATTACGATTTCGACTTGGTATCCGGCAGATACGTAATTGATGCTAAATCTATCATGGGTATCTTCAGCCTGGATCTTTCCAAGCCGATCGACTTGAACATCCATGCAGAAGACACCAATGTGATGCGTACTGGAAGTTCTTAAGCCCTACATGATCTAATTCAAAACGGATCAGAAAGCTTCCGAATACATTTTAAAATACAGAAAACAACTTGAAAAACGCAATGCTCTTGAGGCAATTTTTTATATTTGTTCTTAAAAGTAACTATTCAGACTTGTTTCCCCGGTTCTGAATAGTTGCCCATACTGCGCCTCGACCACAATCAGTTCTTCCGTATCCAATGCACGCTGCATCATTTCATCGATGCAGTCCTTTAAGTTCTCTTCATGGCGCTTGATCACTGCGAGATTCGGTTTGGTAACAGGATGCTTTGCGACGAAAATCGTACAGCAATCCTCGAACGGTAGGATTGACGTCTCATAGGTACCGATCTTTTCGGAAATCTCCACGATCTCCTGCTTGTCCAGCCCGATACAAGGACGGAATACCGGCAGGGTGCAGACTTCATTCGTTACCGCGAGGGACTGGATCGTCTGGCTCGCAACCTGTCCGATGCTCTCACCGGTAATCAGTCCGAGACATTCCGTCTTTTTTGCAATATCCTCCGCGATTTTCATCATATAACGGCGCATAATGATCGTCAGCTCATCGTGCGGGCACTTTTCATAAATCGCCAGCTGAATCTCCGTAAAATTGATGACATGCAGATAGATCGGTCCGCTGTAACGTGCTACCAGCTTTGCAAGATCTACAACCTTCTGCTTTGCGCGCTCGCTGGTGTACGGCGGCGCATGGAAATAAACCGCGTCAATCTTGACGCCTCTCTTTGCAACCATAAATCCGGCAACCGGAGAATCGATACCGCCGGATAACAGCAGCATTGCCTTACCGTTGGTGCCGACCGGCATACCGCCGGGACCGGGAATTTCGATCGAATAAATATAAATATGCTCGCGTACCTCGATATAAAGCATCACGTCAGGATTGTGGACGTCCACGCGGATCTCGGGGAACGCCTGCAGGATCTTTTCACCGACAGATGCATTGATCTCCATCGACTCCACAGGATAGTTTTTGCGGGCACGGCGCGCATTGACCTTGAAGGTGATGTTTTTGTCCGGATAGTGCTCGTCCATATAAAACCGCACTCTCGCACAGCTTGTCGAAGCCTTCGTCTTCGAGCTGAACCATCGGACAGATCGCGCTGACGCCGCAGACAGTCTTCAAGTTGTCGATGGTTTCTTCATAGTCATAATCATCCGATAATACATCAATATAGATACGTCCTCTCGTTCGACGCACCCGGAATTCTCCTTCGCAGCGCTTTAACGCATACTTGATCTGGCGAACCAGCGCTTCCTCAAACAGATCCCTGTTTTTGCCCTTTACGCCGATTTCTGCATATTTAATCAGAAAAGCTTTATACATGCTCATTTCCTTTCTTTATCCGCAGCATTTGCCTGCCGTCTGTCCTCCGACCGCAGGCAGGCTGCAGCGTATTGCTCTCCCGCTTTCCCGGTCGTCTGCGCCTCAAAAGCGGAGGTATCCTTTTATCTTCTGGTAAACCGGCGCAGCATCGGAACCAGCTCGTGCAGCACCTGTACCGTATAATCAATTTCTTCTTCTGTCGTAAAGACGGAAAGGCTGAAACGGATCGTCGAATTTAACAGCTCCTTCGGCAGACCGATCGCCCGAAGCGTCGCGCTCCTGACCGTATCCGGGTGGTTCGATGCGCACGCGCTTCCTGCGGACACATAGATTTCCCGTTCCTCCAGCGCATGCAGAAGCACCTCGCTGCGCACACCTGCAAACGACACGCTCAACATGCGGTGCACTGTCCCGTCCGCAAAGTCCATTGATCCGCACATTTTCCATCGTGGAAATACCATCGGCAAGCCGTTGTTTCAGCGCATACATCCGATCCAGATCGGTATCCAGGTTCTGATACATCTCCTCTGCCGCTTTTCCCATGCCTGCGATTGCCGGAACGTTTTCTGTACCGGAGCGCAGTCCCCGCTCCTGTCCGCCGCCGAACACGATGGGACGGATTTTCACGCGATCTCCGACATACAAAAATCCGATCCCCTTCGGTCCGTGAATTTTGTGTCCCGAAACAGACAGCATGTCGATTTTCATCCGTTTCGGCAGAATTTTTGCCTTGCCATAGCCCTGCACCGCGTCCACGTGGAACAGCGTGTTCGGATTGACGCGTTTGATCAGCTCGCCCGCCTCTGCGATCGGCTCAAGGGCTCCGATCTCATTGTTCGTGTGCATGATCGAAACCAGAATCGTATCCGGACGGATCGCCGCTTCCAGATCGGACAAACGGATTTTTCCGTTTTCATCGACCGGCAGATACGTCACCTCAAAGCCCTGCTGCTCCAGATACTGCATCGTATTGAGGATCGCCGGATGCTCGATCGATGTCGTAATCAGATGCTTGCCCTGCCGTGCATTTGCATACGCTGCACCGCGCAGCGCCAGATTATCCGACTCCGTCCGCCGGAGGTAAAGAAGATCTCCTTGGGCGTAACCTTTAACGTCTTTGCAATCACTTCCCGCGCATGGCGGACATATTCCTCCGCCTGCACCCCTTTATGATGCAAACTGGACGGATTTCCGTAGTCCGTACATAAAATCCCGGCCATCAGCGCTGCCGCGCTGTCCAGACACCGCGTTGTAGCCGAGTTGTCCAGATAACATTCCATAACCTTTCACCTGCTTTTTCCAAAATCTCGAAAAATCCGTTTGAACCCGGTCGCCACAGGGCAAACCGTTTCCTGCTTTATGATATGCCGGAGTCTTCCAACTGGTACATCAGCCACGCCATCACGGTCAGCCCAGCTGTCTCCGTCCGCAAAATCCGTTTGCCCAGCGTCACCGGCATAAATCCGGACTGCATCGCAAGCTCTACCTCTGCCTCTTCAAAGCCGCCCTCCGGACCGATAAACACACCGATTTCCTGACCGGGCGCTGCGCTTTCGATCAGCTTCCTCGTCCGCATCATCCCTTCGGAAAGCTCGTAGGGGAATCAGTTTTAAATCCATCTGCTTCGTCTGTTCCAGCGCTTCCTTTAAAGTGCAGACTGCCCCAACCTCCGGCACAATCCGGCGCTTGCTCTGCTTCGCTGCTGCTTCTGCGATCGACTGCCAGCGCGCCTGCCGCGCTTTCGCCTTTTTTTCATCCAGATGAACGACACTGCGCTTCAACGCCACCGGCACAATCCGGTATGCGCCGAGCTCCACCAGCTTCTGCACGATAAATTCCATCTTGTCCGCCTTGGGCAGTCCCTGAAAAAAAGTCACCCGCGCCGGCAGCTCCAGCCCATCTTCTTTGATAAACCGCAGCGTACAGATAACTTCCTCCTCCAGAAGCTCTTCGATCCCACAGCGGTATTCCTTGCCGTCTGTGCCGTTGGATACTGCAATTTTTCGCCCGGCTTCATCCGAAGCACATTTTTAATATGGTTGACATCGCTTCCCGTTATCACAATCCGATTGCCCTGGATCTGGGAAGGCTCCACAAAAAACTGATACATTTGATTCCTGACGCCCCTTTTGGTTTCTTTTTCGTCTGTACGACGCGCTTCAACCTGTGTTGTGTTGCATTTCATTTCATCCTGCGCACTGCGTTTCCTTCTTCCGTGCGGTCACGCTGACCCATTCGCCCTGATATGTTACCTCGAGCAGTTCCAGGCCTGCTGCCTTTACCGCCTCCGTTACGACCGTTTCCTTATCATCGATGATGCCGGATGTGATGTAAATGCCGCCTTCTTTCAGCTGATTTACAATCACGGGGGTCAGCGGAACCAGAACGTCCGCTAAAATATTCGCAACGACGATATCGTATTTTTCATAGCCCACCTGATCCTGGACTGCCTTGTCATTGATGATATTTCCGATCATCATTTCAAACTGCTCCGGTGCAATGCCGTTGTTTGCCATATTGTCCGCAACCGCATCCACCGCGCAGGGATCGAGGTCTGTTCCGACCGCATGCTTTGCGCCGTACATCAGAGATAGAATTGCCAGAATACCGCTGCCGGTTCCGACATCCAAAAGCTCTGTCTCCGGTGTGATAAATTTTTTCAGCTGACGAATGCACAGCTGCGTTGTCTCATGCATACCGGTTCCGAACGCCGTGCCCGGATCAATGTGTAGGATCATCTTGCCCTGATCCTCCGGTTTGACTTCCTCCCAGGACGGAATTACCAGAAGATCGTCGATGTAAAACTGATGGAAATACTGCTTCCAATTGTTGATCCAGTCGATATCCTCGGTTTCATCTACCGCAATGCTGCCTTCCCCGATCTCACAGAACATGCGCAGACCATCCAGCTCTTCCTTCACCTTTTCGCAGATCTGCGCTTCGGTTACAGGCTCGCCGTTTAATTCCAGACTGCCGTCCTCTTTTTCCTCTACAAAAAAGCTTAAATAGGCAATGCCGTCATCCTCCGGTCCGTCCGGCAGGATGTCTACAAACATCTGCTCCTTTTCCAGCGCTGTCAACGGAACCTTGTCCTCGATCTGTGCCCCTTCCAGTCCGATATCGTACAGGGTGCTGATAATAATATCTTCTGCATCTGTCACGGTTTTTATTTTAAATTTTTTCCACTTCATCTGAAACACCTCCCGAAAACACACTAACTCAGTTTTTTACTATAACACAAAAACAGGCGCTTGTGCATCCGCAAAATGCACAAAACGCCTGCCACTTCCTGAATTACATGTTACAGTCCACTCGCGTTATTTGTCTTTATTGAAAAATCCGCGCTTTTTCTTTTCTTTATGCGGAGCTTCGCCGCTGTTGATGCGTTCTGCCGCATGTAAGCTGTCTTCTGTCGCTTCGTCGAACTTGCGCAGCAGCTCTTTTGCTTCTGCAGAAAGATGTTCGGAGTCTGTACAACCAGAGTTACATAATGATCGCCGCGCAGATCCTTGTTACGCAGAGACGGTACGCCCTTGCCTTTAAACGAACTCTCGTATCAGTCTGGGTGCCTGCCTTGACGTCATAAATCACCTTACCATCCACGGTATCGATGACAACTTCGCCGCCCAGTGCCGCCACTGCAAAGGAAACCGGAACAGTGGAGTAGATGTTGGTATCCTGACGCTGGAAAATCGGATGCTGCCCAACGATAACTTCTACCAGGACATCACCTCTCGAACCGCCATTGATACCGGGCTCGCCCTGTCCTGCCAGTCTCTTGCACTGACCGTTGTCGATACCTGCCGGAATCGTGACTGCAAACCGTTTCTTCATCGGAACAAAACCGCTTCCGTGACAATCGGTACACTTTTCTTTGATAATCTTACCGGTACCGCCGCAGTCCGGGCACGCCTGAACGTTGCGGACTGTTCCAAAGAAAGACTGCTGCGTAAATACAACCTGACCCTTGCCGCCGCACTTCGGACAGGTTTCCGGGCTGGTTCCCGGCTTCGCGCCTGTGCCGTGACAGGTCTTACACTCTTCCTTCACCGTCAGCTCGATTTCTTTTTCTGTACCGAATACAGCCTCTTCAAAGGTGATTCTGACGCTGGTGCGCAGGTTTGCTCCCTTCATGGGACCGCTTCTTGCGCCGGCAGAGCCTCTGCGTCCGCCAAAGAAGATCTCCGAAAATATCCCCAAAAATGTCTCCAAAATCTGCGCCGTTAAAATCAAAACCGCCGGCTCCGCCTGCGCCACCGTCAAATGCCGCATGTCCGAACTGATCGTACTGACGTCTCTTTTCGGGATCACTCAAAACAGCATATGCTTCGGATGCTTCCTTAAACTTCTTTTCTGCTTCTTTATCTCCAGGGTTCATATCCGGATGATATTTCTTGGCAAGAGCACGATATGCCTTTTTAGATTGCGGCGTCATCGGCATTTTTGTCAACACCGAGGACTTCGTAATAATCTCTTTTCTGTTCCGCCATAATTCAAACTCCTCTATTAAAAGCTTATCTTCATATAACGCATATCTGCAGCATATGCAAAAAATACCCGCAAAGCATCCGTCCTGCATAGGTTGCAGATATGCGTTTACACACGGATAGGGGCCTGAAAGAATCCGGCCCCCATTGTACATTCTTCGGTCCGACACAGCGTCATCTGACACTGTGCCGATTTACCGGGTATTATTTTATACTTCTCTGAAGTCTCCGTCAATAACATCATCATCCGGATTGCTGCCTGCACCTGCATTGCTGCTGTATGCCTGCTGCCTGCTCATAAACCTTTGCAAATACTGCCTGAGCGGACTTGGGTGCCTGACCAGCCTTCATGTCAGCTACCTGCTGTCGCTGTCATCTCCCATTGGTTCTCTCCAGAATAGACTCCACAGAAACCGTTTGCATCGATGTCGAAAGTAACCTCAATCTGCGGTACTCCACGCATTGCAGGCGGGATACCATCCAGACGGAACTGTCCAAGAGACTTGTTGTCCCTTGCAAACTGGCGCTCACCCTGTACAACGTGGATATCTACGGCGGTCTGATTATCAGCAGCGGTAGAGAAGATCTGGCTCTTCTTAGTAGGAATGGTAGTATTTCTCTCAATCAGTCTGGTAGCGACACCACCCATTGTCTCAATGGACAGAGACAGAGGAGTTACATCCAGCAGCAGGATATCACCGGCACCTGCATCACCTGCCAGCTTACCACCCTGGATAGAAGCACCCAGTGCAACGCACTCGTCAGGGTTTAAGGACTTGCTGGGTTCATGACCGGTCAGCTGTTTTACCTTATCCTGTACAGCCGGGATACGGGTAGAACCACCGACCAACAGTACCTTGCCAAGCTCGGAAGCGGTAATGCCTGCATCCTTTAATGCGTTCTGAACCGGAATTGCTGTTCTCTCGATGAGGTCGTGGGTCAGCTCGTCAAATTTTGCTCTGGTCAGGTTCATATCAAATGCTTGGGGCCTTCAGCGGTTGCGGTGATGAAAGGCAGGTTGATGTTGGTGGTCGTCGCACTGGACAGCTCCTTCTTCGCCTTTTCAGCTGCTTCCTTCAGTCTCTGCATAGCCATCTTATCACCGGACAGATCTACGCCTTCCTGCCTTCTTGAATTCATCCAGCATCCACTGTGATCTTGTTATCGAAATCATCGCCGCCAAGATGAGTATCGCCGTTGGTTGCCAGAACCTCGATAACACCGTCGCCGATTTCGATGATGGAAACATCGAAGGTACCGCCGCCAGTCATATACCATGATCTTCTGTTCTTTTTCATTGTCAAGACCGTAAGCAAGAGCTGCTGCGGTAGGCTCGTTGATGATACGTTTTACATCCAGGCCTGCGATCTTGCCTGCATCCTTGGTTGCCTGTCTCTGAGCATCATTGAAGTATGCAGGAACTGTGATAACTGCTTCGGAAACTTTCTCGCCCAGATAGCTCTCGGCGTCAGCTTTCAGCTTCTGCAGGATCATTGCGGAGATTTGCTGAGGGGAGTACTTTTTTCCGTCGATGGTACGGCCACGATCGGTACCCATATCTCTCTTAATAGAAGAGATGGTCTTCTCAGCGTTGGTAACTGCCTGACGCTTTGCCGGCTCACCAACCAGACGCTCACCGGTCTTGGTAAATGCCACGATAGAGGGTGTGGTTCTTGCTCCTTCTGCATTAGCGATAACGGTGGGCTTGCCACCTTCCATTACGGCTACACAGCTGTTGGTTGTACCTAAGGTCAATACCAATAATCTTACTCATAATATTTTCCTCCTGTTTTTATTCTCTGTTTTCATTTTATAGTTTCTATTCTCAAAATTTTGCCTAGGCTTTATTTGCACAACGCCTACCATGCTGTGTCTTACGACCATGTCATGATATGTGTAGCCCTTCTGAAGTTCCTGGGCTACCACATTCCGGCATACTCATCGCTCTCCACCTGCATCACTGCGTTGTGAAGTTGGGATCGAACTCCTGTGCCGACCGCTTCGATCGGTTTTACACCGAGGTTTTCAAGTTCTGTCATCAGCTGTTTGTAGATACGGTTTCATACCGTCTACAAAAAGGATCTTCTTTGTCGATTCCTTCGGGAACCGTTGCAAGACCTCTTTCAAAATTATCTACTACAGGAAGGATCTTCTCGATCACGCTCTTTGCACCTGTCTCGAACATTGCCTGTTTCTCTTTATCGGTTGGCGGAATCTTCCTTTTCTCTTTTTGCTTCTTTGCTGCCTTTTTTCTTTTTTGCCTCACAGGTTCCTCATCCCCGTCTTCCTTTCTTCAGTTTCTGCGGCATCCGAAAGATCCTGCCGTTTCCATTTCTTCCTCCGATGTTTTCTTTTCTTCCTCTTCCATTCTCTCTTCTGCCACGCCTGTCACCCTTTCTACTTCTTATATAAAGTCATCCAACTCGTTCATCAGTGTCTTTAAGGTAATCCGATGACCTTGTCATAATCCATTCTCTTGGGACCTATGATTCCGATCGTACCTCTCATGCCCTCTCCAAGCTCATAGGTTGCAGTTACGACGCTGCAGTCCTTCATGGACGAAACCGGCGTCTCATTGCCGATATAAACCTGAATGCCGGTGTTATTCTCTTCGGAAAGGGAATCCTGAACCAGCTCTCCCAGCGCTTTCTTTTCTTCAAATACATTGATCAGCTCGCTGGTCTTTTCCCGATTGTCCGTCAGCTCCGGATATTTCAGGATGTTATTGGTTCCGCTGGTATAGATCTTTAAATCCTCATCCGACCGGATCGCTTCGGCAACTGCATCAATCACTCCGCTTACAATGCCGCTGTGAACGCCCTGCCTGCTGCTTCATCTCCGAAATCATCGCAAGATTGATTTCATCAATCGACAGCCCGTTTAAATGGGTGTTTAACAGGATGTTCAGTTTCAGGAGTGCCGCATCATCCAGATCCTCTTCGACCTGAAGCATCGTGTTCTTGATCACATTGCCTTCTACTACAACAACTGCCAGAAGCTGATGCTCATCTACTTTTGAAAGCTGGATGAATTTCAGCTTATTGCGCTGATACTGGGGTGTGGTGATCATCGCCGCATAGTTGGTGTTGGTCGCCAGCACTCGCCACTCTTTTAAGAGAGTGTCCATCTTTTCATCCTTTTCCAGAAGCAGACCTTTTAACTCTTCCACTTCACGTTCCCGCTCACCCAGCATGGTGTCTACATAAAAGCGGCAACCCTTATCAGAAGGAATCCGTCCTGCAGAGGTAGGGGGCGGTAAAACGTAGCCCATTTCTTCCAGATCGGACATCTCATTGCGGATGGTCGCGGAACTTAAATTCAAATCGGTATACTTGAAATTGTCCTGCTGCCCACCGGCTCTCCTGTCTCCAGATAGTTCCGAATAACTGCCTGCAGAATTTTCTTTTCCTTTCATCGAGTTCCACGTTCTCACCTGCTTTCTGATTTGTTAGCACTCAATCAATTGGAGTGCTAACACCTTCTGATGATTACATTACCACTCCCCTACTCTATTGTCAACAGATTTTCCCAAAATACTTGTGAAGATAGTGTGAAAAATAAGCGTGATCGCTTATTTTTCGCTTACAGCATTTGGGCGTCACAAAAGTAGTTAGGATCGCAGAGCCGAACTGGACGTTCGCCTCGCGATTCCTTCGGCGCAAAGCGCCTGCGGAATGGAGAATTTATGAAAAAAGCAGCCGCACCGGGAAGGATTCGTCCCCGATACGGCTGTTCTTATTTCTGTGTATTATGTACGTTCTGACTCTGCAGCGCCCGCTCAGATTATGGCGACGCCTGCTTTCGATTGCGGTGTCTGCTCAGACACTTAGATTCCGAAGCTTCCGCTCGTTGTACCGTTGATCACATAGTATACTGCGCTCTCTTCCGGCTTTACATACAGCTCAACGCTCTTGAACTCTTCCCGGTGCGTTGCCCAGGTCATACTGCCATACATCTTTGGCAATCTCAACCAGTCTCTCAGTTGTGTATTCCTTTGCCTGCAAACTGAACGCTTACCTCAGTCTTTACAGCTGCTGCTTTTGTTGCGCGCTTTGCCGGCGCTTTCTTTTCAGCGGTTGCCTTTGCTGTTGTGGTTTTCTTTGCAGCTGTTTTCTTTGCTGCGGGCTTTTCCTCTGCTTTAGCTGCAGCTGTTGCTTCTGCTTCAACTGCTTTTTCTTCTGCCTTTGCTTCAACAACCTCTGTCTTGGGTTCCTCGGTCTTTACTGCCGCAACAGTCTCAGCTTTTACGGTTTCTTTTTTATTAACGGGTGCCTTTGTTACAGTTTTCTTCACTGTGCTTTTTCTCATAATGATCTCCTCCTTAACACCCAGGTATCCATTCTCCTTGTCATATCATTATCTAGCAATTACCTGAATTTAGTGATTAGTTTACTTCTAAAACCAGATATTGTCAACCTTTTCCTCTGTTTTCGCCGAAAAGATTAACGCTTTTTAGAAAATATTTTTACATTTTATTTATTCCGGACATCGGAATTTCGACAAAAAATGTACTTCCGGCTCCAGGCTCACTGGTAAGCCTTACACTGCCCCCCCATAATACGCCGTGATATGCTTCACAATCGACAGTCCCAGGCCGGTTCCGCCCATTTTTCGGCTTCTTCCCTTGTCCACCCTGAAAAAGCGTTCAAAGACACGTTTCTGATCCTCCGGATCGATTCCTACGCCATCATCCTTTACTTCTATATATATACTGCCTCTGGCTCCTGCCAGATTTTTGTCCAGACATGTCCGCCCGGATGGTTGTATTTGATGCCATTGCTGATCAGATTTGATAAAAGCTCCCGCATCTGCTGCAGACTTGCCTGGAGGATCACATTTCCACACGAGCCCGAAATTTCCACCTTACAGGATGCCGCCTGTGGTGTCAGGGATTCCAGGACCTCGTCCATCACGCTTTTTAAATTCACCTTACTCAGCGTTACCTCCGCATCCTTGCTTTCCAGCCGCGAGATCATCAGGATATCATCGATCAGACTTGTCATATGCTCTGTTTCCTTTAAAATCCTCGCAAGGAAATCCTTCCTGGTCGCCTCATCCTTGACAAAATCCTGACTCAACAGCTCCGCATAGCCCCGCACGGACGTAATCGGCGTTTTAAGCTCATGGGAGGCATTACTGAAAAATTCCTGGCGAATTTTACGGTCCCGCTCCATCTGCACCATTTGCCGTTTGATTTCATCAGAGCGGATATATCCGAATATCTCGCTGCAACTGCAACGCTTACAACAAACGCAACCATCATTCCGACAAGCAGAAGCGGAAGCACTACGATCATATACCGGAAAAAGGCCGGTGTAGGGAATCGACATACGAATAATAGCCTTTCCATCCTCTGAAAGCTTTGCTACATACAGCATCTCCTGACCAAGACTTTCAGAATAACGGGTCGAACTGCCCTCACCCTTTTCAAGTGCCTCCTTTACCTCCTGCCTGTCAAGATGATTTTCCATACCGTCCACATTTTTCAGATCAGAATCAGCAAGCACTGTCCCGTCTTTTGCGATTATCGTAACCCGAACATTTGCATCCAGTGCAGAGGCATGAACCTTCTGTAGCTGCTCCTGCAACGGTTTATCCGTATCGAGTGTGTATTCGACTACGGAAATCGTCTTTTCCATCATCTCCACATTTTCCTGCCGCATCCGGCTTCCAAGAAAAAAAGACGAAACAATACTGCTGATCGCCAGTGCCAATACTAAGATCATGCCAAAGCGGACCAGTACCGGATTTTTTATCATAATTTTTTTCATTTCCCCATTTTTCCTTTTGCTTTCCTATTCCTGAGGCTTCATAAAACGGTAGCCGACACTGCGCACCGTTTTAATGTAGTGTCCCGCCTCTTCCCCCAGCTTCTGGCGAAGGGTCTTGATATGGATATCGAGCGTTCTCGTCTCCACGTCCGCCCGCCAGTCCCAGAGCTTATCCAAAAGCTCATCCCGCGATACCACACGGTTCTGATTTTCTGCCAGATAAACAAGCAGCTCATATTCTTTGTAAGTTAAAAGGACCTCTCTTCCATTTACCTTTACTTCCCGCGTTTCCAGATCCAGATGCAGGGTACCGCAGTCGAAAAGCTTCGGCTGTTCCGGTTCCTCCTCTTTGGTACGGCGCAGCAGGGAACGCACCCGTGCCAGCAGCTCCAGCACGCTGAAGGGCTTGGTCATATAGTCGTCTGCGCCCCCATCCAGTCCTGCTACCTTTGTCGTATTCCTTTATCCTTCGCCGTCAGCACCAGCACCGGAAGCTTTTTCCATGCATCGTTTGCGCGAATTTTTACGGATTGCTTCCAGTCCGTCCATTCCCGGCAGCATCAGATCAAAAATCGCCAGCTGGGGAGCCTTTTACTTTAAATGCGCCAAGTGCTTCCTCCGCAGTTTCAAATGCCGCAGTCTCATAGCCGGAACCGTTCAGTGCCACCTGAACCAGATTTCTGATATTTTCATCGTCCTCTATAATATAGATCATTCCGGATTCTCCTTTTTCTTATAAACGCGTTGCTACGCGTTTTGCGCTGCCGTGCGTTTTGTACCCTGCCGCGCCGCACGATTACATCTTCATCCGACACGCCATGCAACAATAGAATGCACGCTCTGCGAGCATTCTATTGTCATGAATTACACTGCCGCGCGCTACGTCAGCTTTAGATCCTGATCGCCGGGATTCCAGCCTCCGACTCCGCTTTTACATAGTCTGCGATATTCACCGCATGGTCGGAGATCCGCTCCAGATTGCTGATGATATCCAAAAAGATCACACCCGCTCTCCGGGTCACATTTTCCTTTGGAAAGTCTGCGGATATGTTTTTCCCGCATCTTCCCTTCCAGCTGATCCACGCTCTGTTCCAGCACACGGACTGCATTTGCAGACTTAACAGAACCTGTTTCCCTCGATTCTACCGCAATCTGCAAGGACTGCATTGTCTGGGCGGAAATCAGTTCCAGATCCGCTTTTCCCTTTTTGGAAAAACTGCCGGAATTTTTCGATAGCGTCTCCGCCAGCTCTGCGATGTTTTCCGCATGATCGCCCGCCCGTTCGATGTCGCTGACCGTATAAAACAGGTTTTTCACCTGCTCCTGCTGCCCCTCTGTCAAGGAAAGATTATCTACCTCTACCAAAAACTCCGTCAGGATTTTTTCCATACTGTTGATATCTTTTTCCCGCTCCAATACTTTCTGCGCCTTCTGCAGATTTTCTTCTGACACGGCCGCAAGCGCAAGCTCCAGGTTCTGGCAGGTCGCATGCCCCATCACAGAAACTTCACGCACTACGGTTGCCAGCGCAAAGAGCGGATTCCCAAGCACTCTGCTGTCTAAGCGTTCGCCATCTTTCTTGCTTCGCTGCCCTCCAGCTCGTCCTCTGTTTCCTCTGTCCCGGGCACGAGCTTGCCGGAAACCCAGACGAGCTTTTCTGCAAACGGAAGCAGCACAACCGTACAGGTAATGTTGAATACTGTGTGGAAAATAGAAATATCTACACTGTTCATCGTAGACGCTCCCCATGCCGGGAAAATCAAAAACAGCACATACATGATTATGCCGAACAGTACCGCGCCAATGACATTAAAGGAAAGATGGATGACAGACGCGCGTTTTCCGTTTCTGCCGGAACCAACGCCGGATAAAAAGCGCGGTCACACAGGTACCAATATTCTGTCCGAGCGTGATAAACACCGCGGATTTCCAGTTGACAATGCCGTTCATCGCCAGCGTCTGTAAAATGCCGACGGAAGCAGAAGAGCTCTGGATGATCGCCGTTACAACTGTACCTGTCAGGATCGCGAGCAGCGGATTTTTGCCAAGCACGGTAAATGCATTGGAAGAGATCGGCGAATCCCGATAGGGCTTAATTGCGTCGGACATAAAGGAAAGACCGATAAACAGCACGGCAAATCCGATCAGATTTCACCGATCTGTTTTTTTTGTCTGATTTTGCAAATAAAATGACAAACGCACCGATTCCCAGCAGCAGGGGTGCATAAAATTCCGGGTTCAAAAAACTGCCGAACTCGCTCAGGGATACCAGCCACGCGGTGATCGTCGTACCGATGTTTGCACCCATAATGACGCCGACCGCCTGCGACAGATTCAGCATCCAGGCATTGACAAAGCCGACCACCATAACTGTCGTCGCAGAAGAGCTCTGAATCACTGCCGTGACGAGGGTTCCTACCAGGATTGCCATCAGCCTGTTCTGTGTCAGAAAGCTCATCAGCCGCTGCATCTTTCCGCCCGCAAAATGCTGCAGGCCGTTCGCCATTACATGCATGCCGTACAGAAACATCCCCAGGCCGCCGATAAATGAAAACAATACCGAAATTCCTTCCAGTTGCATAACTCTCTCCTTTTTGATCTGATCTTCATTTCCAGCCCATTGTAACAGGCGTCCGTAAAATCTGCCCACCGTTTTTGTAAAATTCATGTAAAATTTTTTACATTTCCCGGCAAGATGTGACTCTTACGAGCATGTATTCTATTATCAGGAACAAAAAAAGGGACTGTCGCACCGGACAGTCCACAATTCAGATCAGTTTCTACCAATTGCCCGCCGCAAAGCAGCTTTTGCAATCTTTTATTCATGACAATAGAATGTTCGCAGAGCGTGCGTTCTATTATTCATGATAATAGAATGTTCGCAGAGCGTGCATTCTATTGTTTAATTACAAAGAAATACAGCAGCACCAGGATACCGAGCACGATTCGATACCAGCCAAACACCTTGAAGTCATGTTTTTTGATGTAGCCCATCAGGAAGCGAATCACAAGCACGGATACAATAAAAGCAATTGCCATGCCAACCAGCAGAATCACTGCCTCCGCCATTGAAAAAAAGCAAAGCCGAAGCGGATCACCTTTAACAGGCTCGCCCCCAGCATAACCGGGATCGCCAGAAAGAACGTGAACTCCGCTGCAACGGTTCTGGAAAACGCCGATCATCAGGCCGCCCAGAATGGTTGCTCCGGAACGGGAGGTTCCGGGAAAGATTGCCGCAATCAGCTGGAACAGACCGATGATAATCGCATCCTTATAGGTAAGCTGTGCCAGACTGCGAACTCTTGCACGTTTTCCTTTATGACCATTTTCTACAAGGATAAATCCGATACCGAACAGGATCAGCATCACTGCAACCGTAATCGGGTTGTAAAGATATTTTTCAAGGATATCGTCGAACAGCAGACCGACTACTGCCGCCGGAATGCAGGCAACAATGATCTTGAACCACATTTTCATGATGTCCTTTTTCACAATGCCGTTTGTTTTGGACCTTCCGGTAAAATTAAACGGCCAGATCTGTTTCCAGAACAGCAGCACAACCGCTAAAATCGCGCCCAGCTGCATGACAACCAGGAACATATCCCAGAATTCCTCTGAAACGTTCATATGAACGAACTCATTTAACAGAATCATATGACCTGTGCTGCTGACGGGCAGCCACTCGGTGATGCCCTCTACGATTCCGAACAGAATCGCCTTTAAAATTTCAATAAATGATAACATTTTCTGCCTCCTTTATTTTTCCAGAAAAAGCGATCAGCTCTTCCTTGCGGCGCGCTGCTTCCTGATATCCTTCTTCATAAAGCGCGCGCAGCTTTTTCCTGTTTTTTCGATGCGTCCCACTTCATTTGGGTGGGATGGCTGAATCAAAAACGCAGTGCCATTTTTTACCTCCGCTTCCAGATAATCCAGCTGCTGGTTATAGGCTGCTGCGCGGTTTGCCATCAGCTCGTATACCTTCGGATATTTCGCATATCTGGCTTTGATCAGTTCCAGATGCTTTGGCTGGACACGACGATAGCCCGTCTCTTTTGTCATCACAACGACATTTTTGCGGCATCCGTCCGTCACGGCATGCAGCAGTGGGATAGAATCCGCAAGTCCGCCATCTAAGTACAGCTTTCCGTTAATCTCTACCGGCCTTGACACAAGCGGCATCGATGCCGATGCGCGCACTGCATCGATATTCCTGTGCATATTCTTCATCGGAAGATACTCGGCCAGTCCGGTTTCAATGTTGGTTACGACCGCGTATCCTTTACTCGGATTTTTATCAAACGTCTCGTAGTCGAACGGATTTAAGCGCTCCGGGATATCGTGATAACACATCTGGACATTGAAATAATCGCCGGTCCTTAACAGGCTCGAAAGTCCCCAATAGTTTTTATCCTCAAGATAGTCGGTAAAAACGCTGTACTGTCTGCCTTTTGTCTGGAAAGATAACTGCACAGGCAGCACGCTCCCGCCGAAACGCCGTAGCATTTGGCAAAGTCGATTCCTGCATCCAGAAAAAAATAATCCAGCACGCCGGCGGTGTAAACGCCCTTCATCGCGCCGCCCTCCAGCACCAGTCCCGCCTGATACATCATAGATATGCGCCTCCTTGCTGCAAAACTCCTGCTGTCTCATTTGTCGTTTCACTCATTTTATGATATCAGGGCTTTCCATTCAACCATAGATTTCTTTCATCATTTTGCGCAGCACCGGCAGGGAACGCTCCACCTTCTCCGTATCGATGCAATATGCCATGCGGAAATATCCGGGACAGCCGAACGAATCCGCCGGAACGAGCACCAGATCGTACTGCAGCGCTTTCTGACAAAATGCCGCCGCGTCTGCTTCCGGGGCTTTCGGGAAGATGTAAAAGGTTCCTTCCGGCTTCACAACCTCGAAGCCACAGTCCGTCAGGCATTCGTAGAGCAGGTTGCGGTTCTTTTCATAGACGGAGAAATCGGAGGTCAGGTCGAGCACCTTCGATACCGCCAGCTGCATCAGGGACGTCGGGCAGTTATGGCCGATTCCCCTCGAAATCTGTCCGCACATATTTACGATCTCCGCCGCATACGGACACGCCGGATTGACCGCCAGATAGCCGATTCTCTCGCCCGGCAGCGACAGCGCCTTGGAAAAAGAGTAGCAGCTGATCGTATTGGCATAAAATTTCGATACATACGGCTGCTGTTTGCCGTCAAATACGATTTCCCGATACGGTTCATCCGAAATCAGGAAAATATCATGCCCGTATTGTTCTGCTTTTCTCGTCAGAACCTCCGCCAGCTTCGTCAACGTCTCCGCCGAATAAACTGCGCCGGACGGATTGTTCGGTGTATTCACCAACACTGCCGCAACCCTCGGTCCCAACATTTCTTCAAACGCTTCGAAATTGATCTGGAAGCTCTTCGTGTCCGCCGGAACAACCTTTAAAACGGCTCCGGTCAGATCTACATATGGATGATATTCCGGAAAAAACGGAGCAAAGGTCAGCACTTCATCCCCCGGCACAGTCACTGCACGCAGCGCATGCGCGATTGCCGCCGCTGCTGCGGAAACCGGGAAAATATGCTCCGGTCCGTAGTTCATGTCAAATCTGCAGTTTAAGGACTCCGCAATCGCCGTCTTTACAGACGGGATACCGAGCGTCGGGCTGTAGCCGTGCAGGGTCATCGGATCTTCCTTCTCAATCAGGTCCAGCAGTGCCTGCTTAAACTCTGCCGGTGCCGGTACGGACGGATTTCCCAGGCTGTAATCGAATACATTCTCTGCACCAATTATCTGCGCCCGCTTCGTCGCCTTCTCGGACAACTGCCGGATCACTGACTTTGCATCCAGCATTTTTCGATATTGTTCTGCAATCATAGTATTATCCTTCTTTTCTGCATCTTTGTGAGTTTGAAATCTGTCCATATTCTATCACACTATTTTTGACAGTTCCACTTTTTCTTCCACAGGGCATATGTTATACTGAAAAAAGAATGGATATAAACGTTTTTCAGCTGTCTAAAACACGGTGCAGTTCCTGCTTTCCGGCAAACGCACCTGTAAATAGGAGGATTTTATGGCAACCTATATCGGGCTTGATCTCGGTGGAACCAATATTAAAATTTCTGTTTTCGATGATTTTTTTCATAAGCTCGGGGAAAAGCGCACACCCACCGAAGTTCGTTTCGGTTCGGAGCACGTTCTCAATCGCATTTATGATGCTATTCTGGCACTTCTCGATGAGCTTCACCTGACCTGTCAGGATATCACCTGCATGGGCATCGGCGTCCCCGGCATCCTCGATATCAAAAACGGTATTTCCCGTTTTTCCCCGAATTTTCCGAAATGGGAGGAGGTTCCAATCGTCGTCGCCTGGATGGAGAGCCATCTTCATATCCCGACCTATATCGACAATGATGCGCGTGTCAATCTCTATGGGGAATGGAAATTCGGCGCCGGCAAAACCGCAATAACGTCCTGATGATCACCCTCGGAACCGGGCTTGGCGGCGCTGCGGTCATCGACGGACGCGTGATCTACGGCGCTACAGGTTCCGCAGGCGAAATCGGGCATATCAATATGTTCCGTGAAGGACGGGAATGCCGCTGCGGAAGCTCCGGCTGCCTTGGGCGCTATGTTTCTGCCCTCGGTATTTTGCGCACCTTCCGGGAGAAAGTCCAACTGGGACAGCACAGCATCATCTGTGACTGGGTAGATAATGACCTTGATAAGGTCACTGCAGACATGCTTTCCCGTGCCTACGATGCCGGGGATGCTGTTGCTATTGAGACCATGAGAGAAACCGGAGAGCTGCTCGGCTACGGTCTGTGCGCCGTTTTCAGCCTGTACAATCCGGAAATCATCATCGTCGGCGGCGGCATGTCCCGTATGGGCGATCGTCTGCTTCAGTACACCCGTGAAATTCTGGATACCCATGCATTGCGGATTCCCTATGGCTGCTGTACGATCGTCACTGCAGTTCTCGGAGACGCTGCCGGAATGCTGGGCGCAGCGGTCTATGCGAAGGAGCAGTTTAGGCAGAGCGCGGCGAACAACGGACAAAAGTAAAAAATGAAAGGCAGGTGCGATACACTGCGGCAATCTGCGGTGCAGGCACGCTCTACAACATAAACGAGCCGCTACAGATTAAAACATCTGCACCGGCTCGTAACGGTTTTTAATTCATGACAATAGAATGCTCGCAGAGCGTGCATTCTATTGTTTACAGTTCCCCTGCAATATCCAGTCTCGTCGCAATGCTGGTCAGCAGTACAACGAGCGGCATCATAATTTCACACACCTGAACAAAGAAGCATGCGATATCCTCTGTAATTCCTCCCGAAATGATGGAACGCCACATAGCAATAGTACAAAAATGCGAGCAGTGCACCGACCAGACACGGAATCGCTACCTGAATGTCGCACATCAGCATGCCCACTACAGAGATCACGATATAAGCGATCATAAATGCGATCACAATTCCTCTGCTTTTGCCTTTTCCGACATACAGGGAGCATTTGCTTTCCTGCGAATGCGGGAAGCATTCGATCGAAAGACCATAGAGCGCTCTGGAAAGTATGAAGCCATATGCAAGAACCGGCCAGCTGTCCAGCGGCATTTCGCTCAAAGACCGACGATCAGGAAGAAATAGCAGACACAGATAATAATTGCGAAGTATCCGCTGTGGGAATCCCGCAGGATTTCCAGCTTGACTTCCCTCGGCTGATGGGAACTGAGCGCATCTACTGTCCGGAAGAAACCATCCAGAAACGCGCCGCCCGATAAAAAGATCGGAAGCATCGCACAGATAACCGCGCCCAGCAGATCTTTATCGATCAGATACGGGCTGATCACCTGCCACTGTTTTAGAATGAACCCGATAATCGCGCCGACTAGCGGTACGAAAATCAAAATATACTTCATATTTCTACGGGTTTTTTTGATCTGCCTGGCAGGAAAAATCGAATACATCGAAAAAGCCAGACGAAAACTTGCCCAAACTTCTTTCATACTATCGTGTACCTCTCAGATTTTCGGATTACTTCAGTACAACGTCATCCGCATGTTCGTTCCAGATCAGGCAAACCCATGTTTTTCCGCGATTTAGCCGGATCGGGTTACCGTCTGCATCCACATACAGCGCCGGATCGGTATCCGAATATCTTGACCAGGTTCCTTCTACCATCTTACCTCCGGTAAATACCTGAACCTTGTAATTGTTCAGATCTGCACCAGGCTCCCAGCCGCCGTGCACATCAAATGCCATATAGCCTTTGGAATCCCGGAACTCGCCGTGACAATACTGGAAAATAACGTTATCGACTGTCAGCTGTTCGCCGGTTGTCTCGTCAATATGCTTGTCACCGTACTGATAACGGTAATATTTTCCGTCTTCATCGTTATATTCAAAATAAGCCTGCACATTGGAATAGCCGTTTCCAACACCGGTCTTTTCACCGCCGGGATACATCAGGACAACGGTATCGTTATCCGGATAGTCTGCCTTTTCGCCCAGAGGTGCAAAGGCAAATTTCTGCTTATGCGTATCGTGATAAGTCAGGCTGTATTCAAATTTCTCTGCCGCTTCTGCCAGCGCCTCACCGGTTGTATACACATTGTGGGGTGCTTTCCGCTTATCCGTCCGCATGAACGCTTTGGAAGCCGGGCGGTCAATTCCTGCAACCGCGCCGCTGATGTTGTCCACCAGATCGCTGTTTAACAGATCGCCAACATAAGGGGTAGCCTGTCCGAAATGCGCATAAATCGCATCGAATTCCAGTGCGCTGTATACAAAGTAATCGCGGCTGCTTCTGATATAGCCGATCGTATCCAGATTCTGCCAGTTTTCAAACAACGGCATCAGACGGGTCACATCCGCGCCTTCCATCGGCGCTTCATAAATCACGGATGCCTGTCCGATTCCTGCCTGCGGGGTTCCTGCCTTGATATTGTTCAGCATAACTGCCATCGGGCGCTGTTCACGTTCCTCTTCGGTGCATTCCAGACCGGTCAGGTAGCTGGTCGGAACTGCGTCTTCTGTAACAACGCTTTCCGTCTCCGCTGCTGCATTTTCTGTTCCGGTTGTATCGTTGCTTTCCGTTGCTGCAACAGCTGAATCCGTTTCAGGTACAGGGGTTGTTTCTGTCGCTGCAGAGCCACATGCGCATAATGCTGCAGATAATCCCAGCGCCAGACAGAACAAACTGGTTTTTTTCATATATCATTCTCCTGAATATTTTTCTTTTTTGAAAAGGTTAAACCAACCTAGTTTAAATATTGTACTCCCGCAGGCGGTAAAAATCCAGCCTTTTTCTGCATTTATTACAATTCTATTACAAATTTACGGCCTAATTCTTCAGCAAATGCAATTTTACCGCAAATTTCACAATCATACTGCCTCCGGGAATTCCGAGCAGTTCTTTTTTCGACATGACGCCAAGCTTTAACGCCGCCGCAAAATACGTCAGTCCGCCGATTGCCACCGAAAGCAGCAGTGCAACCGCATTGCCGAGATATCCTTTCAGCACTGTCAGCGTCAGCCCATAATAAATACCTGCAACCACAAGCCCCATGATCGCAGAGGATACCAGCGGCAGGACAAATGTCTTCTCGATTTCCTGATGATAGCCGGTCGCTTTTTTCACCGCGATGCCATTTAACAGGCACATCATAAAAAAGAATATACCGTAACGGCGATCGGCAAACTGTAAATACCAAGATCTGTAAAGATCAGGAGGGCTGCCGCCACCACAGTCTGCACCGCCAGTGCAATCACCGCGTTTGTAACCGGCTTCGACGCCTTGCCGACTGCCTGCAGAATCGAATTGCTCAGTGTGGAAAGGGAATAGAACACGATGCTCGCACCAAGCGCCGCCAGAAGGCGTCCGCCCAGACGGATGCTGTCCGTATTCGTATTATATAACAGCCATACGATCGGTCTGGATAATACCGTCATGCCGACTGCAGACGGAATCGCGATAAACATGATCGTCTTGATCGCCACGCTGATTTTGTGCCGGACGTCTTTTTTTCTTCTTTGTCTCAAAGCTTCCTGCAATGCTCGGCAGAATCGCGGAAGCCATCGCAGACGCGATTGCAATCGGAATATTGGAAAGTCCGACCGCTTCCGTATCGTAAATACCGTTAATAATCGTAATATCATCATAAGAAGCGTTGTGTACCGATTGCATCAGATTCAGATACAGGGTCTGGTTGATCAGTGCGCTCGCATTATATGCAAACGTACTCAGCAGAACCGGCGTTACCATAAACAGAATGATCTTGAAAATCTCGCCGGTTTCCAGCAAATCTCTGGAACGATCCCGCTCTATCCTGCGGCGGATTATTTTCCGGTTCATATGGTAAATCATCAGCATAAACGCCAATGCTATCAGCACGCCGACACCGGTTCCGACTGCACTTCCGACTGCCCCCCACGCAGCACGGGTCAGCTCGTCTTCCCCAGCAAATATCTGCATCAGCCCCCATGCCGCCAGCATGCTGACCGCCGCATTTAAAATCTGCTCCAGGATCTGCGAAACGGACGTCTGCACCATGCTTCGGTTCGCCTGAAAATATCCTCTCAAAACGCCGAGAAGACCGGAAAAGAAAATTGTCGGTGCAAGCGTCCGAAGCACCATCGCCGCCCGTCCCGGAATCAGAAAATCTGCTCCAAAAAACGCAAACAGACTGGCGATTCCGCCCACGACAACAACATAAATAATCGAGCAGTGAAAAATCCGCTGCGCATTTTTTGTACTGGTGGGTTGCCAGTCTCTGTGAAATTACTTTGGATACCGCCGACGGAATGCTATAGGAAGAGATCAGCAAAATCATCTGATAATAGCGATACGCCGGCGCATAATAGCCGTTTCCTGTCTCTCCGATAATTCCCGTCAGGGGGCTTCTGTACAATAGGCCGATAATTCGACAGATAATGCCGGCAGCAGCCAAAATGCCAGCCTGTTTTACAAAGGAACTGCCTTCTCCCTTATTTTTCGTTCCCATCCATTACCTTTCTGCTCAGTCTGTCAGGCAGAAAGAAAGCAGATAATCCAGCCGTCTCTCTACCAGCTCCAGAACAAAAACATCCGGCTTTTGTTCTTCTACCATAGATTGCGTAAAAAATCCGTTCCAATGAGCCATATAGCAGTCTGAAAGGCTGCTCGCCACCGGTCCCGCCATTCCTCCGGCGAAGGAATCCCTCACCATGAACAGCTTTCTCGTATCCGGCGCATCTGAATGATACACCAGAGCCGTCGCATCGTCAATAGAGACTGCCTGCAAATTGTTGCCGTTGTAACCGGTCACGATATAATTTTCTTCCGCAGGCATATTTTTTTCGTAGTAGCTCTGCAGATTCATCATTCTTGCAAGATCATATCCGGAAAAGGTATCCGGAGTAAAGGTAATGTCCTCCACCTCTGGGAGCTCGTCTCCCAACTCCTTTAACAGCGCTTTCGCCCCAATATAGCCGCCAGCAGCGTTCCAATGCGTGTCATAGTGCCAGTACAGGGAATATTCCTTCTTATATTTCAGCATTTCCTCTTTCGGATATACAATACGGATATCTGTATTCTTCTTCAGATAAGCGATCAGCTGATCTGTCCGCGTTTCTTCCGCCTTTTTATAATAGGAAGGAAGATGCTCTTCTCCGTAAATCGTCTCCTTATTCGGTGCAATCATCAGGATAAATTCACTGTCCCGGTTGGAAAGCCACTGCTCCGATGTCGTAAGCTGCGATGCGATCTGTGCAAGCTGTCCTTCTGTAAACAGATTTGTTCCCTTATAATCATCAATGTCCGATTCCATGCTGTAAAACAGCCAGTTGTCCGAACCGATCACAACCTTGTCGTTGATGGATTTTTCACAAAACAGCTTTAAATCTGTCAGGCTGGAAAAGGAAATCAGCTGACTCCGAAACGGAACCGCCGCGTTAAACGCGCTCTCCACCAGTCCCGGATAATCTCTGTAATTGTCCTTCGTCAGCTTCGGAATCTCTGTTGAAACCGTATTTTCCGTCGCATCCGTCTGGAAACGATCCTTTGTTACCGCCCACACAGCTCCCGGCATCAAAAGCAAAAGTGCAAAGCAAATCAGCCATGCCGCCGCCATTTTTTTATTCATATGCATTCTCCACTCAGAAATTCAGATAAATTGCAGGGCTGTAGGTTCCGTTGACCAAAAGCAGCATCGACGCTGCGATCAGGAACATGCAGTAAACCAGTTCCAATACGCCGCCCTTTAATTTCTCCGCTGCCGGGCAGAACTTTTTGATTCCGACCTGCAACAGCCCCATACCAAGGACACCGACAACCGCCATTACGATACAACGGTTTCCGATCAGCTCCCGCAGTGCATAGGTGCTCTGCGTATACTGCCACGGCGTCAGCATCCTGCGGATGTACTGCAGCGCCGGCTGCAGATTTGCCACCCGGAAAATCACCCAGCCGAACAACACCACAAGCCCCGTGTATACATAACGCAAAAAGCCGATTTTGTCCAGAATTTTCTTAAAGCCGATCCGCTCCACAATGATGAAAAATCCGTGCAGCGCGCCCCATGCGATAAACGCTGTCGTCGCGCCATGCCATAATCCGGTCGCAAAAAGACGATCGCCAGATTCAAATATGTCCGAATCTTTCCTTTCCGGTTTCCGCCAAGCGGTATGTAGAGGTAATCCCGAAACCAGCTGCTCAGGGAAATATGCCATCTGCGCCAGAACTCCTGAATCGAGCCGGACAGGTATGGATAATTAAAGTTTTCACAAATATCGAATCCGAACATTTTGCCCAGACCGATGGCCATATCCGTGAAACCGGAAAAATCATAGTAAATCTGAATCGCATACAGAATCGCCGCGCACCACACCATAACGCCCGTAACATTTGTAATATCCTGCGCATAGATCTTATCTACACTTGCGCCGACAATGTTTGCGACCAGCACCTTTTTACCAAGTCCATAGGCAAAGCGCCGAATTCCCTCCGCTGTCTTTTCCACGGTTTCCTGTCTGCTTGTCAACTGCGGGGCAAAATCGCGATACCGCGCAATCGGTCCGACTGAAATTTTTTTTGGAAAAAAGGACAGATACAGTGCCATATTGAGCGGATTTTTCTCCGCCTCATAATGACCGCGGTATAAATCCATCAGATATGAAATCGCTCCGAACGTAAAAAACGAAATGCCAATCGGAAGCGGGATATTGCGCATCTCATGCTCGCTTCCCGTCAGCCGGTTCACAATCCGCAAAAAGAAGTCAAAATATTTATAATACCCAAGAATCCCCAGGTTTACCAAAATGCCCGCCGCCAGAACGGTTTTCGCCGCCACGCTTTCATCCCGCTGACATCCAAGCAGCAGTCCGATACCGTAATTTGCCGCAATCGAAACAAGTAAAGGACAATATAAACCGGCTCGCCCCACGCATAAAACACAAGACTTGCCAAAAGCAGCAGGATATTTTTCAGCGCTGTTTTACGCACGCACAGCCTGTCCAACACAAATACAACCGGCAAAAAAGCCGTCAGAAAAATCATGGAATTGATACTCATTCAAAAACTCCGATCTTATTCGCTGCCCGCAGCACCCTTGGAACAGCAATCTGATAATCAGTCATCCCGCGACGGATACTGTTGTCCTGATATCAGAGGCAAAAGAGTTTTTGATCCTGATATCTTTTTTATTGTAGCATACATTTCCTTAAATAGGTAGGGGAATCTGAGGTTCTCTTTCCTGAAGCATCTGCAAAGTTACAGTTCACACACGCCATTCGCAGAAACGAATCTGCGATACTTACCGCTGCTTCGCAGTTCTTTTTGTTCATTTGAAACTCTCCAGGAATGCTTCGCAGCCCTCCACGATGTCCCGGTACGCGGTTTCGAAATCCCCGGAGTACCACGGATCGTCAATATCGCGCGGATGCTTTGCGTAATCCAGCAGCCGATGGATTTTATGCTCCGGGTCTCCGCCAACAATTCGAAGCATATTTTGAATATTATACTGCTCCGCCGCCAGCAGATAATCATAATATTCGTAATCCTGCTTCGTCATCTGACGTGCCCGCTTCCCGGACGGATCAATGCCATGCTCCCGCAGCTTCCGCACCGCCGGCGGATAGACCGGATTGCCGATTTCCTCCCGGCTCGTCGCAGCCGATGCGATTTCAAACTGATCCGCTATGCCGCGTTTTGCAACCATGTCCCGGAGGATGAACTCGGACATAGGGGAACGGCAGATATTGCCGTGGCAGATGAAAAGTACTTTTATCATTATTTTATTTCTCCTTGTTTTGCCCCGGAATGCCCTGTTTTGCGAGGGTTTCTAGGATTATTCTGATATGTTCTGAAATTACAGATTGTGGCAAACCAGAGCAGAATTAGGCATGTTGTTACTACCTGTTAGTAGTAAAATTAGTAGTAACAGGTAAATTCTTACTACTAAAGATTATTTTTCAAAAACAATTTGTTCATATTTGCTTGCAAGAATATTTTCTATTGCATCAACTCCCATATTAGGATAATCCTCTAATGCCTTTATTAAATCACTATCTTCCAACGGAATTACAAGACCTCGTTCATCCGCAAAAGTATCAGCACATCTTTTAATGAAATTTTCTTCTAAAAGTTTTTCTTTTTTCTACTACCCCATTTTCGAACACTATTCTACCGCACCCAGATAGTTGCTGCGCTATTTTCATGATTTATCTAACGCCCTCCCGATCACCTTGGGACTTTCCGCTATAAAAATTCCTTTCTCCGGGTGATTTTTATTCAAAAGCTGTCTTCTGTGAGCCTTGCGAAAACCTCTAACTCCGATGCCTGGAAATCTTTTATTTCTATTATATTTAACATTCTACCGCTACCTTGATCACGCCGTTCCTCTTATTTTCAAAAAGTTCATAGGCTTCTTCGATTCTGCTAAGTGGGTAGGTGTGTGTGATCAGTGGTTCCGTGTTGATCTTGCCTTCCGCGATCAGTCTCAGCGTTTCTTCACAATCACAACCGTCTACTCCTCCTGTTTTAAAAGTCAGATTCTTTCCATACATATCCGGCAGAGGTAACGTCTGGGCTTTATCGTAAAGTGCCACCACCGTCACGATTGCATTTGGCCTTGCGCATTCCCATGCAAGACGAAAAGTAGATTCTGCTCCTGCAACTTCAAGAACAACATCTGCGCCACCATGCTCAGTGTTTGTCTGAACAAAATCAAAGCATTCTTCCGGCGAAACAGTAAGAACATCAGGATAATGTTCCCTGATAAAGTGCATACGCTTTTCGTCTTTTTCACACATGATGATTCGCTTCGGATTTTTCAGCATAACAGACAGTAAGGTACAAATACCTGTAGGACCGGCTCAATGATCAGCACCGTGTCATCCTCAGTGATCTCGGAAATACGTGCTGCCCAGTAACCGGTGGCAAGTACATCTCCTACAAATAACGCCTGTCTGTCCGTAACTTTATCCGGAATCTTATTCAGCCCCTGATCTGCAAATGGTACGCGGACATATTCTGCCTGTCCGCCATCGATACGGCATCCGAGAGCCCAGCCGCCATTTTCATCGGTACAGTTATTCACATAACCTTTCTTGCAGAAAAAACATTCTCCACAAAAAGTTTCTACATTTACCGTCACCCGATCTCCTGGTTTCACATTCTTCACAGCAGTTCCGACTTCTTCCACAATTCCAACCATCTCATGACCGACTGTAATCCCCGTCACTGCCCGTGGAACGCTTCCATGCTTAATGTGCAGGTCACTGGAACAAATGCTGGCAAGTGTCACCTTTACAATGGCATCCCTTTCATGCATCAGCACAGGCTTTGGTTTTTCCATTAATTCAAATTTTCCTTTTGAAACATAAGTATAAGTCTGCATTCTTTTCCCCCATCACTTTCTATAATAATTTATCCAGAATTTCTGCTGCTGATCTATTATCAAATACGCCATTGCCAAATAACAAACAAGATAAGAAGGTGCACCGGATAAAACGCATAACAGAAATACTTGAACCACTTGTTATGGTACCCCTGCTCTCCATGATATAACCAGATTGGAATCAGTGCCAGCAGTGCAAAGCTCTGCTGTGCAATTTCAAAATGATGTCCCAGAATCGTTACCGGATAATACAGATTCCCCAGCATAACTACATTCAAATAATACAGTCCGACAAGCTGTGCCGCAAAAGAAATCCAGGTTTTCTTGCGAAAAAAATAAAAAAGTAATACCGTCAGTATTCCTGCAGCATTGTAATCTACCATGGTTATGGTTCCAAGCAGAAAATCCATCAAAAGCACGAGGCAAACCACAAAAAACGATATCCATTTCTTTTGTTTCTTCTTTGCCTTTTCAATGATCTGTATCGATAACACCCCTAATAAAAAGGTCCATAGTACATTTTGATGAAACGGGTAAAATACAGAACTTCCCATAATCAGGTTAAATGGTATTTCTGAAATTATGGCAAATAGAAAAAGACGCAGCATGTATTTTTTCACATTCGAAGTATAATAACATCCTTCCGCAATCATAAATGCAAAGATCGGAAATGCGAGCCTTCCTATGCATGTCAGCCATTCCTGTGCCGGAAATAGTGTCGCCCACAAATGATCGCATAGCATAAACAGCATTGCCAGAATATGTAGTGTAAACGAATCAATTCCTCTTTTTTTCTCCATAGGTTCTTCTCCATCTATCCAGGCATAGATATCTGCCTTTTATTCTTTTCATTATATTATGGAGCATTATCCAACGTCAATCAACTCTTGCGTCCTAATCTATCACTAATTCAAATACTCAACGCATTCTACTCATAAGGGGTGTTCATTTCTTATAATTTATATTATGCTTAGATTAAACAGAAGGAAGTGAATTATATGGATTTAATCAAAATCGGAAAATATATTGCAGAAAAAAGAAAAGCTCTTGGACTGACGCAGAAGCAATTGGCAGAAAAACTGAATATGAGTGACAAATCGGTTTCTAAATGGGAACGTGGCATATGCCTGCCGGACGTGTCAATTTATATGGAATTGTGCAGCATACTTAGAATCAGCATTAATGAATTTCTTGCAGGTGAAGATATCGGTGCTGAAAATGTAATTGAAAAATCAGACAGCAATCTTATTCAGATTACAAAAGAGAGTAAAAAGAAACAAAAAAATTTAAAAACAATTCTTGCTGTAGTAACTGTTTTTGCAGTAATTGTCTCTGCGATCCTTGGCACTTTATTCTTTCACAAACTGATACATCCAAAAAATTATATTACCGCAGTTGATCAGACAAGTACTGAGATGAAAACAGCAGAATTATTATCCGGAACAGACGGCGCATATCTTTTTCATTATTTTATAAAAGATGAATTTAAAACACTCACCATTTATGTATCTGAATATCAGTCTGGGACACTGATCAGTAAAAAGTAAAGTGGCTGATTTGGACTATGACGGAATCGATTCCCCTTCCAGAGGTGTCATTGCTGTTGTGCCGGATTTTGAATCTTTTAAGGTAAAATTAATTGTAGCAGATGATTATGCAAAATATTCTACGGATTTTCCTATTTTAGAAAATATAGAAAACAGAGAATATTATGTCAGAAGTGCAAGCCAGATAAAAGGGGAGATTCCGATTCAGATTCATTCAGCTTCGACAATAGAAGGCAAGACTGCTATCCTTTCAGACTCTGAACAGGGATTAATGGCTCTAATCTATGGAAAAGACGGGCTGTCAGGGATTCCTATCACGGAAATGGAAAAAGGAATCGTTGGTGTGGAAAATGATTATGTATATTATCTTTCCTTCCAATTTGGGGGGTAATCAAAGTTTTTGAGGGGATGTCTTTTTGAGGCGTGTTTTCCCAATAACAATGTAAAACAACGGTATCATTATAATCATTGCTGCTATGATATGTACATATATGAAACTTTGTGTTCCTGTAACAAGAAACAAACTTGTTATTGTATAATTCCATAACCAATGAAATCCTGTGGGCATCCAAATACTCTTTGTAGTGTAAAACATTTCATTGGCAAATATTCCATATAGAAAAGGAAAAATAAACATTACCAGAACAGAAATATTATCGGTATTAAAAATATGTGGTAGTGTAAAAATAAGTGCAGCTATTACGCAACTCAAATACTTATTTTTACATTTTTGCAGCAACAGCCCAAAAATAATTCCTCTAAAAATAACTTCTTCAATAAAGGACACGAAAAAGTAAAATATGAATTTCCCTTTATGATTCATCAACAGTGATAAAAAATCAGTATCTTGAAGAATTATATTTGATTTGACTGATGAATAAACTATAAACAATACAATGATTGGCATTATAGCTCCAACTGCAAAATTCAGAAAATCTATTTTTCTAAAATATAACCCTATGCTTTTTAACATAATGCACCTTTTAACCTCTGATTTGTCATAATCCTGACACCATACTATTATGAATAAATTATCTCTTGCAAAACAATTTCTTCTGCCCGATTGTGGATATTATTGCACCGCCGCACCCATTCCATTTGACGGGTACACTTTAATTCCTCGGTTACGCCCTCGGCAATTTTCATCTGCTCCATGATGGTGTCTAACCGTTCCTGTGCCTGTTCGTTCAGGTCTGAAAGATATGTCCATAACTCTCCAGTCAAGGTCAATGTGTTCAATCGGGCTGGATGGATTTTCCTTAAATATTCCCGGTGCAGCCGTCCATACTTTCCAACGGGGCGATGTTCTTCCGGCAGTTTCAGGTCTGGGATGTAGTAATCTCCAACAAGGATATAATCAATTCCGTTTTCCGTTATTCTTGGTTTCAATTCGCTCATGTTTTAATCTCCTCATTCTGGCTCATTTTTTTGCAAGTCTGGCTCTCCAGAAATATTGGTAAATCATTTTCCCTTCTTCTCCATATTTGTCGTTGCATTAAAATCAAACTGGATGCTAACTTTTATCCCTGTTTTCAATTCCAAAGTTCATCATTAGCCTTTATCATCATGCTGCATTCCTTCATAGCATTGCTATTATCAGATATATTTTCTATTTTCATTTCATAACTATTCTTCCATTGCTTAACACGAAATCGAGTTATTACTATCGCTGTCTCACCCTATTCTTTTATCTGATTCTTGTTTAATAATTTCGTTTTGATGCAACAATGAAAATTACCAAAAAAAAACGCCACCATAAACAGTTCAACAACGCAGTCTGCGCAAATGGAACACCTATCACAATAATTACAAAACATATAATTACAAAAAACTTTATGCCTTTTTATCCACTCAAGCATATGTATTTTCCTTCTTCATACATTAAAAAAGACGCCCTGCCAAACAATAGCATATGTTAGTCTATTTTCAAAACTATTATGCTGAGAGTTTGCTGTCCACCCAGTTAATCAAACGATTCAAAAGATAATCAACAACTACTGCAAAGTCCTTTGTAATCAATTTGCAATACGAAGTTGTTTCTTATGTTTCCTGATGTGATACAACGATTTCTGTGTTTTCATTTGTCATAATAACGACCACCTTTCTGTAAACAATGGTGCTGGATACAGCATCCAGCTCTTATAACCAAAGTCCAGTGACCATGACATTATCATCACAGCTCTCTGTTTTAATATAACACATACTCCTATCTTCAACAATATGCTAATAATCTATTTTGAACGATTTATAAAATCCTCAAAGGTCACAATTACCATCATAGAAATAATCATACTTTTTCTCGCTCAATACAGTAAAAAGTTCCTTGCAAATAACAGACTCTACCCTAAAGATTTTATCATTCTTCTCACAAAATCTTCCATCGCATAATTTGGTTCTCTTACAGATTCAGGAAGATTACCTTTATCAACAACGAACACATATTGAAATTTTCCATCAATAATTGGTATTTGCTTTATCAGCCATTCAATTGATGGTTGTATACTTTTTCTATAAGCATACAATAAAACATCATTTTTCATCTGCGACATTTCATCTACTACTAATGATGTCACATTTTCATACTTAAAAAAATGTCATCTTTAATCTCAAAGAATCATCTTTAAAACATTCTAGCCATTTCGTGAATTCTTCTGCATTACGTCTGTACCTATCATTAGGATAATCATACTCGCTTAGCAACGATACAACTTCTTCAATATTTATAAAAACATCTCCATCAGATGGTCTGTAGTCCTTAATAATTATCGATTGATGAATAATATAGTTTCTGAAATCACAGAGAAACCTGTACCACTTTTTCATATTGTAATATTTCTCTGTAATGCTCTTTAATGAAGGTTCATAACTATTAACATATTCTTTATACCCATATACTGCATTAACAAAATTCAAAAGTCTTTTTATTTATTTTCCAAAATTCATCAAAATCATCAATGGTTATCTCAAGAAAGTCTTTAGCGCACGAATCAAATAATAGTATGCATATCCACCAGAACAAAAATTTATCTAATGTTTTTAGTTTTTGAATCAAATTCTACATCATATTGATAATCAAACTTAATACCAGACGAATGAAGCTCTCCCAATCTCAGGATTACTACAATATTCCAATTCAAACATATCCTCACCACCTCTTCAGTATTATTCTTTTAGCCATGAGCAAAACTCCACATACTCAGTATTTATGCAGGGTTTGCAAGGCATGGCAACCTCTTTTTATCACTCAAATTTATAGTAACAATCAACTCCAAATGGTATAATTAAATTGTCAAAATCAATTCACCGAAAGGAGCTGATTGTTATCTATCGTCAAGAAATTTTGAAAGATCCGTCTTTTCACTTCACAACCAGTTGCAAAGATTTTATGATTCTCTTTTTTCTGAATCTTGATTTATCCTTTGTTCCGGAATTCCCCAAAACAGGAAGAAAAGGGTTTTCAAACCACGCTATGATTTGTTCCTTTATTGTCATGAAATGCGAAGGTTTCTCCATGATTTCCGATCTTGTCGATTATCTTCACAATAATCTTCTGATTGCGCATTTTTGTGGCTTTGATATTTCTCGTCCACTTCCTTCTTATTGGACTTTTGATCGCTTCTTGAAAAATTTTGATAACAAAGTTCTCTCTAAAATCATGAAAACTCAGGTGCTATTCCTTTCTAAAAGAAGGTATTGTAGACACTTCTTTTTATTGGCTTAGATTCAACTCCTGTCTCTGCAAATACTTCACAGAATAATCCGAAATCTTTTCTCTCAAATAAGTTTAAGCCCGGAAATCAACCAAGGGCGGATTCAGATTGTAGACTCGGCGTCCACACTGCATCCAATCAAACGAATGAGAAAAAATATGAATTTTATTGGGGCTATAAAAACCATGTCCTTGTAGACTGTATTTCAGGTCTTCCTATTTATGAAATGACCACAACCGCGGAAGTTCATGATGCTACCGTCGCTTTAGATATCCTTGCTGCTACCCATTCCTTTCAACCAATAACGGACTGCATATTCCTTGCCGACAAAGGTTACGATGTCAAAAATATCTACAATCAGGTTAAGGAACTTTACAATGGAGAATGTATCATTCCATTAAACAAACGTAATACCAAAAATCCGAAACTTCTTCCTCAAAGGGAATCCCATTTGCGAAGCAGGGCTTGCCATGTGGAAGGATGGTAAGTTTTCCGATTGTGGTCGTACCCGTCAAAAGTTTTGTTGTCCTCTAAAATCAAGTAAAGATACCCTTTGCCCATGCCACCAAAAAATTTCTATAATGGTAAAAAGCATCGTGGCTGTACGAGATATCTCACCATTCCTGATGATTTAAGACTTTCCATTGATAGGGACAGCAAATATTTTAAAAGTAATTATTCACTCCGCACAGAATGTGAACGCTATAATTCGCGTTTTAAAAATACTGGTCAAGAGCGGATGTGGGTAAGAAATAAAGCATCTG
>VOFC01001046.1_pt1 | contig 34111 bp, 39 predicted proteins | sample 5384161 | NCBI WGS metagenome assembly VOFC01 (sample SAMN12384722, study PRJNA508395) | human gut metagenome | isolation source: healthy gut B | host: Homo sapiens | reverse complement strand
AACTTGCACTTCAATTCTGTACCGCATACAGCGGGATCCTTTCCCGCAACACAGTCATCGCCACCGGTACCACCGGGCGGATGCTGGCCCAGGCCACCGGCCTGCCCGTGCACTGTTATCTCTCCGGCAAGCTGGGCGGCATCCAGCAGATTTCTTCCCGGGTCGCCTGCGATGAAGTGGATCTGGTGCTCTTCTTCCGCGACCCGCTCAAGGCGGACACCGGCAATTCCTGCGAGCAGAACCTGCTCCGCCTGTGCGATATGCACAGTGTGCCCATTGCCACTAACATTGCTACTGCCGAGGTGCTGCTGCGCGGCCTGGACCAGGGCGACCTGGACTACCGCGACGGGATGCACCCGGAAATTCTGGAGCCCATTTCCGTCCACTGTGCCGTGTGCTGAAAAGCTCCGGCTTTGGCCGTTTGATCTGTTTGTGTATAGAGGGTATAAAAACAGCGCCGCAGAGCGTACTAAAACTCTGCGGCGCTGTTTTTTCTATTACGGAGCTCACGGTGGGAACGGCCTGCCCCGCGCTTTGATTTTGTCTGGTTCAGCCCTTACTTTTCCAGGCCAGCCATCTGTTTGATGGCTTTCATGGCAAAGGTCAGGGTGCGGCCCATGGCCACACCGGCCATCAGGCAGGGATAGTTATTGGCAAAGAAGCTGCCGGACATATCGCCGGTGACATACAGGCCGGGCATGGGCTTGTTGTCGTTATCCAGAGCCTGGCCTTTTTCGTTGATGGCAATACCCTGCTCGGTACACAGCAGAGAGGCACCCAGCCAGCAGCCATAGAACGGGGCCTTGCGGATCGCGCTCAGGCGGTAAGCGGGCTTGCCGAAGTCCTCATCGTTCTGCTGGTCATACAGCTCGTTGTAGCGGTCCACGGTTGCCAGGAACGTGTCCTTGGCCTCACCGGTGAAGCCCAGCTTATCCGCCAGTTCCTCAATGGTATCGGCCTTGAAGAAGCAGCCTTTCTCCTCTGCACTGTCCATCTGTTTCTGAATATACTCCGCGCCTGCATTACGGGTCTGCGCGGAGCAGCCGATGGTGTGGAAGCGCTTTACGTCTTCCAGAATATTGGCGTCGCAGATCTGAGCGTAAACACGGCCCGGCTGGTGAGCGGCAGCATAGACGATATCATTGTAGGGACTGCTCTCGTTGGCAAAGCGCTCCCCGTTGCGGTTCACTTTCAGGAACGGCTGGGTGCCGGGGTTATACTGCTTGATCTCGCCGGGGAAAGCCTTGCCGCCAAAAGAGTTCTCGCTCTCCACATAGCCAGCGTCCACACCAGGAGCCACAATGCCGCGGTCAAACAGCATGGGAGCAGCTTCCTTATCCAGGTTTGCACCAGCCCAGACAGCGGCACGGATGCCATAGCCCTTATCAGAGGGAGAGTAAGAGCAGGCCGTGGTGACAGAGGTGCCCAGCGGGTCCAGCTGCTCCATCATGTAGGGGTTGCCGGGGAAGCCGCCGCAGGCCAGCAGAACGCCGTCGTTGGCGTTGTAGCGGATGAAGTGGTCATCCTCGGTGCTCTGGGCGATGATGCCGGTGACGCGGCCATCGGCGTCTTTCTCCAGCTTGGCCAGGCTGGTCTTGAAATCGATGCTGTAGCCCAGCTCTTCAATGTACTGCTGGAGTGCTTCGTTGCGCTGCAGGCCGGACTCACTCTCGCTCTGGCGGTAGTTGTGCTCCTGCACGGGATACAGGTAATCGGTGTTGTGCTCCGCGTTCTCCGCGGGCCAGGCTGCCTCCGCACCGGAAGTGAACTCGCAGGTCCAGCCGAACTGATCCTCCAGAATGCCGCGCACGAAGTCGTGCATGGCGGCAGACTCGTTGATCCAGGTCTTGACGACGCGCTGGTCGCACTTGCCGGATGCGTAGCGGGAGATCTCGCTCAGCAACTTTGCCTTATCGGTAGCGGGGACACCCGCCTCTTTGGCAGCGGCAGAATCAATGGCACCATACCAGTGGCGGGTGTCCTGCACGGCACTGTTCTGCTCAATGACGCGGAAGTTCAGGCCGTTGGCAGCCGCATAAAGCAGCGGCAAACATGCCGCCGTTGCCAGCACCGACAATGACGATGTCGGTGTCGATGGTCTCGGTGATGGCAGCCTCGTCGATGTCGGGCTCCTTGCCCAGCCAGTCGGTCTCATCGCCGGTGGGCAGCTGGACAGAGCTGACGGTCGCTTCGCCCTTGGCCTGTGCAAAGCAGCTCTTGGCCGCTTTCATCACGGCGTCGGAGGTGATGGTGGAGCCGGAAACACCGTCGATCTCGCCGTTGGCGGAAGAAAGCAGCTGCTCCTTGAGCTGGTCGGCAGCGGCAGCGCCGTAGGAAGCGGTCTCCCGGAGGTATCCACCACCACATCGGTGACGCACTGTCCGAGAACGTCATGGTGACCTTAACGGTGGAAGAGATGCCCTCCGCGGTGCCCTCATAAGTACCGGGGATGTAGCTGCCGGCAGGGGCAGAAACCGCGCTGGAAGCGGCAGCGGAATCCTTGGCAGCGTTGCAGGCAGCCAGGGCACCGGCGGTCACGCCAGACATGGCAGCAGCGGCTGCGACTTTCAGAAAGCCTTTGCGGGAAATCTTGTTCATGGAGGTTTGATCCTTTCCTTGCTTCGTGATTTTACCATCTTATCTGCCCTTTGACGGGAAAGGGCGACTTCGTTCGATAATAAGTTAACACAAATCCCCAGCCCTGTCCTTTAAGAATTTTTAAGCTTCTTTGCCGCTTCCCAGCCCGATTTCCCGTTGATATTACACGGGCAGGGCTGTTTTGTTATTTTTTTGCTTATCTTTTTCAAAACAAAGCGCCCGCTTCTTAAGTTTCCTTAAGAAGCGGGCGCTCATTTTTCAGGTTTGCTTAAATTTTCAGTCCGCAGCACGGCCCTCCGGCTGGAAGATATAGCCTTTGCCCCAGACATTTTTCAGGTAAACGGGCTTGGCGGGGTCCGGCTCGATCTTGCCGCGCAGGTTGTGGATGTGCACCTGCACGGTGCGCACATCCCCCAGGCTGTCCTTGCCCCAGATCTTCTGGTAGAGCTCGTTGGCGGTAAAGAACGTGTTGGGGTACCGGACAAACAGCGAGAGGATGCGGTACTCCATATCGGCCAGGTGGATGCTCTGGCCGTCGTGCTCCACACTGTGGCGGTTGGCGTCCAGCGTAAAAGCCGCGCAGTGATAGCCATTGACATTGGGCTCGGCCGCGTCCATCTGCACCCGGCGGATGTTGGCCATGATGCGGGCCAGCAGCACTTTATTATGATAGGGCTTTGTGAGGAAATCGTCACCGCCCATCTCCAGCGCCCGCACCACCGTGTCTGTATCGTCCAGACAGGAGGTAAAAATGATGGGGCAGTGGTGCCAGCTGCGCAGGCGCTGGCACAGTTCCATGCCGTTGGTATCCGGCAGCAGGATGTCCATGAGGATGACATCAAATTTTTCCCGGGCGTGGCTCAGTGCATCACCGCCCGTCTCAGCGCACACCACCTCAAAATTCTGCTGGCTCTGCAGAAAATACCGGGTGGTGTCACGGATCACCGGGTCATCTTCCACCATTAAAACGCGGATCATCCCTATTTGCTCTCCCCTTTTTGCTATTCTTTGTTATACTATTAACAGTATACCGTATCCGGTTCAAATTCTCAACTGGTTTCTGGGGGGAATCCAACATGAAATGGAAAAAACAGCTCTGTGCCGCGGCGGCGGTGCTGCTGGCACTGGGCATCGCACTGGCGGGCGTCCTGCTCAATCAGCATTTTCTCGTTCTTTCCGGGGCATCTCACGGACAGAGATGCAAAGCCCCCTGGGCGATTGGGTCCGCAGCCATCTGCAGCTGGTGGCGCTCATCGTCTTTGCCACGCTGGCCGCTGCCATCCTGGCCTTTACCACTACAAAAAAAGCAGCCGAGAGCTGCGCTATTTTCTCCTCTATCTGGCCGTTCTCTTTTTCTGGGGCACCCTGGTAGCCTTTTTCCTGCCGGGGGTTTCAGGGGCTGCTCCAGCGGTTCATGCGGCTGTTTTTTGCCATCACGATCCTGGCGTCGGCCCTGCTCTCCGCAGCGCTGCTGGCCCTGCCTCTGCCCGCTCCAAATGGGTGGTGCCCGCCTCGGCAGTCTTTCTGCTGCTGGGGCAAGCCGGCTTTCCCATGCTGCGGTTCAGCGTATTGACGGCCGGCATGTGCTTCTGCCTCTACCTGCTGCTTTCAGCCTACCTGCGCGGGTACGAAGCCGCCGGGCTGCTGCTCTTTCCCTGCGCCATCACAACAGGGTTCCGGGTGTGGGCCCTGCTGCCCACTCTCCCCTTTTATGTAGAGTGCTACCCGCTCTACCTGCTGCGGTGCGCCCGGGTGTTCGATATCCCGTTCGCGCTGGGCTGCATGACTTCGTCTGCCGCCGCTTTGCTTTGCAGTTTGACCGCACCGAGCAGCTGGCCCGGGAGCTGGACACCCGGGTAATGGAGCGCACCAGGCTCTGACCGAGGAGGCCGAAGCCCGCAAGAGCATGATGCTGAACATCTTCCACGACCTGCGCAGCCCCTGTTTGCCGTCAGCAACGGGCTGGATAACGCTGGAAGGCCCCCGACGCCCTGCCGCCCTGCTGCCGGCCCCTGCGCCAGCGGGTGGCTTTTGTCCGCAGTCTGACGGAAGACCTTTTCTGGCGGCCAAGCTCGAGCAGAAGCAGCTCCTGCTCAACGAGGACCGCGCTGCGCTCAACGAAGAAGCTGCCGCCGTCTGTGCGGCCTGTCAGAGCGAGGCCGACCAAAAGGGTGTCACCCTCCGGGCGGAGCGCCGACGTTCCCTGCCGGTCTGGGGGGACAATGTCCGGCTAGCAGATCCTGCAGAATCTGGTGACCAACGCCATCCACTACACCCCCGCGCGGGGGCAGCATCCATGTGGTCTGCGCGCACGAGGGCGGGACGGCCTGCGTCAGCGTGCAGGACACCGGCTGCGGCATCGCACCGGAAGATCAGGGGGCCGTCTTCGACCGGTATTTCCACACCTCTGCCGACAAAAAGCACGACTCCACCGGCCTCGGCCTGACCATCGCGCAGGAGCTGGCCCGCCTCCATCACGGCGAGATCACCCTGCAAAGCGAAGTCGGCAGGGGCAGCATCTTCACGCTGAGGCTGCCGCTCTTGAATATCGAAGAGTATAGCAGTCTGCGCTTTTATCGCAAGACAAGAAATTAGTGCAACATTCAAACAGCATATTTGCGATATGCAATTCAACGCTGTTGCTGTTGCATTAAAAAGTTGAATTGCTATAATGCACAAGACCCGGAACCTTTTCAGGGCCAGAGTGGCTCATAGAGGTTCCGGGTCTATTTCTTTGTGTAGACCGCTATCGCATTTTTATCTTGCAGCAACTTCTTCTACACTCAATCCTTGAAATACGCATTCTGCACCGCCAGCAGGACGCCTGCGCGGCTGGCGGCGAAAGTTCAGGCCGCCCTGCAGATAGCAGGTGTACGGCTCACGCAGGGGGCCGTCGCAGGAAAGCTCGATAGTGCTGCCCTGCGTGAAGCTGCCGCTGGCCATGATGACCTCGTCGGTGTAGCCCGGCTCGGGAGAGGGTTCCGGGCGGCATAGCTGTCCACGGGGCTTGGCGGCCTGCACGCCCCGGCAGAAGCCGATGAGGGCGTCTGCCGTACCGGCATCAAAACAGGTGACGATGTCGTTGTGGGCCTCGCAGTAGCGGGGATGGGCTTTTTGCCCACCAGCTCCAGCAGACACTGGGCATAGATGGCCGTCTTGATGGCCTCGCAGACCACGCCGGGGGCGTAGTAGAAGCCCAGATACATATCGCGGGGCGTCTCGAGGGTGCAGCCCAGCTCTTTGCCGAGACCGGGGGCGTTCAGACGGTAGGCACACAGCTCCACGAGGTCTTTCCGGCCTGCGATGTAGCCGCCAGTGGGGGCGATGCCGCCGCCGGGGTTCTTGATGAGGCTGCCCACCACGAGGTCGGCACCGGCCTGACAGGGTTCCTCTTTCTGGGTGAACTCGCCGTAGCAGTTGTCCACAAAGACGATGATGTCGGGGTTGGCGGCGCGGGCGGTGTCAGCGACCCTGCGGATGGTGTCGAGGTCGAAAGCGTTGCGCTGCAGATAGCCGCGGCTGCGCTGGATGTGGCACACCTTCGCGCCCGGGGCCTTCTGGGCGATCAGCTCATAGTCCGGGGTGAAGTCCGCCTTCAGCGGCGCTTCGTCGTACCGGATGCCGTAGTCCATCAGGGTGCCGGTGCCCTTGCCCTTACCGTCCAGACCGATGACGCCTTCCAGCGTGTCGTAGGGACGGCCCGTGGCGGCCAGCAGGGTATCGCCCGCCCGCAGCAGGCCGAAGAGGGCCACCGCCAGCGTGTGGGTGCCGCTCTGGAACTGGCTGCGCACCAGCGCATCCTCCGCGCCCATCACCTCGGCAAAGATCTGCTCGAGCTTGGCGCGGCCGCTGTCCCACAGGCCGTAGCCGGTGGTGCCCAGCATATCGGTGGAGGACATCTGGGTGTCCGCAAAGGCTTTCAGCATCTTGAGCTGGTTGTAATCGCGGATGTCCTCCATCTGCTTGAAGTAGGGCTGGCAAAGCGCAAGGGCCTTTTCGTCCAGCGCCAGAACTTCGGGCTTGTAATCGAAAAAGTGATTTAACATTGACATGATATTGGTTCCTTAGTTTTTCTGTTTTTTTATTCGTCAGGCCTCTTCGCCGTTTGGGAGCTGGGCCAGAAGCAGGTGACGGAACACCAGCTGCGAAGCAAGGATGCTGACGAGAAAAAAGCGTTTAGCCCGCCGCGATAGTATCCCTCTGACAAAGGCATCGTTTATCGCGGCGCAGCGGTTCTTTCTTCACAGGCTTGCCCTCTCAGTCTGCTTTTTTCTGGTTCTCTTTGGCACGCAAAAGAGACAGCCTCTCCCAAACCCGCGCCACTAGCGCGCTTTTTCATCGCATTTTTCAAAAAAGTCATTTTCTCTCATATCTCGCATACTCCCCCAGCTTCTCAAAGCCGAGTCGGGTATAGAAATGCACCCGCTCGGGGCTGCACAGGAAGACGGGCATCCACCCCTCTGCCGAGAGGGCATTGGCCATCCCAACGATGAGCCGCCCGCCGATGCCGCGCCCCGCAGGGCCTCGGCCGTCTCGCCGCAGGCCATATAGGCCTGCCCATCCGCCAGCGCATAGGCTCCCACGGTGCAGACGATCTCCCCCTCCCGTTCCAGCGTCCAGACCCGGGCAAGGCCCCGGCTGCGCTTGGAACACAGCTCAGAGTAAAAGTCATCCCGTTTGCCGGGGCGGTCGGGGAAGAGCATCTCCGCTGTCTTTCCGGCCGCAGGCTCAGTGTTCTTTTCGAGGCTCTGCCAGGGGCGGCGTCTGCCTCGGGCAGAGGCAGCTGCCGCCCCGGCGGGAGGCCGAAGACTGAGAGGGTCTTGGCCCGCTTCCAGCCTGTGGGCGGCGGGCATCCGGCCTCGTCCAGCACCACGGCCTCACAGCCGCAGAAGTTCAGGAATCCCGCCAGCTCGTCGGGGTTGGCGTGGCCCGCCAGCCATGCCGTGCTGCCGCCTACATCCAGCGCCAGCGTCGGCCCGGCGAAGAAGCGGCCCGGCTGGCTTTTGCCGAAGAGTGAGAGCGCCAGCGGCATCGTCGCCCCAAGACAGAGCTTTTCCCGGCAGGCGTTGAAAAACCGCTGCCGCTGGCGGGACGTTTTGACCTGTGCGATCACTTGAGGGCGTTGACGATCTTCTTGAACTCGCGGCCGCGCACCTCAAAGTTGGGGTAGAGGTCAAAGGAAGCGCTGGCCGGCGAGAGGATGATGATGTCACCGGGCTTTGCGCAGGCGCGGGCCAGCTCCACGGCGTGCTGCATATTGTCGGCGTGCTGGATGGGCAGCTCGACTTCGTTGAAGGCCGGGTCCTCCCGGACAGCCTTCTCGATGCGGGGGCCGGTGGCACCCATCAGCACCAGATTCTTGACGTGGGCCGTGATCTCCGGAGCCAGCGGCTCATAGGGGATATGCTTATCGTAGCCGCCTGCGATGAGGATGACCTTCTGGTCGAAGCTGCGCAGCCCGGCGATGGTGCGGGTGGGGCTTGTGCCGATGGAGTCATTGTAATAGGTGACGCCGTCCAGCACCCGCACCGGCTCGATGCGGTGCTCCACGCCGGTAAAGCTGCTGCCCACCAGCTGGATGGCCTCCACAGGCACCTCGCCCCAGACGGCTGCGGCAGCGGCCAGCAGGTTCTCGATGTTGTGCAGACCCCGCAGCTGCACGTCCTTCTGGGCGAGGAAGGGGGTCACGACGCCGTTCTCGGCCATGCAGAGCATCCCGTCGTCCCGCAGGAATGCGCCGTTGTCCGTCTCGTGCAGGCGGGTGAACCAGACCTGTGTACCCTTGCAGTCCTTCTGCATCGAGCGGCTGATCTCGTTCTCATAGCCCAGCACCGCGCGGCAGGGCTGCTTCTGGTAGAGCAGGATGTTCCGCTTTGCGTCGATGTACTCCTGCATATCCTTGTGGTGGTCGAGGTGGTTGGGGGTCACGTTGGTGACCACCGCGATGTCGGGGCTTTGGTGCATACTGATGAGCTGGAAGCTCGACAGCTCCACCACCGCCACATCGTCGGGGCTGACCTCAGGCAGCATGGGCAGCAGGGCTGCGCCGATGTTGCCGCCCAGATGCACCTTGCGGCCTGCGGCCTCATAGAACTTGGAGATGAGGGTGGTGGTGGTGGTCTTGCCGTCCGAACCGGTGACGGCCACGATCTCGCAGGGGCAGAACTGGAAGAACAGCTCCACCTCGCTCGTGACCATCGTGCCCGCAGCCATCGCGTCCTGCAGCGGCTTCTCAAAATAGCCCACGAAACCCGGGGTGCGCATGATGATGTCCTGCCCCTTGAAGCCGTCGAGATAGTTCTCACCGAGGCTCAGGCGGATGCCCAGCTCCTTGATGGTGGCGGCGTAGTCGCCGAACTCCTCCACGCTCTTTTTCTGGTCACAGAGCGTGACCTGCGCCCCCAGCTCCACGAACTCCCGGATGAGCGTCTTATGGCTGACGCCCGCGCCGATAAAGGCAACTTTCTTGCCCTTGATGAGGTTTGCAAGCTCCTGCTGTTCCTTCTGCATAAAAAAGGCCCTCCTCTATAAATATAAATATATTACAATCGTCCCCTGCCGCACGCCGCCGCAGGAGAAAATTCATTGCCGTCCTCCATTATAGACCATTTGTGCCCGCTTGGCAACGGAAAACCCCAAACCTTGGAACAAAATGTCCGCCCAAATCAACAAAATGTCGATTGTCTTTTCGTTTCGTTTCTGCTACACTTAGTATAACTCTGATTTTTGGCGCAGCATCAGCAGCATTGCGCCCCACTCGACCGCAGAGTCTCCCTGCGCCCGGCTGGGTGCAGGCCGATCTTTGAACCTGCTTTTTATGACAAACAGGGCCACCGGCCCGGAAGGATGCATTTCTTGAGACAGTTTCGCCTTATCGCAGCCCTGCTGGCTGCGTTTTTGTCCTGAGCCTCACCGCCTGCGGCTCCGGCTCCAACAGCTTTACATGGTTCGTGGATTCTATCCCCGCGAACCTCGACCCACAGGTGGCATCCAGCGCCGCCGACGTCATCGCCTGCGAGAACCTCTACAGCGGCCTCGTCCGCCGCACGCCGGACGGCCAGCTGGCCCCCGAGCTGTGCGAACGGTGGGAGGTGTCCGCCGACCAGCGCACCTATACATTTTATTTGAAAGACGGCCTGACCTATACCGCCGCAAAGGGGCAGCGCCACCGACTACGCCATCACTGCCGAGGACTTCGCCTTTGCATTCCGGCGGATGTTCCTTCCCGGAACAAATTCTCCCTATGCCGTGGAGTTTTCCGCCCTCGAGAACAGCGCCGCCGTGCTGGCCGGGCAGATGCCTGCAAGTGCGCTGGGCGTCTCTGCCCCCGAGCCTTTGCAGCTGGTGTTCCGTCTCTCCACTCCCGACGAGACCTTCCTTTCCAAGCTGACGCTGCCCGGCGCGATGCCCTGCGACGAAGAGTTCTTCAACTCCACCCGGGGCACCTACGGCCTGACGGCGGCCACCACCCTTTCCAGCGGAAGCTTCTACCTCTACAACTGGACTTCCAGCGGCCTCTTCCTTCGCCGGGCCGCCTCCGGGGAGCAGATTGACAGCCTGCGCCTTGTGGAGAACACCAACAACTCCGGCCAGTCCGCCGAGGAGCTTATCCGCAACGAGAAGTGCACCGCCGCCCTCGATGACAGCGGTATCCCCCACCTCACTCCAGAGCGTGACCTACTCCGACACCACATGGTCGCTGCTCTTCAACTGCAATTCCATCTTCGCTTCCACCGAACTGCGGCAGGCGCTGGCCAGCGCGGCGGTCTCGGCGGTGGAAGTACCCGACGGCGGGCTGTTTGCGGAGGCCAAGGGCCTCATCCCCGACGGCCTGACTGTGGACGGCATCGACTACCGGCAGGCGGCAGGCGATGTCCGCCCGGCCCTCGGCGACCCCGCAGCCTCTACATCGCCGCCCGGGACGGCGGCGTCTCCCCCGCAGACTTTGGCCGCATCTCCCTGCTTCTGCCCTCCGGCAGCGGCCTCAGCGACGCCGCCGAGCAGATCAACAGCGCATGGCAGAAGGAATTTTCCCTCTTCTTCTCGGTAGAGGAGGTGGAGCCGGAGGAGTTCCAGAAGCGGCTCGAAAGCGGCGATTACACCATCGCGCTGGCCCCTGTACAGGCCGAGGGCGGCAGCGTCTACGCCGCACTGGCCCAGTTCTCCCCACCGGCGGCGGGCTGACCGGCTACAGCCACGCCCTCTACACCACCCAGCCCTCGGCCAGCGCCACAGCCACCGGCAGCACCCGCTGCTCTCTGCTGGCCGCTTGTGAGCGCCAGCTGCTTGAGCAGGCTGTGGCCGTTCCCCTCTTCACCCAGCAGAAGCGCCTGCTCCTCGCCAACGGCATCAAAGGGCTGGTCTTCGACCCCTTCGGCCCGGTGCTGGATGTGACCTACGCGACAAAGAGCTGACCGCTCTCAGCATACTATCCCGATAACACCAAAGACGCCCGGCGGGGATACCGCCGGGCGTCTTTGGCATTGACAGAACAATGATGGGAAAATAATTGGGAAATGGGAAATTGGATTAGGGCTTGATGATTCATGCGGCCTTTGCCGGGGCAAAGACCAGAGCCTTCTTGCGGCGGTTCTGCATCGAACGGACCACGCAGCTCAACGTGAAGTTGATGACGAAGTAGATGACACAGGCCGCACCGAACAGCACCATGACGTCGGAGACGTTCACCGTGCCAAGGCCGTTGTAGGTGCCTGCGGCGCTCAACAGCTGACGGATGCGGGCCATCAGCTCGATGGTGGCCACATTGGCCAGATAAGAAGAGTCCTTGATGGTGGTGATGACCTGACTGAGCAGGGTGGGCACGATGTTGCGGTAGGCCTGCGGCAGGACGATGTACAGCAGCACCTCAACGGTGTTGAAGCCCTGTGCATAACCGGCCTCGAACTGGCCCTTGGACACGCCATTCAGGCCGCCGCGGACGATCTCGGCGATGACGGAGGAGTTGAAAAGGATGAGGGCCAGAGCAGCCTTGAACAGCAGTTTCATCTCCACACTGGTCAGGCCGAACATCTTTCGGGCGAAGAAGTCCGGGCAGGGGCAGAACACGACGCAGATGAAGATCCAGAGCAGGTAGGGCGTGTTGCGGAACAGCTCGATATAAGCCGTGGCGAACCAGCCGAGGATGCGGGACGGGCCTTTCTTGCAGTAGGTGCGGGCCAGCGCCAGCAGAGAGCCGACGATGAGGCCCATGATGACACCCAGCACCGAGATGATGCAGGTGAAGGCCACACCCCGCAGCAGGTAGAGCATGACGCCCTGCTTCGTGAGGATGGAAAGGCTTGCAGCAAGCGTTTTCATATCAGGCAGCCTCCTTCAGCTCCACTTTCTTGTTGGCGGTCTTGAGGTTTGCGTTCACGCTGCCCTTGCGCTCCTTGAGGGAGGCTTCCCAGCGGGCTGCCAGCGTGGACAGCGGGAAGCAGACCACAAAGAAGATGACGCCGCAGACGATATAAGCGGGGGCGTATGCGCCGCCGGTGGAAGCACCGGTGACGAAGCTGTAGGTCACACTGATGAGGTCAGCACCGCCCACGATGTAGAGGCAGGAGGTATTCTTGAAGAGGTTGACCACCTGATTGACCATCGGAGGGGAGCATCACGGGGATGCTCTGGGGCAGGATGATGTAGCCCATCCGCTGCAGATAGTTGAAGCCCTGTGCCTGTGCGGCCTCGAACTGGCCCTTGGGGACCGACTCGATGGCGGCGCGGACGACCTCGCCCATGTAAGCGCCGGTGTAGACGCCCAGCGCGATAATGCCGGTGCGGATGACGCCGAGGCTCACGCCTGCAAAGGCCAGCGCATAATACAGGAAGCAAAGCTGCAGCAGCAGCGGGGTGTATTCTGGATGAACTCGACATAGATGCGGGCGACGATGCGCAACGGCTTATTGCCGCTGGTGGACATCAGACCCAAGCGCAGCACCGATGATAAAGGCCAGCGCCAGTGCGCAGACAGCCGTCTGCAGCGTGTTGCCCAGACCCAGCAGAAAGCTCTCCCGATGTGTCCAGACGGTGGACCAGGGAATCCAATGAAAACAAGCCAGACATGGCAAGCGCTCCTTTCCCTACACTCTCTTTGTTCTGGAAGATCCGGGTTTAGCCCAGACCGTTGTCTTTGATGAGCTGATCGATGGTGCCATCGGCCAGCCAGCCCTTGATGAGGTCGTCGCACACCGTGGAGAAGTCGCTGCCCTTCTTGGTAGCGACGCCGTACTCCTGCGGGCTGAACTCGGCGTCAATGTAGCTGCGGCCCTCGGTCTTGTAGATGGCGAGGATGGACTTATCAACGCAGAAGCCCTGCACTTCGCCTGCGCTCAGTGCGGTGCTGATGGCGGGATAGTCGTCGTACTGACGGAAGGAGATGCCGTCCTTCCAAGTGTCGGCGTTGAAGGTGTCGGCGTCGAAGTTTGCACCGTCCAGCACGCCCTCGTCGATCATGGCCTTGACCAGTGCACGGGCGGAGGTAGAGCCGGAGGAGACGCCCACGACCTTGTCCTTCAGGTCAGCCAGACCCTTGATGCCGGTGGAATCCTCCACCAGAACGGAGACGTAGTCGGTGTAGTAGGGGGTGGAGAAGTCCCAAGTCTTCTTGCGCTCTCGGTGATGGTGAAGGTGGCCAGAACAGCGTCGATGTCGCCGGAGTCCAGCAGCTCGCCGCGGGTGGCGGCGGTAACGGTGGTGAACTCCACGTCCACACCGAGGTGCTCTGCGATCATCTCTAGGCTGTCCTCGAGGCCCTTATACTCGCCGGTGAGGGTATCCTGAAAGCTGAAGCCCTGCAACGGCGTTCTTGACGCCGACCTTCAGGACACCGCGGTCCACGATGGCCTGCGTGTCAGCGCCCAGCGCTGCGGCAGAGGAAGCGGCTGCGCTGCCGGCGGCAGAAGATGCCGTGGAGGCTGCGGTGGAGCTTGCAGAGCCGCCGCAGGCGGTCAGGGCAGCCGCAGCGCCCACAAAACCAGTGACCTTCAGGAAATCACGACGCGAGATCTTTTTCATAATAAACCACTCCTCTTTGTTTTTTCGGCCCGAGCGGCTTTCCCTGTCCGCTCCGAAAACGGCCTGTTATCAACAACGGCGTCTCACCACAACTTGTGAGCCCCTGCCGTGTCAACCTTTGTTGTTCGTCCTCTCAGCGGACGATCTTGCTCAGGAACTGCCGGACGCGCTCGTTCTTGGGGTTGGTGAAGAAGTGCTCCGGCGTGCCTTCCTCAATGATCTGGCCGTCCGCCATAAAGACGATGCGGTCGGCCACGTTTCGTGCAAAAGCCCATCTCGTGGGTGACGACCACCATCGTGATGTTCTTCTCGTGTGCCAGCTTTTTACCATGACATCCAGCACTTCCTGGATGGTCTCAGGGTCGAGGGCCGAAGTCGGCTCGTCGAACAGGATGATCTTGGTCTGTGCGCAGAGGGCGCGTGCAATGGCGATGCGCTGCTGCTGGCCGCCGGACAGCTGCGGAGGGTAGACATCCGCTTTGTCCCGGAGGCCGACGACCTCAAGATAATGATATGCCAGCTCTTCGGCCTCTGCCTTGGTCTTGTGATGGAGCTTCATGGGTGCCAGCGTCAGGTTTTTGAGCACCGTCATGTGGGGGTAGAGGTTGAACTGCTGGAAGACCATGCTCATGTTGTCGCGGACGATCTTGGTCTTGTTCTTGTTGGTCAGCTCCTGACCGTCGCTGTAGACGTGGCCGCTGGTCGGCTCTTCCAGAAAGTTCATGCAGCGGACGGTGGTAGATTTGCCGCTGCCGGACGGTCCGATAATGACCAGCTTTTCGCCCTCGGCGACCTCGAGGTTCACGTCTTTGAGGACGTGCAGGTCTCCGAAATACTTGTCAACGTGTTCGAGTTTGATCACTGTGATCCCCGCCTTTCCCTATCCTGTTCTGTCGTCCGTGCTCCAGCGCCGCGGACAGCGCATCCTGTGCGGCTTTCCCGAACCGCACACAAAAACGAAAAAACAAAAAAGGCGCAAAGTGAATCCATCCACTTAAGCGCCTTTGCTTTCGTTGGTTAAAGTATAGTCTTTTTCCGCTTGACTTTCAATCCATAAAGTGCAACAAAAATCAGAGCGGGTCAATCTGCATTTTGGAAAGCTGCACAAACATCGTACTTAAAATCCGTAAATCAGCGGGTCATCAGCAGGAGCAGCGCCGATGCGACGGCCTGCAGGATGAGCCAGCGGGCCACCACCTGCTCGTCGCTCCAGCCCATGCGCTTGCGCACATGGTCGTGCAGCGGGGTGAGGGTGTTCTTGAGGATGCTGATGTGGAGGAAGCGCTTGAAGCTGATCTTCAGGATGCCGAGGCTGCCGTCTACGACGAACACCAGCGCCGCCAGCAGGAAGGCGAACGGGTGGCCGCACTTGAGGGCCAGGACGGCGAGGAAGAAGCCCATGGCGCGGCTGCCGGCGTCGCCCATCAGGAGGCTGGAGGGCTTTGCGTTGGACCACAGGTAGGCCAGCAGTGCGCCGATAAAGACGATGGCAGCGGTGGAGTAGTCCCCCAGCTCCTCGCCGTAAGCCAGCAGGAAAGTGCCGATGCTCACCACCGCGAGGCTGGCGGACAGGCCGTCCACGCCGTCGGTGCAGTTGACCACGTTGATGCTGGCCCAGATGAGGATGACGATGAGCATCAGGTAGAGCGGATAGGGCAATGGTGAAAGCTCCAGTGCTCAGGAAGCGGACGCCGCTCGTGCCGTTGAAGTTCAGATAGTGACACCGGCCACCACAGCGATGACCAGAAGTCGATGAGGCCCTTCTTGTACTCGTTCCAGGCCGTCTCGGCGGCATCATCAAAGAGTAGCCGGAGAGCATGGAGGCGATGAGCAGGACGGTGTAAATCACATACTCAACCTTGAAGGGCACCACCGCCAGCGTCACCAGCGCGATGCAGAACACGAAGATCAGGCCGGAGCCCCGGGCCTTGCCCTTGGAGAGCTGGCCGTTCACCGCAAAGGCACGGCCATGGTCCTGGGGGAGCTTGTCGCGGAAGACCGAATCCATCAGTGCGGTCAGTGCAAACGCCAGCAGGAACGCCCAGCGCATCCACGGTGCGCTGGCTGTCCGAAAGTAATTGAAGCATCTTATTCCTCTTTCCGGGGGCAGAAAGCTGTCCCCTCTTGTTTCACTCATAGGTGTTTTCACGTATAACACGGAGCCGGTCAGGAATCAATCCGTCCCGCACCGGGAAATCCCGCCGGATTTGACATTTCCCGGCCCTGCTCTTATAATGAGAAAGCTCCGGAGCCTTCCGGCAGGACATTTTTTGATCAAAGGAGACAGCATGACATTTTCACTGGAACAGCTTTCTGCCCGGATGCGGCAGGGCGGGGACATTTCTCTACGGGAGACCGCGCAGGTCGCCCTGACCTTAAGCATCCCCTCCATTCTGCAGCAGCTGGTGGTCACCGCCATGGAGTACATCGACGCGGCCATGGTGGGCCATATCGGGGCCGGGGCCACCGCCGCCATCGGCATCGTCAGCTCCAGCACCTGGCTGCTCAACGGCATTCTGCTGGGGCTGTCCACCGCCTTTTCCATCCAGATCGCGCAGTACCTCGGCGCTGACCGTCAGGCGGACGCCCGGGGCGTGCTGCGGCAGGCCATGCTGTTCAATCTGGCCGCAGGTCTTGCCGCCGCCGGGTTTGGCGTGGGCATCAGCGGGCACCTGCCCGGCTGGCTGGGGCGGACGCCTCCCTGCAGGCCGATGCCTCCGCCTATTTCGCCATCTGGTCGGCTGCCCTCCCCTCACCATCGCCATGGGCATGTACACGGCCATGCTCCGCGCCACCGGCGATGCCCTGACCCCCAGCCTGATCAGCGTTCTGGTCTGCGCGCTGGACGTGGTGTTCAATTTCTTTCTCATCAACCCCACTCGGGAGCTGACCCTCTTCGGCCGCTCCGTCACGGTCTGGGGTGCCGGGCTGGAAGTTCCGGGCGCGGCGCTGGGCACCGCCCTTTCCACCATCATCGGCGGTGCGCTGACACTGGGCATCCTGCTGCTGCGGGACGGCCCCTCTGCATCCGGAAGCCCGGCTCCTGGAAGATCACCCGCTCCTGCCTGGTCAACCTGTGGCGGGTGGGTGCCCCTCTGGCGGCAGAACGGGCCGCCCTTTCCTCCGCGCAGGTGCTGCAGGTGCGCATCGTCTCCCAGCTGGGCACGGTGGCCATTGCGGCCAACAGTCTGGGCGTCTCCGCCGAGGGTCTGTGCTACATGGCAGGCTACGGCATTCAGGATGCCGCCATCGCCCTCATCGGGCAGGCCGTGGGTGCCCACCGGAAGGACATGGCCAAACGGTTTGCCTGGCTGTGCACCGGCATGGGGGTGGGTATCATGGCCCTTTCCGGCGTGGGACTGTTCGCCTTCGCCCCGGCGCTCATGGGCATCTTCACGGCGGATGCCGCCGTCATTGCGCTGGGAGCCCGGGTCTTGCGCATCGAGGCCTTTGCCGAGCCCATGTTCGGCGCATCCATCGTAGCCAGCGGGGCCATGCAGGGGCCGGCGACAGCACCGCCTGCTTCCTGCTGAACCTTTTCAGCATGTGGGGCATCCGGCTGACGCTGGCCTTCCTGCTGGCCCCCGCTTCGGGCTGGTGGGCGTGTGGGGTGCCATGTGCTTCGAGCTGTGCATCCGCGGCCTGCTGTTCCTCATCCGTCTGGCCCGGGGCCGCTGGCTGGAAAAAGGGTGCGCTGTCCTGAATCATTTTTCCAAACGAAACGGAGCCGCCGCACGAGGTGCAGCAGCTCCGTTTTTCTTTTTGCGGCTTTGCTTTTCAGACGATCACTTCCGGCCGTGCAGGATGGGCGACAGCGGCTTATAGATCAGCATGCAGAGCGCCGCATCCAGCAGGCCCTTGACCAGCGTGAAGGGCATATTGAAGATGACCAGGCACTTGATGAGGCTGTCGGCCGAGGGCAGGATGGCCTGATACATCCCCAGAATGGCCTCCAGCGGCAGGTGGTAGAACTGGACATAGGCCGGATAGGTGATGAAGTAGTTGGACGGCACACTGAACAGCGCCATGGCCACGGCACCGGCAAGGACACCCAGGATCGCGGTCTTGCGGCTCTTGTGCTTTTTGTACACAAAACCGGCCAGCGCCGAGAACACCGCCCCCAGCATGAAGTTGCACAGCTCACCCACACAGGCCGTGGAAGTACCCTTGATGAGGATGTGGAGCAGGTTCTTCATGAAGCTGATGACCACACCGTACACCGGGCCCAGCGCAAACGCGCCCAGCAGGGCCGGGCAGGTCGGAGAAGTCCATCTTGACGAAGGACGGGATGAGCATCGGGATCGGGAACTCGATGAACATCAGGACGAAGGCCACCGCGCTGAGCATGGCGGCAACGGTCAGATTGCGGGTCGTGTTTTTCTGCATAGTTTTTCCTCCCCCGGGGCGCTTCGGGCCCCAAATTTGAATTGGAAAGCCCTTTTCGCGCGGATCGGAACCGGGAAGACAACCAAAAACCGCCCTGCCGCAGCAAACACTGCAACAGGGCGCGTAGACAAATCGTATTGTCTGCCGTTTCTTGCATCCGGACTATACCGTTGGCCCCGGAGTCTCACCAGGTCAGCACCCTTGCGGGTGGTCGCGGGCTGTACCGCCAGTGGGGAATTGCACCCCGCCCTGAAACGAACTTTCTGGCCAAAGTATAGCGCGGCGGCCCGCTCTTGTCAAGCCCTGAATTCGATTTGCCCTGTTATCGGGCACGGTATGCTATACTGATAGACAGTATCCGACAAAATCTGTTATGAGGAGCGATCCACTATGATCTTTTCCGTCCGGAACCTCGGGTTCGAGCTGGGCTCCCTGCTTCTGGAAGGCTGGCTGGCGCTGGCCGCACGGGCCGTCTGTGCCCTGTTCATCTTCCTGCTGGGCCTGCTGGTCTCCTGGCTTCTGCGCCAGAAGCTTTACCCTGCCCTGCAGGACCGCAGCTGGCATTTCGCCGCTACCCCCATCCTGCTGAAGAGCCTGAAACTGCCGCTGGAGCGCGCGGCCGTCTACACCGGCCTGTATCTGGCGCTGGCCAGCCTGCCCTGGGCCATCTCCGGGTTCCCGCACCTTCTGCTGCTGGGCTACAAGGTGCTGATGACTTTCTTCTTCTGCGAGGGGCTCTACCGGGCATCCGGCGTGGCAGACCTGCTGCTGGCCTCCTGCAGCCCGGAGATCCGTTCCAACAAGACCCTGCTCTCCCTCCTGAATACGACTTACAAGGTGCTGGTGGTCATTCTGGGCGTGGCCACCGCCGCCCAGATCGTGGGCTTCCCCATCGGCAGCATCGTGGCCGGTGCCGGACTTGTCGGCCTGACCATCTCCCTTGCCGCGCAGGAGAGCGCCAGCAACCTGTTCAGCGGCATCGTCATCCTGCTGGACAAGCCCTTCTCCATCGGGGACTGGATCACCGTGGGGGATGTGGAGGGCGAGGTCATCGATATCAACTTCCGCTCCACCCGCATCCGCTCGCCGGATAAGACGGTGAACATCGTCACCAACAGCAAGATCTGTTCTTCCACCGTCCAGAACGCGGCCCTGCGCACCATGCGGCCCTACAAGTTCAATCTGGGCGTCACCTACGGCACCACCCGTCCCCAGCTGGAAAAGCTGATGCAGGACCTGCAGGCCATGCTGGATGCAAGCCCCCTCACCAACCACGGCACCAACATCGTGCAGCTGGCCAACTTCGGGGATTCCAGCATCAATATCCTGGTATCCGCGTTCCTGAACACCAACGTCTACACCGAGTTTCTGCGGATGCAGAACGACCTGAACCTGAACATCATGGACATCATGCAGGCTGACGGTGTGGATTTTGCCTTTCCCGTCCACCAGCGTCTACATCGAAAAGAACTGATCCCGTCATTTCCGGCGCCTTCTCCTGCGGGAGAGGGCGTTTTCTGTTGTTCCGTCACAGTGCCACGTCCAGCGCCATCATCAGGGCAAACCCGGCCACCACGCTGATGACCCCCGCCGGTTCGTCGGCCCCCACGGCTTCCGGGATCATCTCCTGTGCCGTGACGCAGACCATGCACCCGGCGGCAATGCTCATGAGCCAGGGCAGGGCCGTGCGGACCCATCCGGCCAGCACCAGCGCCAGCAGGGCCCCGACCGGTTCCACCAGCCCGGAGGCTGCCCCGGCCGCAAAGGCCCGCAGACGGGTCTGCCCTCCTGCACCAGCGGCAGGCTCACCGCCGCCCCCTCCGGGATGTTCTGCAGCCCGATGCCGAGGGCCAGCGCCAGTGCCCCGCTGACGGCATCCGGCTCCCCCTGCAGGGCCAGTGCGGCGGCAAGGCCCACCGCCATACCCTCCGGCAGATTGTGCAGGGTAACAGCCAGCACCACCCGGCCCCAGTGATCCGGCCCGCCGTTCAGCAGACGTCCCGCGGCCTGTTCCAGCCGCAGCAGACCCACTGCCCCTATCAACAGACCGGCCGCCGGTGGCAGCCACGCAGGCAGCGCCCCCCTGTCCGGAGCGCTCGATGGCAGGCAGCAGCAGGCTCCACACGCTGGCCGCCAGCATGATCCCGGCCGCCAGCCCGCAGAGCATCCGCCGGGTGGCAGGCTCCCCGGGACGCCGCAGCAGAAATACCCCGGCCGCACCGGCGGTGGTGCAGAGTGTCGGCAGCAGGAGCCCCACCGCGCAAGACAAGATCGGTTCCATATTGCATTCCTCCCTTCCCCCGGTGTATGCGGAGCGAAAAAGGAATGTGAAAGGACAGCGGGCTCAGAAGCTGAAGCACTCCCCCAGCACCGTGTGGACGCTGTTGGCCACATAGCCCACCTTGCCCGGGCTGCCGGTTCGCCGGAACAATCTGTCAAAAATTCATTGACTTTTGGCGATAAATTACAGCAAAATCGCAGATTCTCCCCCAGAAATGTAATCTTTGCCTAAATTCCTCTTGATTTTTCTGTAAAACAGGCTAAAATATCTTCTTGCAGAGCGGCTCTGCTTGTGGGAGCCGCCTGCAGAATTTATGATTCTGAGGAGATTTTGGATATGAAACTCAAGACTGTTGCTGTTGCTGCTGCCGCTCTGGCTCTGGCTGTTGGTATGACCGCCTGCGGTGGTTCTTCTTCTACCGCCGCTTCCTCCACCTCCGCTTCCGAGGCTGCTTCTGCAAGCGCTTCTGTTGCTGCTGAGTCCGTGGATGCTTCTTCCGCTGTTGAGGATTCCTCCAGCGAGGCCGCTTCTTCTGAAGCTGCTTCCAGCGAGGCTGCCTCCTCTGAGGCTGCTTCTTCCGAAGCTGCTGCTCTTCTACTGCCGCCTGAGTTCCGGCACAGAACTGATCTGAAACAAAACCGCCCTGCACAGAGCTTTTCCGTACAGGGCGGTTTTGGTTTCCTCTTTTACCGTTCTTTTACCGGGCCCAGGTGACGGCTTCGGTCCCGTTGTAATTGAATTTGCCGTCGTTCTTTTCTTCCAGCGCCTTTATCATGTGGTAGGTATACTCGTTATAGGGCGTGGGGATCCCCAATTCGGCCCCCATCCGGACCAGGGCACCCGAGAACATATCGATCTCGGTGTGGCGTCCGGCATCCAGATCCTGCAGGGTCGAATAGCGGGCCGTGGGCGGCACTGCGCAGCCATGGCCGATGATGGCATCCGCGATTTTCAGATCGATGCCCTTGGCCGCCGCGATGGCTTCCAGCTCACGGCGGAGGCCGTCGCTGATGGCCTTCATATGGACGCTGTCACGGTAGCAGCCTACGCCTGCGCCGAGGATGGCCTGGGGCAGGTTGTTGCAGACGTTGAGCCGGAACTTGCTCCACATCTCCTCCCGGATATGTTCCGAGACCCGGGCGCGGACCCCGGTGCCCCGGAACAGCTCTTCGACGGCCCGGACCCGCTCGCTTTCAAAGGGAGCCGTCAGCTCGCCGTAAATGATGCCCAGCGTTGCCTCCGGGTCGAAATGGACCCCGTCCGCTTCCCAGTGGGAGGCCACCTTGATGAAGGAGTGGAGCAGATGGCCGTCCCCCACTTCGGCTCCGATGATGTCCTCGCTGTCCACGCCGTTCATCAGGCTCATGACGGTGGTGTGTTCCCCCACAACGGCCCGGATGCTTTCCAGCGCACCGGGCAGGGCACCGTACTTCAGCGCCACCACCAGAAGGTCCACGTCCGTGGCCTCCGCCGGGGTCCAGACCTCTGGGCGGTAGACGGTCCCGTTGATGGGGCAGCCCTTTTCCTTCAGACGCTGAGCGCGCCCGCCCTCGGCGATGACCCCCAGCTTCAGGTCCTCCCTGCCGGAAAGGCCCCAGATGACATAGGAACCCACGGCTCCGGCTCCCAGAATTGCAACCGAACGGATCTTCATACTGTTTTCTCTCCCTTCAGGATCTTCTGCACCCCGGCAAGGTCCTTGACAAAATAGATCCCGCGCTGCCGCTCCGGTGAGGACAGCCCCGATGTGTTCATCTGCTCCAGCAGCATCCGCAGGCCCTTGTAATAGCCGTTGAGATCATAGAGGATACAGGGCGCATCCAGATGTTTCAGCGATACTTTGGACATCACTTCGGCGATCTCTTCCAGCGTACCGGTGCCGCCCGGAAAGGCGATAAAGGCGTCGCCCAGCTCGATCATCCGGGTCTTCCGCTCGGTCATGTCCTTTGTCACGATCAGGCGCGTCAGGCCGTCGTGCTGCAGCTCGTCCCGCACAAAGAATTCCGGCTCCACGCCGGTCACCTCGCCCCCGGCCTGCAGGACGCTCTCGGCCAGTTCGCCCATCAGGCCGCTGCGGGAGCCACCATAGACCAGCGCGTTCCCGCTCTCGCCGATCCAGCGGCCCAGTTCCTCCACCGCCTGCTTCAGGGCCGGGTCGCTGCCCTCACTGGCACCCAGATAAACGGTAATGTTCATTTTCCCACCTGCTTTTCCCAGATTTTGTTTTATTGTACCACGGCTCGCCCCGGCAGAAAAAGGCCTGCGGCCGGTTTTTTCTTGCAAATCCTGCCGGTCTGTGCTATGCTGAAGAAAATTTGAACTGTTTCCGGGAGGAAGATCTTATGACATATACCATAGGCGAAATGGCAAAACTGCTGGACGTTCCCGCTTCCACCCTGCGCTACTACGACAAGGAGGGATTGCTGCCCTTTGTGGCCCGTTCTTCCGGCGGCGTCCGCATTTTCAGGATTCCGACCTCGAGTGGCTCCGGGTCATCGGCTGCATGAAAAAAAGCCGGTATGTCCTTGAAGGACATCCGGCGCTATATCGAGCTTGCCATGCGGGGCGATGACACCATCGACGCCCGGCTGGAGCTGTTCCGCCATCAGCGCGAGGTCCTGTACCAGCAGATGGACGAGCTGCAGCACACCCTGGACATGATCGATTACAAGTGCTGGTTCTACGAGACCGCCAAGGCCTCCGGCACGGTCCAGGTGCCCAAGTGCATGACCGAGGAGGAAGTCCCGGAGGCCTACCGCGCCATCCGGCAGGAACTGCAGAAAACCACTCAGACCTGACACCTCACACGCCCCAGAACAGGACCCCAAGCCCCGCCGATAGCAGGATCATGGCGATCGGCGATGGGGCTTTTTTTGTTTTGCGCTTCCAGAGCAGGTGGCCCCCCCACCAGCAGAAGGAACACGAGGATGGACTTTGCATCCGGCGGGGACACCGTGTGCAGGTCGGTCACCCCCACACAGGGTCGAAAGGATCATGTTCAGGGCCGTGGCAAGGATCATGGCCACCACGCAGGGACGGACCCCGGAGAGGAATGCTTCGACCCCGGCGTATTTCATCAGGCCCTTCAGGGAGCCGCCAGCAGCAGGATGATGAAAAAAAGAGGGCAGCACCACCCCCGAGGGTCGCAAAAAGGCCCCGGGAAGCCCCGCCTGCGAAGAGCCGATGAAGGTGGCCATATTGACCGCCAGCGGCCCCGGCGTGGACTCGGACACCGCGATGAAGCTCAGGAACTCCGGTTCGGTCAGCCAGCCATGGCCCAGCACCGTCTCCCGCACCAGCGAGATCATGCCGTAGCCGCCGCCGAAGGAGAGGGCCCCGATCATCAGGAAGTTCAGGAACAGCTCAAGACAGATCATGCCGGTCCCCCTTCCGCAGCTTTTTCAGCGCCCACAGCAGCACCCCTGCCCCGCCGCAGAGCAGGATATAGAAGATGGAGGAAAAGGACACCGCCGCCAGCGAACAGCCCACCATGGCCCCCATGACCCCGACGAGTACCACCCTGTCAAAGGGTGTGCGGCTCAGATTTTTCAGCATTTTGATGCCCGCCGAGAGGATCAGGTAGATCACGCATACCTGAATTCCCCGGAAGGCGCTGGCCACCGCCGACAGGCTCAGGAACTGGTCGAACACCAGCGAGATCAGATAGATGACCAGAAAGGACGGCAGGCAGACCGCCGTCGTGGCAGCTACCGCGCCCCGCACCCCATCGATCCGGTACCCGATATAGGTCGCACTGTTCACCGCCATAGGGCCCGGCGTGGACTCGGAAATGGCTACCATGTCCAGAAATTCCTCCCGGGTCACCCACTGTTTTTCTTCCACAAATTCATGTTCCAGCAGGGCCACCATGGCGTAGCCGCCGCCGAAGGTAAAGGCCCCGATCTTCAGGAACGTCCAGAACAGTTCCTGTGTTTTTTTCATTGTTTCCGCCCCGCAATCTGATTCCGTTTTATTTTCCGGGAGATCCTCCCGGCCCCTTATTCGCCCCGGATGATCCGGATCAGGGTCTTGTCCAACTGAAGGGTGCGGTTCCACGGGTTCAGGATCACGCCCTGGACCTCCGGCACCTGAAGCGCCATCTCAAACAGCCGGTCGATCCCGGCCAGAAAGGTGGACTGCACCGGCTCGGCTCCCTTCATTTCCTCGTCAAAGCTGGTGAATGCATACCACCAGGCCCCGCCGTCTGCCGTCTGCAGCACCCGGAGCTGCATCGGGCCGCCGGGGTCGGCTCCACGGCCACCACGACCTGTCCGCCCTCCCGCATCCGCCGGCGGATGACCGTCAGCGTGTGGGCCAGCTGTTCCTGTGTGGGCTCCTGCTGCAGCGCCGCCACGGCCTGCTCGATCTTCTCGTTTCCCTCCAGACCTTCGTCTCTGGGCTGATCCGTCATAAAAATCTTTCCTCTTTTCTATGGTTCAGAACAGGTCCAGCATGGCGTCCAGATAGACCGCCTCCCGGACCCGGAGCTGCGCTTCCGGCTTGGTGAGATAATAGAGCAGGAACTCCAGAATCAGCGCGCTGCCAAGTCCCCGCCCCTCGATCTTGAAATTGGAAAAGCCCATGGGCAGATACTCCTGCCGGATCCCATTGATCCCGATGAAGCCGGGGTTTTCCATCGCTTTGGAAAACCGGTAGCCTTCCGCCGCATCCGGTGCCGCACAGCGGTGATCCGGGCAGTCTTCCCCAGGTTCTGGCGGCTGACCACCTCATAACAGCGCTTGCGGTCCCTGCAGCCCATCCAGCAGCATTCGTTGCACAGGAATTCCACCTTGTCCTTCTGCCCGGGCGTCAGGGTATCCAGCCGGTCAAAGGCATGGTTCAGGCGGAAATCCGGCACCACATAGCGAAACTCCTCCCGTTCCAGCTCGCGCCGTAGCTGCGCAAACTCCGTCAGCACCTTTGTGGTGGAAGAGACCAGATAAAGCTCCGGATAATTTTTCTGCAGATACTCCGTCAGCAGCTCCGAATGGACGATGACCCCGTTCCGGGGCTCTTCGTCGGTGCGGAACAGCTCGCAGAGGGCATTGCAGGCCGGGTCGGAAAGATGCTCCGCCCGGAGCTGCGAGTTGCTAAGGTCAGCCGGGCCGAAATGCCGTACTCCTGCAGCAGGGCCCGGACCTCCCGGGGGGCGTGATCTCCGCAGGAGATCCGCCCGCCGCCCCAGAGGCTGTTTTCCGGTGCGCCGTAGATGGAGCCGATCTCGCACCAGTCGTAGAAATATTCCCGATGCTCCCGGAACAGGGGCAGAAATCTGCGGTACAGCTCGTAAAACTCAAACAGCCCGGGAAGATGATAGATTGCCTTTTTCAATTCGGATGCGCCCTTTCTGGGATGGCTCGCTGCCCGGCGCTTCCCGCTGCGGGGAACTCCGGATCACTTCACAGATAGGATATCATGGATGCCGCCGCTTTACAAGAGGCGGCAGCTTTTTCGCCGTCTCAAAAATTTGTCTCCCGGGGCAGACGGCTCAAAAAATGCAAAAAGGAAGCCGTTGATGAAATGGCCGAGGCCAACCTCCACCGGTGCGATTCCATCTGTCTGTAAAACATCCTCCCGGCGGATGAACCGCCCGGGAGAAATCAGTCCTTTCCACAAAAAAACGGCCCGGAGCCTGCAGAGATACAGGTTCCGGGCCGTTCTGTTTTCAGGTTGACCGGCCGTCTGCCTTACTTCTTGGCAGCAGCCTTCTTGCGGGCTGCACGGCTGGTCTTTTTGGTGGTCGGCTTCTTTGCGGGAGCCTTGGCGGCGGCGGGAGCAGCGGCCTTTGCAGGCTCGGCAGCCTTGACGGGTTCTTCCTTCACAGCTTCCTTCACGGCTTCTGCCTTTGCCTCAACGGGCTTCTCCTCCACAGCAGCGGCGGCCTTGGATGCTTCCACGGGCTTTGCCTCTGCGACGGGCTCGGCGGCCTTGGTCTCCGGCACTTCCTCTGCGGGGGCAGCTTTCTCCACGGGCTCAGCATCCTTCTTGGCGGCGCGCTTTGCGCGGTCCTTCACCTCGGCGATGGTCCACAGCTGGTCGTCGCCCGGGGTCTCCTGCCAGATCTGCAGGATGGCACCCTCGGCAGCACCCATGCCCACGGTATCGATGCACTTGCCGCTGGCCCAGGAAGAGCGCAGGCGGACCGTGCCTGCGGGGGTGGGCTCCACAGTCCACATCTGAGAGGTGCCGCCCACATCCTCCCACAGATGCAGCCAGGTGCCGTTTGCAGTACCGGTCATCATCAGATCGATGAGCTTGCCGGAAGCGCGGTTGCGGATGCGGTACACGCCGTCGCCCTCCCGCACAAAGGCCCACTCCTGCTCGGGCTTGTGTTCATACTTGCCCAGGCGGATATCCCCGCCGTTGGCAGCTTCCTCCACAGCCTGGATGACGCTGCCGCCCTTGGCTGCGATGGTATAAAAGCGATCTGCCTCGATCACGGTCTGCGCTACTGTTTTCATAGTTTCTCCCTCCGATATTGTCCCATTTGAACAAATCTTTCATTTAATGCTGTTAAATTATACCACTTGACGTGATTTTTTACAAGGATTTCGCCGTTCCTTTAGCATTGTTCACAAAAAGCGGCCGCATTTCACCCGGTTTTGCACCGTTTGCGAAAACTTTTCGGCCTTAAAAATTGCTTGATATAGAACTATTCCTGCGTTATACTAAAGAGGAACATTTCATATCACAAGCGAAAGTGAGGTTTTTTCATGACATCTGAAGACAGAAGTGCGGCACAATTCCGCAAAATGACCGAAACTCCCATCCCGAAACTGATCCTCAGCCTTGCTGCTCCCACCAGCCTAAGCATGCTGATCACCAGCATCTACAATCTGGCCGACACCTTTTTTGTGGGCCAGATCTCCACCAGTGCGTCCGGTGCCGTGGGCGTTGTTTCCAGCCTGATGGCCATCATCCAGGCGCTGGGCTTTATGCTGGGCCACGGGGCCGGCACCATCATCAGCCGCAGCCTGGGCAGCCGCGACACCACCGCCGCCACCCGGTTTGCGTCCACCAGCTTCTTCACGGCGCTGGTGTTCGGCAGCATCATTGCCGTCATCGGCCTGCTGACCCTGCCGGATTTCATGATGCTGCTGGGCAGCACCCAGACCATCCTGCCCCACGCCTGCGACTATGCCCGTTTCATCCTGATGGCCGCCCCGCTGATGATGTCCAGCCTTGTGATGAACAACATCCTGCGGTACGAGGGCAAAGCCAACTTCGCCATGATCGGTCTGGTGACCGGCGGCGTGCTGAACATGGTGATGGACCCGATCTTCATCTTCGGCTTTGGCATGGGCACGGCCGGTGCAGGCCTTGCCACGGCCCTGAGCCAGAGCATCAGCTTCTGCATCCTGCTGTCCATGTTCCTGCGGGGCCGGACGGTCAGCCAGTTCCGGATCAGCGCCTTCACCCGTGATCCCGCCGAGTTCGGCACCATCCTGATGACCGGTATGCCCAGCTTTGGCCGTCAGGGCCTGAACAGCATCGGCGGCATGCTGCTGAACCTTGCCGCCCGCAGCTACGGCGACGCCGCCGTGGCGGGTATGAGCATCGTGTCCCGCATTTTTATGTTCATCCTCTCGGTGGCCATCGGCGTGGGACAGGGCCTGCAGCCGGTGGCATCCTTCAACTACGGTGCCCGCAAATACCGCCGGGTGCGGCAGGCCTGCCTGTTCACCATGGAAGCCAGCTTCTGCTTCCTCTGCATCCTGCTGGCCGGCTGCTGGTTCAACGCCGGGACCCTGATCCGCCTGTTCCGGGACGACCCGGAAGTCACCGCCGTGGCGCTGCCCGCCTTCCGCTACCAGTGCTTTGCCATGCTCCTGCAGCCGGTGATCGTCTCCGGCAACATGCTGTTCCAGAGCATCGGCAAATCCGGCCGGGCCACCTTCCTGGCCTGCTGCCGTCAGGGTGTGTTCTTCATCCCCCTGATCCTGACCCTGCCCCGGCTGTTCGGGCTGACCGGTGTGGAGATCTGCCAGCCCATCGCCGATGTGCTGACCGCCCTTGTCACCATACCCTTCCTCTTCCCCTTCCTGCATCAGCTGAGCAAAATGGAGGATGAAGAAGCCGCGACCGCCTGATCTCCGCTTTCTGTCATCAATCTGTAACCACCGCCGGACGTTCGATTGCAATTGAACGTCCGGTTTATTCGTATTATAATCAGATAGAGAAAGAAATTTCTTCCAACCCAGTGTGAGGTATTGCTTATGAGATCTTCTGTTCTGCGTATCGGCTGTGCCGCCCTGAGCCTTTCGGTGGCCGCTGCGGCCCTGACGTCCTGCTCCCTGATGCCGCCTGCCTCGCCTCTGCCTGATTCCAAACCCGCCCAGGCTGAGGAAGCGCCCGGCTCCGCTGCCGCTTCGCTGGACGACGGCAAGCTGCGCATCCTGTACAGCAACGGCTCCAACGGCGGCAACACCGTACTCTGCGGCAATACCGTGTTGTATCAGGCCGCCAGCAGCGAGACCGTGTATCTGGTGCCGGATACCCTGACCGATACTGCCCGGTACTACCTGCGGCAGTGGTCGGACCCCAGCGCCCCCACCGGCCGCGTCAGCGCGCTGTACGACCGCAGCGGCAAGGAGGTGCTGGCCTTCGATCAGGCCTACGACGCCGCCCTGACCGGCTCCCTCCTGGTGCTGACCGTCCCGGAGTCCATGGCATATGACCCGGCCCACAACCACGCCCCCGGCGACTGCAGGGTCATCGACCTGTCCACCGGCGAGGAGCTGTCCGTCCCTGAAAACACTTACGGCTGCAGGATCGTCGGGGACGATCTTGCGTTCAACATTTGCGCCCTGCCCGCGGACTATGTTGCCACCGAAAACAGCTGGGACGAAGACCTGACCCCTTACTATGCAGTGCAGGTGGAGGACCGGGACGGGAACGTGATCTATCAGGCCTCCGGCTGCTCCGCAAATACGATCTCTGCCTTTGCGGGAGACAGCGCCGCCCCCACCGACTGGCTGATCCTGGACAGCTACGCAGAGGACGGCAGCATGACCGGCAGCCACCTCTATAACCCCTCGACCGGAGAGGAACTCTCCAATTACAGCTATCAGTATGTCGGTTCCGGGACCGTCTGCCTGAACAACAACGGCCGGTACCAGCTGGTCGATCTGGTCAGCACCGAGCAGAGCGAAGTCCTCTGCGAGTTTGACGAGCCGGTGCGGTATTATGCCCCCGGTGTGGCCGTGACCGAACCGGAGGTCTCCATCCCTGAGGGTGGGCGGTACACCTTCCATGACCTGCTCACCGGCGATGTGAAAGACCTCTACAATGCCTATACCGATGACGCCACCCTTGCCATCTATGCCACGGACGGCATCGTTCAGGTGTTCGACCTACAGAGCGGCGCGCTGCTGACGGATGCCACCCTCGACCCCGTGGAGGGCCAGACGCAGGCCCGCGCCTACCCGCAGGGCAGCGGCTGGGCCTGGGTCGAGCAGGATGACAATGACAACTATGACGCAGCGGCGATCCACATCTGCGGGCCGGACGGCATCCACAAGACCCTCGACCCGGCCAAGCTGGATAAGACCTACAACTACTACTCGCCCCTACTCTCCACTGAGGACGGCATCTACTTCTACGGCTGCTACAACGGCCCCGGCAGCAGCTGGCTCTATGATGTTCTGAACAGCGACGGCGATGTGGTGGTGAGCGGCCTGCGCAGCTGTGCCGGGTACTACGCCAACAGCATCAACGGCCTGCCCGAGGGCGTGTTCGCCGCCATCAAGGGCTTCCGCACCGGCTGGATGGACCTTTCCGGCCAGTGGATCTACTGCGAGAGCATCTTCGCCTCGGCTTCCGATGAATCGACCGACAACTACTTCTGAGGGAGGGTTTTATCATGAAACAGAACAAGATTTCGCGCCGGGCCTTTCTGACCGGCCTTGGCATCGCTTCTTCGGCTGCCCTGCTGGCCGCCTGCGGCAGCTCCGCTTCGTCCGGCAGCAGCACACCGGCTTCTTCGGCTCCGTCCGAAGCGCCTGCCTCCTCGGCTTCCAGTGAGGTCACGGCAGAGCCGGTTCTTGCCCCGGAGGACTTCCCTGTTACAGACGGCTCCACAGCCTGCATCCCGCTGATCGCGCAGATCATGGCGGACACCACCGGGATGGATCTGGAGACCGCACAGAGTGCCGTTTCCACCAACACCACCGCCCAGGCCTGGCGCAACCTAGGCCTGTACGGCAACAATTACGGCGATTCGGTCAAACTGATCATCGCCTACGAAGCCCCGGAATCTGTCAAGGAGGAGCTGAAGGCAGACGGCGACCCGCTGGACCAGAAGGCCATTGGCCGGGACGCGCTGGTGTGCATCGTCAACGAGGACAACCCTGTGCAGAGCCTGACCCGGCAGCAGCTCAAGGACATCTATGCCGGAACGATCACCAACTGGAAGGATGTGGGCGGCAAGGATCAGGAGATCATTGCATTCCAGCGGCGGGCAGACTCCGGCAGCCAGACCCTGTTCCAGAAGCTGCTGATCCAGGGCGGCCCGCTGATGGAGGCCCCTACCGAGCTGGCCCCCACCGCCATGGGTGAGCTGGTGGACCGCATTGCAGAGTATAACAACTCCGCCAACGCCATCGGTTTCTCGGTCTACTACTATATCGACCAGATGTACTCCAAGCCCGGCCTGCGCCTGCTGGCTGTGGACGGCGTGACCCCCTCCAACCAGACCATTGCCGACCAGAGTTACCCCCTGTGCAATGAGTTCTACGCCGCGATCCTGCAGGACGCCGCCGCCGACAGTCCCGAGCGGAAGATCTACGACTGGCTCTCCACCGATGCAGGCCATGCCTGCATCGAGCGCTCCGGTTACGTTGCAGTGCAGTAAGTTTCCTTACAAAGCATTCGGTTTCATTGACTTTGCTCAGAATCTTTGCTAAAATGAAAAAAAAAAGTTCGTCAGATTCTTTCATTTATCGCAAATCACGATTTCTGAAGCAAAGGAGACGCCCGATCATGTCAAAATCCACTGCCGCCTCGCACAATCCCCGGGTAGAAAGCCACTCCCGGACCGCCCTGCGCAACCACATCATCCAGGCCTCCACCCTGTTGGAGATCCTGCTGTCGGGCTGGTACTCATCGGCCTGCTGTTCAGCTTCATCCCCCTCCTGAAATGGATGCCGGGCCTGCTCATTGACGGAAACGATGTCGAGATCCGGGCGTTCCTTGAGCGGGCTCTGGACATCGTGATCGGCGTCGAGTTCATCAAGATGCTGGCCAAGCACAGCCCCGGCAGCAGCCTGGAAGTGCTGCTTTACGCCATTGCGCGCCACATGGTGGTCGGCCGTGAGTCCGCTGTGGAGAATCTGCTCAGCGTAGGTGCCATCGCCTTGATCTTTGTCGTGCGCAAGTTCTTCTTTGTGCCGGCCTTTGGTGCCCACCTGCCTGACGGAAAGCCCGCCCCGGACCTGACCCCCAACCAGAGCGGCATCCCCGCCGAGGAGTTCCGCACCCGCCTGTATCACCGCATCCACGCTGAGGATCTCCCCTCCGACGAGGAGCAGAAATACGAGGATGATGCAGAGTTTGAAGATGCCGCAGAAGAGGTCTGACAGCCCTTTATCGCAGTTTGCATTGTATCCAAAAAGCCCCCTCCCCAATGCTGGCGAGGGGGCTTTGCTCATTTTCTAGTATCAGGATAGTATGACGCAAACAGTGGGATCTCTGTGAGTATTATAACGTATTTACGTTCAGGATGCAACTGTCTTTTATGCGTTCCACTTTGTCTGAACATCTGTCTCAAACTTTTTGATTTCTTCAAGGCATTTGTCAAGCTGGCCCATGACAGCTTCTTCTGTATCATCATCATTGTTAAGAAACGCCGTTGATTTGAAGAACAGCCTGTACCCCTGTGTTAATTTTCCACCATCCGTCAGTGCTACCAATTTGGTAAACGCCGCTTTCATTTCATCTGTGATACCCTTGCAATAGAAGTAAAGCTGTACATACAGTTCGTTTTTGAAGTTTGTGATCTCATAGAAATAGTAATTGCTTGTTCTCCATGGACTCAGTGTATCCTTATTTACCGGTATCACATGATTCAGGAACGGCGTAGTGAATCGGACATATCGACCTTCACAGGTGTCTGCATCAAAGACGATGCTACCCTCTCCCGCCTTTTTCTCGCACCATTTTTGAGCAACGGCCAGTCGGTTGATTCCGTTTGCAGCAATGTTGTTTGGCCGAGCACTATAAACAAAGTCCTCTTCCAAATCAAGGTCGTATTTCTTCAGAAGTGCCTTGATAAAGCAGATACAGTCATAGGCTGAAAATCCGGTGCTGATGTAGATGTCGCTGTCACTTTTCAGCTTCACGGCATTCCGAATGGCATCCTTGTCATAGGCAAATACCGGGTTGAGCCATGCCGGGAACACTTCTAGATTGCGGGCCATCCGGTCAATCATGCTGCGGTTCAGGTCGTACAGTTTACTCGCAACCGAGCGAACCATTAGTGCAAAGCTGTCCACATTGACCCGTTCGCCCAGAAGTTCGTAATAGTTTACAGTCTTATAGGTTGCATTGTGCGGGTCAGAAACGGTATATAACTGGTAGCGCGGGTCAGAGAAATCGATCTTCGTTGCAGGCTGCTCCACTGCAAATAGCCGCAGAACCTCACCAGAAAGCCTTTCTGCACGCGCCTCAATCGTCCGCGCATTCCACTCTGTCTTTCCCTTCACATCACTATAAAGGACGGTCACATGCGTAGTCTGTTCAGACAGACGTTTCTGTTTCTCTGTGAACGGCAAATCTCCCAGCTCACTGTTATAGCCCGTCAGCGTCAGATTGCCCAGCGTATGCAGATACCGTTCCCGCACCAGTTCCCAGTCACTTCCGAGCATCTTCTGCCATGCTGTAGACAGGTTCTTATTCTGCGGCATAATATGCTCAATCGTGAGAGCGTCCGTTTCGATTTTCAGTTGTTCTTTTCCCTGATTTTCAATTGTAGCAAGCAAATACTTGCAAAGTGCGTTTTTGCGGTACAAATTTCGCTCCTTTAATGCGGTCACAAATTCCGCATCACTCGGAATCACATCCTTCGATGTCAGCTGAAGCAGAAACGATACAATCGCATCATAGTAGTTTGCCTTGTTCTCCGGGCGGTTGAATACACGGCTATAAAGGGTCTTGTACAAACCACGCAGTGAGTTAGAACCCACCTCGCAAATCAAGCGACGAACACTATAATTCAGCAACAGCCGTAAGACCTTACAGAGTGTATTGTCGTCAATTTCGTTCGCCTCAAGATCGTCAAACACGCTGAACAGGAATAGAAATACCGTCGTCTGCTTCAGATTGCGCAGACTTCCAAGCAGTTGATTCGTCTGCTTGCTTAACCAGCTCTTGTCGCCATAGTAGAAAGCATGGTACTGTCTGACATAGTGCAGGATTTCCTTCAGCATGGATTCATTGGTATAATGCCCCCGCACATAGAGTGCCTTGAAGTCATCATACGCCGCGCTCTCCTTGGTAAATCCATCCATTTTAAAGTTCAGATAATCAAGGAAGAATCCCTCCAGCTGATCTCTGGACAGCATCTGCTCCGACTTCAGCCAGTAATCCTCATACAGTCCTGATCAGTGTCTGTCATCAGAACAAAGTTCCGAATCTTATCCGATAAGCTCAGTGGAACACCAGTCGAATTGATTCTCTCGAAAATTTCCTGTGCGTTATCATCATCGTCATCCAGCTTAATCTCTGCGCAAGTCAGATGTTCCAGCCCATCATAGATATTACTAACATCCATATCAGGGTTATCGTTCAGAAAATCCTGTATCAAATCACAGAACAGCTCATAGTTCCGGTAAA
>VOFC01005035.1_pt1 | contig 34113 bp, 55 predicted proteins | sample 5384161 | NCBI WGS metagenome assembly VOFC01 (sample SAMN12384722, study PRJNA508395) | human gut metagenome | isolation source: healthy gut B | host: Homo sapiens | reverse complement strand
GAAGAATGACAGTTAAGAGAACATCATCTATGACCAGAATCGCCGGAGGATATCTGACATGGATGGGGATTTAACACGGGATTTTTAAAAATTGGAGCCCAGATGAGAAAGAAAAAATTTACAACAGCAAAAGTAATCCCATTTGCAATAAATCAGAATCTGAAAGAATATGCATTTTCCAGTGAGAAGAGAAAGGTGACAGTATGTGGAAGCTTTTAATGGGAATGCGTGTGTGTGGACTGAAAATGATGCATTAATGGAGACTTTATGAGATTGTTGGGGAACAATATCAGGCAATGGGAGATTATGCGGTCTATGGGCTTCATGACAGGTATGACATTCGGCAAAGGGCAAAGATCATGTCCGCCAGGGGGAATCTGGAGGAGATGTTCAATATCTGATCTGCGCTATCTGTCCGGTGAGTGAGACTATGAGCCCGGAGAACCGGAGGCGGCTTTTCTTTTCCCGGCATTTATGGGATGGCGCAGCAGCACTAATTATGTGGACGTATATCAGAAGGATCAGGCACATCCGCATACAGAGCTTCTGCTGGATCTGATCTGTGCGGCGATCATCAGTCTGGTGGATCTTGCATTTCCACAGATTTTAAGATCACTGACAAAGACTTTATTTACAGAGGATCCGTCACAGATCCTTGGAGCCTTCTCCCGATCGGACTGGCGTTGCTTGTGATGTATATCATACAGACATTTTGTAAATATTATGTCAGTTATCAGGGACATATGATGGGGCAATATGGAACAGGATATGCGGCAGCAGTTATTTGATCATTATGAGAGATTTCTTTTTCTTATTATGACCAGAATAATTCCGGACAGATGATGAGCAAGCTGGTGTCGGATCTTTTGATATTTCCGAGTTTGCGCACCATGGACCGGAGAATTTATTTATTTCCTGATCAAAATTATCGGTTCGTTTATATTCCTGTTTCTGATCAACTGGAGACTGGCAATTCCGCTTCTGGTTCTGGTAGTGTTTATGCTGATCTTTTTTTATAAGGGCAGAATAAGTCAGATGCAGGAGACTTTTATGGACAACCGGAGAAAGATCGGGGATGTCAATTCCCGTCTGGAGGATACAGTTTCGGGAATCCGTGTGGTGCAGTCTTTTGCAAATGAAAGATTGAACGGGAGAAATTCCGAGAAAAAGCAACCAAGGATTTCTGCGTTCCAAGGATGCAAACTATCATTGTATGGGAAGCTTTATGAGTGGCAATCTTTTCTTCCAGGGAATGATGTATCTGATCACATTAGTGTTCGGTGGATGGCTGATCGCACATGGGAAAATGGAAGCTGCCGATCTTGCCATGTATGCGCTTTACATCGGAATTTTTATCAGCCCGATCCAGATTCTGGTCGAGCTTACCGAGATGATGCAGAAAGGTCGTTCCGGTTTCCGGCGCTTTCTGGATGTTGTGGAGACGGAGCCGGAGATTGTAAATGCACCGGATGCGGAGCCACTTGAAAATGTAAAGGGTGAAGTTTCTTATGAAAATGTTTCGTTTCATTACAGCGATGATGATACACCGGTGCTTTCGGGTTATCTTTCGACATCCCGGCAGGCAAATCCGTTGCCCTGGTCGGACCGTCGGGAAGTGGAAAGACGACAATCTGTTCCCTGCTTCCAAGATTTATGATGTGACCGGAGGTGTGATCACGATCGACGGGCAGAGATGTAAGAAAGCTGACACTGGAAAGTCTGCGTAATCAGATCCGGACTGGTACAGCAGGATGTGTATCTGTTCTGTGGAAGATTAAAGAAAATATTGCATATGGAAAACCGGGGGCATCGATGGAAGAAATTATCGATGCGGCGAAGAAAGCAAATATTCATGATTTTATTATGTCACTGCCGGATGGATATGACAGCATTTGTTGGAGAACGTGGAACCCGTCTGTCAGGTGGACAGAAGCAGAGAATTTCGATTGCAAGAGTATTTCTTAAAAACCCGCCGATCCTCACGATCGACAGTTTCGATACACACGCAACCGGAATATTTTGCAAGCGTAGATAAGGCTGCAAAAGAAGGCGGAAACATCAGCATTATCTCTGTCGGCTGGGATCCGGGCATGTTCTCTTTGAATCGTTTATATGCAGAATCTATCCTGGTTCAGGGAAGTACTTATACATTCTGGGGCAAGGGTGTAAGTCAGGGACATTCAGATGCTATCCGCCGTATCGAGGGTGTTAAGAATGCGATCCAGTACACTGTTCCAATCGAATCTGCCATGGAACTGGTAAGAAGTGGAAGCGAACCGACACTGACTACCAGAGAGAAACATTTAAGAGAATGTTATGTCGTTGCTGAAGAAGGTGCTGATAAGGCTGCCATCGAAAAAGCGATCAAGACGATGCCGAACTATTTCGATGAATACGATACAACCGTAAACTTCATTTCAGAAGAAGAATTAAAGGCTCATCACAGCAAGATGCCGCACGGCGGTTTTAGATCCGTACCGGTGAAACCGGATGTGAGGGCAACAAGCATGTGATTGAATATTCTCTGAAACTGGATTCGAATCCGGAATTTACCGGAAGTGTTCTGGTTGCTTATGCACGTGCTGCATATCGTCTGTCCAAAAAGGGCGAATCCGGAGCGAGAAGCGTATTCGATATCGCACCGGCTTTGCCGCCATCGAATGAGAACTGTTGAACATGATCGAGAAACCGAATACTCCGCAAAAGCTTGCAATCACACGGAAAATCAGACGGGCAGCAGCACTTAGATGCAGTGCCGTAAAATCGGCCGGTTCCAGATGCAGAAGTAAAGCCATGATCCATGCAAATAAAGTGGCAACCATAACGATAATGATTGCATAAGTAAGCCGCTCCAGTCCCGAACGCAGATCCAGCTTTGCAAGGTCGATCCCGCTTGTAATAAATGGAAATCCCGGATGATGAACAAAGTTATCGAGCAGATATAACCAGCTTCATGAAATTCCGGAATGTGAAAGACAAGTTCCGCAAAAGTTTCAGAAAGACTGCATAGGTAAAACATGCTGCTGAAACAGAGACTGCTATATTCAAAAACAGTGTGTAATGGTGTTTGATCAGTTTCGTACGGATCAGATTACCAATCCCGGCGGCAATAAAAGCAAGAGCCATCTCAACCGGTCCGCCTCCGAGTAAAAAGTAAAACCGCAGCAGGCAAGAGCTGCGGCAAGCCCCAGCTTTGCAGGTGAATAAAGAGCATGGATTTCTTCAATTTTATCCAGTCGTTTATGGATATCTTCACCGGTCATATGTTGCTTCTTCTTCCGGAAAATGATCTACAAACTGTTCCATACGGTAAAGCTTTGAGGAATTGACACCTGTATTGGCAATACTCAACGACTGGGAAACACAATCGTTTCCATCGAAACAGTTAAATACAATGGACATCAATCCCACGTCTACCGTACAGGTTACACCAAGCTCTTTGGAAAGCCGGTTCATGGAAGTCCGTACACGCCATGCACCGGTTCCACAGGAGAGCATGATTAACCCAACACGGCCGATGACAGAAGCTTTCTCGATCAGTCCGGCTTCTGCAATCAACACATTACTGTCATCATTGGCGTAGTCATGCCATGGAATCTCCATATGATTTTTTCCATAATATCAATAAAGTCAGAATTAGTTGTCTGCATAAATGATCGCCTCTGCTTTGGAAACGTGGCGTTCCAGATTTTTAAGAAATGTGAATTCGGAAGGAAAACTCCGATCTCATCATAACGGGTATTATCTTCAACAAGAGAATCCTGTCCATAGAATACATAGGACATAGGAAGCTCTTTTTGAAGTTTTATGACAATATCCAGAATAGCAGAATAAGCTTCTGCTTCGGTTTCTTTTTAATTTTACGGTATCCGGTAATTCACGGATCAACAGTACACCGTTATTCTTTTCCAGAATGTTTTGTTCCGGTTCCATATCGTCGGATGTATAAGAATGGCTGTAGCGGTATGCCTGTGCCAGAAAAATATTCTTTGGAGCTCCGAGATCTGTATATACCTCATGGAAATGACGGTATTCCCGTTCATGAATCGATCTCTTATATTCAGGAAGTAACATTCCGTTTTCATCTGTCATGATCATCGGATTCTGTTTTCCGTCCGCATTGAACCGATAGGGAATCAGGAATGCATTTCTTAAAAGATCAAAGACTGTATTCTGACAGATAGCCATCAGAAACGCAGATAAATCCCGATTGCGATAAGAATTAAAAAAGAGCCTGTGCGAATTCTGTAGATGACGGAGAATCGGGAAGGTCTACCCCATCGTTACTGAATAAATAACTGCAGAATGTTTCCATCAGTTTTTCACATGCCCATTTATCTTCGGATATTTTCTTAAATAAGATTTCTGATTTTTCTTCTCTGGGAAAAAAGTGTTTTTCCTCCATAATAAAGCGCTTCCTTTCATATTTTTATCCGAATAAATTATACAACTGTGATAAAGATAAGTAAAAGCTATAATTAATATAGCGGATATATGATTGTGATATAATAAAGAAGTGAAATCTGAGATTTTTATGCCAAAGTATACAAGAAAGGGTGGCGGTGGCAGGCTATATAGATGTCAAAATATGTAAGAAAAATTGCCGGTGGCAGCTTCTGTAGATAGTCGGTTGATGATTTGAAAGGGATATTTGATATAGTTTAAAACTATGACAAATACACTTTTTTTGTATTATACAAGTTTATCAAAACAAATTATAATAAATCCATCGATCGAGAACATCATCAAGAATATGAAAAATATAAAAGAAAGCCATCAGGGACAACAAAAAGACAGAAAACCTAAGTCCCTGCCGGCAAGGAGGAAATAATCATGAACACACCATTTCGTTACGACTTTGTAGGAAGTTTTTACGCCCACAGAAATTAAAAGACGCAAGAAAGAATTTCGAAGAAGGGACAATCTCACAGGAAAAACTGACCGCAGTGGAAGATGAATGCATCCTGGAACTGGTGGCAAAGATTAAGGAACTTGGATATCATGTGATCACAGACGGAGAATTCAGAAAGATCGACATGGCATCTGGATTTCATGTGGGGATTTGAAGGAATCGAGCATCAGAAGACAGTAGAGGGAATACAACATTTGATGCAGAAGCTGCAATGATTGATGATACATACATGACGGGAAAGATTTCAGTAAAGAATCATCCTTTCGTAGAGCATTTCAAATTCATCAAAGCATTAGAAGATGAAAATACTGTCGCAAAACAGACTATCCCGTCACCGGGACAGTTCTATGCATACTTTACCGGGGCACAGCTTTTGAATACAACATTAGAAATCTATGGATCGGAAGAAGCATTTGCCGAGGATGTGATTAAGGCATACGGTGAATTCGTGCAGGAAATCTATGCAGCAGGCTGCCGTAACCTTCAGTTTGATGACTGCGTATGGGGCGGAATGGTAGATGCGAAGATAGCAGTTGCACTGACCGGAAGAACAGGACAGAGACTGGAAGATTACAAGAAACTCCTTCTGGAACTGAATAACCAGGTAGTAGCACAGGCACCGGAAGATCTGGTGATCAATACACATGTATGCCGTGGAAATTATCATTCTACATTCTTCAGTTCCGGAGCATATGATTCCGTAGCGGATTTGTTATTCGGAGAAGAAAAATGTAAATGCATATTATCTGGAATATGACGACAAGAGATCCGGCGGATTTGCACCACTTGCAAAGGTATCCGGCGATAAGAAGGTCGTACTTGGACTTATAACAACCAAGACACCGGAACTGGAAAATAAAAGAAAAAAGTAATCGCAAGAATCCACGAAGCAGCAAAATATGTTCCGCTTGACCGCTTATACTTAAGCCCGCAGTGCGGATTTGCATCCTGCGAGATCGGTAATAAGCTGACAGAAGAAGAACAGTGGGCAAAGCTTAAGCTTGTAAAAGAGATTGCCGACGAAGTCTGGTCAGACAGATAAGCCAGAATAGATTGGCCATAAGCCAGCCGATACCGGTAGCAATGGCAGGGGCTGCCAGCCCGAAATGAGGGAAGAAGAACCAGGTTAAGATTACGTGAAGTGCAATCTGGAGCGTACTTCCGGCTAACGTCAGAACCATTTTCCAAAGTCCGTTATAAGTACCGGTGAAGGTTCCGCCGGTGATTGATCGTACCTTGTACAAGGATCCGATGGTTGCATTATTGCCAGAGGGACACAAGCTGGCAAAAAAAGAAAGACATTTTCGGCAAAATTTGCAGAGACGGAAGCCTATATTGTAACATGTCCAGGATTAGATATTGATGGAACACGTTATCTGGATAAGCATGGGATTAAGCCGAATGTACAGTTTTCGACAATGGATATTCAGGCAACATATGCGATGGCGGCAGCGGGAATGGGTGTGAGCATTAAAATCGTTCTATCATCTGGAAGTATGATATACTGATAACAAGACCTGCAAAAAAAGATGGAGGTGGACTACATGGATGTTGCAACGATGGTAGCGATTAATAACCTGAATATGGTTACAGTGATGGCAGTACAGGCGGCAAATAATGTAATCACGATCGTAAATGGAGAAAGGATGGAAGAAGATATGGATGGTTCAATGTTAGATCAGTATATGGGAAAAGAATGTACGATAAGTCTGTTCAACGAAGTAGGAGCAATCAAAGGAAAACTCATGGACGCAGATATACAGTGGGTAAAGGTTGATGCAAAGAAAGGGACACAGCTTATCAACAGAAATATGGTACGGAATATTACTTTTGATAATAAATAGAATGAATAAAAATAGTTGTTTCGAAAAAAGTCAGAAATGAATAAAAAATGAGTTGACATTTCGTGTATGAGTTCTTATACTTAAATGTGTAGATAAAACACGGGGAGCTTGTGTACCAGGCTGAGAGGAAGTTAAGAACTTCGACCCATATACCTGATTTGGATAATGCCAACGTAGGAATGTATAACGTAGATTTTAGGAGAGATGCATTTAGTTGGTAGCTCTCTTTTTGTTACTATGTGACGGAAATCAGGAACAATTGAATATCGGATAAGTTGAGAGTGAACGAGAGTTCATGAAGGGGTGCACCACCACGGGTGTATTTACTTCGTGAACTCTTTTTTCATACTAAAGTATGCAAGAGAAGTTGTCAGTGGCAAGTTCGCTGTATATATCCGGGAAAGGAGAACATACATGATTATCGTAAATGGAAAAGAAATCAATCTGACAGAGGATACGACTGTTGCAGAATATCTGGAGCAGAATCAGTATCAGGTAAAAAGAATTGCTGTAGAGTTAAACGGAGATATTCTTCCAAAATATAGTTATTCCGATACCATGTTAAAAGACGGCGACCGTCTGGAAGTTGTGACATTTGTAGGAGGAGGCTAACATTCATGGGAGAAATCGTATCAGAAAATATGACGAAAAATGCGAACGCAAAAGTACTTAGTAAAGAAGAGATTATGGCTGCGCTTAATGAAAGACATTCTCCGGAAAAGCAGAAGCATCTGTCTGCAGGAAGGGTTGCGATAGCCGGACTTGGCGGATTGGGATCAAATGTGGCATATGCACTTGCCAGAATCGGAGTCGGACATCTCCATCTGATAGATTTTGATGTAGTAGATATTACGAACCTGAACCGGCAGCAGTACTTTATGGAGCATATCGGAATGTATAAAACAGATGCGTTAAAATCATTACTGTTAAAAATTAATCCGTATCTGGATATCTATACAGACTGTGTGAAAGTCACAGAAGAAAATCTTAAGACACTATTTCGTGACGAGCCTATTGTATGTGAAGCATTCGATAATCCAGAGGCGAAGGCAATGCTGGTGAATGGAATACTGGAACATTTTCCGGAAAAAAAACTGGTATCGGCAACCGGTATGGCAGGATACGGAAGCAGTAATACGATTCGCACACAGAAGTTAATGAAGAACTTTTACCTGTGCGGAGACCGCGAGACGGCACCAACTTATGGGAATGGTCTTATGGCACCAAGAGTTGCAATCTGTGCAGCACATGAGGCGAATATATGATCACACGTCTGATCCTTGGAGAAGAGGATGTGTAGGAAGACAGGTAAGAAACATAAGATTCATGCCGCAAAAAAGATAGATAAATAAAAAAGCATGAGCAGAAAATAATAGGAAAGAAGGTCCTGATGATGGATAAAAAAGAAATAAAAAATACAGATACATTTACACTTGGAGGAAAAGAGTTTACTTCACGTTTTATTCTCGGTTCGGGAAAATTTTCTCTGGATCTGGTGAAAGCATGTGTGGAAAAAAGCAGGGGCACAGATTATCACACTGGCACTCCGTCGTGCAAATGAAGGCGGTTTGGCAAATATTCTGGATTATATTCCGGAAGATGTGACACTTCTTCCGAATACTTCAGGTGCCAGAAATGCAGAAGAAGCGGTACGTATTGCCAGACTTTCCAGAGAAGTCGGATGTGGCAATTTCGTCAAAGTGGAAGTGGTAAGAGATTCGAAATATCTCCTTCCGGATAATTATGAGACGATCAAAGCTACAGAAATTCTTGCAAAAGAAGATTCGTGGTTATGCCGTACATGTATCCAGATTTGAATGCTGCAAGAGATCTTGCAAATGCCGGAGCGGCATGTATAATGCCTCTCGGCTCACCGATCGGATCAAATAAAGGGCTTAGCACAAAAGACTTTATTCAGATCCTGATCGATGAGATTGATCTGCCGATCATCGTAGATGCCGGAATCGGACGTCCGTCCCAGGCATGCGAGGCAATGGAGATGGGTGCAGCCGCAGTGATGGCAAATACGGCAATCGCAACAGCAGGAGATGTACCGGCGATGGCAGAAGCATTTAAGAAAGCAATCGAAGCGGGCAGAAGTGCGTACCTTTCCGGACTTGGAAGAACGATTGAGCGTGGTGCAAGTGCATCTTCACCGCTGACCGGATTTCTTCAGGATTAGGAGGCACGACAAATGGGAACAAATCATGAAGATACACATATTAATGAAAGTATTTTAAGCGAGGAGATTCTGGAAGACCAGAAGAAGAACCGGATCGATCACATGACTTATCTTCCGGGCATGGAGGATATCGGATCAGAAATCCTCGACCAGGTCGTAACAGCGATGGAAGCTTACGATTATAATACATATACAGCAGAAGATGTAAAACGTGCACTGGCACATGCAGAGCGCACACCGGAAGATTTTCAGGCGTTATTGTCACCGGCAGCACTGCCATTTCTGGAGGAAATAGCGCAGGCAGCGCAGATCGAGACGAGAAAACATTTTGGTAACAGTGTCTATATGTTCACACCAATCTATATCGCAAATTATTGCGAGAACTATTGCATTTACTGTGGTTTTAATTGCCATAACAAAATCAACCGTGCACAGTTAAATGCGGAAGAGATCGAAAAAGAGATGGCGGCGATCGCTGAGACAGGTCTGCAGGAAATCCTGATTCTGACAGGAGAAAGCCGTAACAAATCTACAGTAGAATACATCGGTGAAGCATGTAAGATCGCCAGAAAATATTTTAAAGTTATTGGTCTGGAGGTTTATCCGGTAAATTCAGACGAATACGCATATCTGCATGAATGTGGGGCAGATTATGTAACGGTATTTCAGGAGACATATAACTCAGATAAATATGAGACACTTCATCTTGCAGGGACATAAGAGAATCTATCCATATCGTGTAAATGCACAGGAAAGAGCATTGAAAGGCGGCATGCGTGGAGTTGGATTCGGAGCACTTCTGGGACTGGATGATTTCAGAAAAGATGCATTTGCGACAGGATATCATGCATACTTCTTACAAAGAAAATATCCCCATGCTGAGATTGCATTTTCCTGTCCGAGGCTTCGCCCGATCATCAATAATGACCGGATCAATCCGATGGATGTGCATGAGCCGCAGCTTCTGCAGGTAGTGTGTGCATACCGCCTGTTTATGCCATTTGCAAGCATCACGGTTTCGACACGAGAGTGTGAAAGAGTCCGCGATAATCTGGTAAGTATTGCAGCAACGAAGATATCTGCTGGTGTAAGTACCGGTATCGGAAGTCATGTAGAAGATATCGAAGACAAGGGTGACGATCAGTTTGAAATCTCGGATGGACGTTCGGTGGATGAGGTCTATCAGGCACTTCTGAAACACAATCTTCAACCGGTGATGAGTGATTATATCTATGTGTAACAGGGAGTATCTTGTGTTAAAAACATGCCGAATACAGCTGAAAGGAGTTGTCAGTGATAAAATCTGTAAACAATCAGAACTTTAAAAATCATTGCAGTCAGCAATCGGAAATTATGTAACCGCCCGTTTTTAGAGCAGATAGAAAGAGTCTGCAAGATACATCCGGAAGCTGTGATCTTAAGAGAAAAAGATCTGACAGAAGAGGAATATGGGACATTGGCAAAAGAAGTAATGAATATTTGCAGCCGTTATCAGGTGTCTTGTATTCTTCATAATTTCTGGAAGACTGCACTTGAACTGGGATGTACATCTGTACATCTGCCACTTCCAATTTTGCAAAAAATAACTGATGAAGAAAAAAAAAAAAATTTACAAAGATTGGAATTTCTATACATTCTGTAGAAGAAGCGAAAGAAGCAGAGCAATTAGGAGCATCTTATCTTACGGCAGGGCATATCTATGCGACAGATTGTAAAAGGGATTACCGCCAAGAGGATTGGGATTTTTAAAAGAAGTTTGCCGGGAAGTCATATTCCGGTGTATGGAATAGGCGGAATAAAGTTCGATGAAGAACAGTGGAATGATATGAAAAAATGTGGAGCAGTTGGTGGATGTGTTATGTCCGGAATGATGGAAATATAGTAATCAAAATAAAACAGCTCATTTTTAAAAAGCAGGAAAGCCTTCTGAGTCGGTACTCGGAAGGCTTTTTGCTTTGCACTGGCATATTAGTGCATATCAGATAGTACTTTACAAAATTATTTCTAAATGTTATATTAATACAAAAATGAATAGTTCAAAAATGAAATAAAAAGGAGAGCTACATATATGAACACAGGAATCGAATTTGCAGAAAAGCTGTCAAAGGCATACAGTGAGACCTGCAAACCGTTATGCCATGAACTGAATATTCCACAGACCGCATTTGACATCTTACTTTTCCTGGCGAACAACCCAGAATACAAAACTGCCAGAGACATCGTAGAAATACGAAAAATTAAAGCCAATCTTGTATCGGTAAATGTGGATAAACTTGTGAATGAAGGCTATCTGGAGCGGAAAAGTGTAGAAGGTGACCGAAGAAAAAGTCAATCTGATCTGTACAGAAAAGTCAAAAGAGATTATCCAAGAAGGACAGAAACTTCAGCAGTCGTTCGTTGAAAAACTATTTGAAGGAATGGATGAAGATACAAGAAAAAGCACTTCAAAAAGGAATGGCGCATATGGAAGCGAATATAGAGAAGATGTTGGAGGAAAAGAACTAGATGAATACAATATTAATGATTATCGTAACATTTTTCGCGGGGATGGGAGCCGGACTCGGAACCGGATTTGCAGGAATGAGTGCGGCGGCAGTGATCAGTCCGATGCTGATCACATTTCTTGAATGGATCCTTATATGGCAGTAGGAATTGCGCTTTCATCGGATGTCCTTGCAAGTGCAGTATCCGCTTATACATATGGAAAGAATAAGAATCTGGATGTGAAGAATGGTCTGATCATGATGGTCAGCGTACTTACCTTTACCGTTGTGGGAAGTTATGTGTCCAGTCTGGTACCATCTACAACGATGGGAAATTTCTCGGTATTTATGACATTCTTGCTCGGCATTAAGTTCATCGTAAAACCTGTCATGACCACAAAAGAAGCCATGGAAAAAGTATCGCCGAAGAAACGTGCGGTGCAGTCGTTAATCTGTGGTGCCATGATCGGATTTATCTGTGGATTTATCGGTGCCGGAGGCGGAATGATGATGCTTTTGATCCTGACCTCTGTCCTGGGATATGAGCTTAAGACGGCGGTCGGAACGAGTGTGTTCATCATGACATTTACTGCCTTTACCGGTGCAGTTTCGCATTTCGCAATCGGGGAATGCCGAATATAGCGGTGTGGATCTTATGTATTGTGTTCACACTGTTGTGGGCAAGGATTGCGGCAGTATTTGCGAATAAGGCAACACCGAAGACATTGAACCGGGCGACGGGTGTGATATTAGTGGTTCTTGGGATTGTGGTTATGGCGTTTTCTATTTTAAATTAATAGAGAGCAGGAAGAAATTAATATTATAGGAGAGAATAAAAGGTATTAATAGAAAAAATAATATGATGTTTTGTTTATTATGCATTCTACAGGGACTGCCGGTGGCAGGTCCTGTAGAAAGAAAAAAATTGCTTATGATTCTTTAATATTTCCCCTTTCTATATTTTCTTTTGAGTATCTGGTCTGTTACTTTATATAAAGTCTCAGATCCCAGCTGCGTTTTCCGTTGTCTTCCGTATACCTGCTCGGAAGTAACCTGATGCTCACGCCAGTCGCCACCGCCGTTACTGTTATTGAGAAGCAATGGCTGCAGGTTATCCAGGGAATGTGCAAATTTGGATTCCGGTGTCCGGTAATTTTCGAATTCATCAAAGAGTGCAGTCAGTTCTTTTTTCTGATCTTCTGGTAATAGTGAGAAGATCCGTTCTTTGGCAGCATCTTCACGTGCTTTCTGCGTCTTTAATCTTTCTGTATCGTAGGCATAAGTATCTCCGGCGTCAATTTCCACAATGTCATGGATCAGGCACATGATCATAACTTTTGCGATATCGACGGGTTCATTGGCATAATCTTTTAACAGGTATGCCATGATTGCCATATGCCAGGCATGCTCTGCATCATTTTCGCGCCTTCCGTGTCCGGAGAGGTGGGTCTGTCGTAATATATTCTTTTCTTTATCAATTTCGAGAATGAAATCAAGTTGTTGTTTTAATCTTTCCTCCATGATAATTCCTCCTTGTGCGTTCAGTACGAATAAACTATAAGATAGTATAACATAAAAGAAAGCATAATGAAAAGCAAAAACATAGAAAACATATAAAACATATTGACTTAATAGGAAAACGGTGTTAAACTCCAGTTATTAAAAGATAAAAGAGAGAAAAGCTCAGAAGGCAGGTGCAGGAAGTAATGAAACAGATATTATGCTTTGGGGATTCGAATACGTGGGGGTTAGACGGAGAGACCGGAAAGCGCTTTCCATGGGAAGAACGATGGACCGGAATCTTACAGGAAAAACTGGCGGACCGGGATATTAGAATTGTTGAGGAAGGTCTGTGTGGAAGAACGACCATATTTGAAGATCCGCTTCGCCTGGGAAGACGGGGAACAGAATTGCTTCCGACATTATTGGAGACGCACACGCCGGATGCAGTCGTGTTGATGCTTGGAACGAATGACTGCAAAACCATATTCGGAGCGTCAGCAGAAATCATCGGAAAAGGAATTGTCAGGCTACTTGAACAGATCAATCAGTATGCAGATAAGATGAAGGTTCTTGTGATATCTCCGATCTATCTGGGAGAAAAAGGTATGGCAGGATGGATATGATCAGGAATTTTCGCCAGAATCTGTAGAAGTATCAAAGAAATTAGAACCGGTATATGAAAAAGTGGCCGGAAAGTATGGCAAACGATTCATGCGGGCAGCAGATTATGCGAGTCCGTCGGAAGCAGATCAGAGCATATGGATGGACAGAGTCATAAGATTCTTGCAGATGCGATTTATAGAAAATTAGAAGCAGAGATTTTGTAGAAAAGATAAAAATCCGTTGTCAGTCAATGGCATCTCCTGTTTTACTGGATTTTCAGTAAAGGGAACATATCAGGACAAGACAACGGATTTTCTGCTATCTTTGGATGTAACTTCTGCAACGGATTTTCCGGTGATTAATTCCATTACCGTACTTTTGGCATCGATAGCGGTAAACACTCCTGCAAGAATGAAAATGGCCCCGAGATATCCCATCTCTGTGAGCTTCTCATGCAGGAAGATGAAGGAAAAAATCGCTGCAAAGATCGGTTCCAGGAGAACAGGAATCCGGTATTCTCCGGTGTTGTATATTGCTGCACAACAGTTTGTACAACGAATCCGTAAGCTGAGGACAAAAGAGCAAGTCCAAGAACGGAGATCCAGTCCAACGCGGTGCTCGGAAATATCGGGGATCCGAACACCAGCAGACCGATTATGGAATAAAGACAGGTAAAGCCCTGCTGGTAGACTCCGAGTGCAAGTGGATCTACCTGTCTGGTAAAATAGCTGTTTAATACAATATTGATTGAATAACTGAAAGCCGAAAGCATACAAAGCAGCATTCCGGGTTTGACAGCAAATATATCACCGCCGTTGATCAGTACCATTCCGATTAATACGATAATGATTCCAAGCCTGACATGATGCTCCGGAAGTCTCCGGGAAATAACTGCATGAATGACCGGAACAAGCACAACGGTGGTGCTGAGGATGAATCCACTCTGAGAAGCAGTGATCGTATTTAATCCGTAAAGGATTGGCGTAAGGTTTGTAAAAAGCAGAAAGCCGGTGATGGCACTGTAGAGTAAAAGTCTTTTATTAACTTTCAGTAACCTTTTTGAAAAATATAAGTACCAGAATCAGGAATGCGATTCCTGTACGCAGAGCCATCAGCATCAGAGGGAAAGTCCCTCAATTCCAAGTTTCATAAATATATAAGAAGTTCCCCATGCCATAGAGCAGGTTGTAAGAATCAGATTGGCTTTTTTTTTGTCGACATAATCGGCGATTCCTCCTATGTAATAGTTTTCTTGTTTTTTATTATATAGTAGAATAGAATATAAGTAAAATGATGAGAATAAGATTGCACCGCACATTTCTTATTATTCCGGGGACGATTATGCAGTAATGTCTTCGGTAGTCGGTGGTGAAAAAGAAATTTCTGTAACAAGTTTGTAAGAAAAAGGGAAAAAATCTTTGATTCGTGTATTTTTAAGTAATAAAATATGGAGAAGTGGATAGTGTATATCTATAAATAACAACATTTCAGAAAGGGAGCCTTAGAAATTGCTGGAAAAATTAAGAGAACTTGGAATCAGAGATGAGCTGATCCGTGAGATAACAGAATATAGGGAAACATATCCGGTAGAACAAGAATATGGTTCAAGAATTCCGAAACTGGAACAATTTTACTATGGAAAAGAAGTCTGGGAGCAGGCAATTACCGCAATTTTGTGTGGAGAGAATATTCTGTTGGCAGGTCCGAAAGCAACGGGAAAGAGTCTGTTTGCAGAGAATCTGGCGGGAGTATTTGCAAGACCACGGTGGGATGTGTCGTTTCATGTGAATATGGATGCAGCTTCATTGATTGGTATGGATACATTCCGTGGGGGAGAGGTATCTTTCAGACCGGGGCCGGTGTATACAGCGGCAAAAGCCGGTGGATTTGCTATATTAGATGAGATCAACGTGGCAAAAAGTGAAGCAATGGCAGTACTTCATGCGACACTGGACTTCCGGCGGACGATTGATGTTCCAGGATACGAACGTATGGAATTACATCCGGCGACAAGATTCATTGCAACGATGAACTACGGATATGCGGGTACAAAAGAACTGAATGAAGCACTGGTATCCAGATTTGTCGTAATCCAGATGCCGATGATTTCAAAGGAAAGTCTGATTAAATTAATAAGAAAGCATTATCCGGACATCAGGGAAGAAGGAGCAGGAGAACTGACATTTATGTTTCTGGAATTACATAAGAAATGTGAAAATGGAGAGATATCTTCCAAGGCTCTGGATCTGCGTGGTCTCTTAGGAGCAGTCGGTCTGATGGAAAAAGGACTTGATATATTTACGGCACTGGATATGGGAATTACCAATAAAACATTTGATACCTATGAACAGACCCTGATTCGTGATACGATCCGTACAAGAATCTCGAAGAAAACGGTGAAGAAAGATTTGTTTGTGAAGTAGCAGGAAAGTAGTGTGTTATAGCATGGCGGAAATAGAAGAACAAGAATTAAGAGAAGCAAAAAAGAGCATGCAATTTTATATGGGCGGCGGCAGAAAATTATGAACTTGAACCACTTTTCCTTGCATTTGCATCGAACGGAACGGCAGATATGTATCTGAATCTAATTATCGGTCTGACTTACAAATGGTACGATCAGGAGAAAATAGATGATTTTTTTAATCAGCTGGGAGGAAAAAGACCGGGAACTGTATGAAGGTCTTCTTTGGATCGGACTTGAGAATGCATTGTACCAAAAAAAGAAAGAAAAATAAGATCAGTAATGGAAGAACTGCGAAGGGAGTATGCGCTGGATAATCTGAACCGTTACAGGAATTATAAAGAATATGCAAGGATAGAACAAATCCGGAATGCACATTGCAGAGAAATTTTGGGACAGCCATCCGAACTAACTACAGAAGAGGAAGAACTTTTGCATGCATTTTTACTATACGGAAGAGATGACAACGGATGAGATTCTGGAACAGACACGAGAGAATCTGTGGAAATATTTTTTCTTATCGTCCATCAAAAGCTGCGAAAAAAAAAGGTGTTTACTTTCTTCAGAAAGTTGCCGGAGCATTCCATTCTGTTGGAAAAGTGAGTGCCACATATGTACGGGCGAAGCATTATGAAGATAAAGACGTCGGCAGTGAGGAAAAAACAGGAGTTATAGAGCGGTCAAAGCATTATCTGGTGCAGTTCTCATTAAAAAATGATCCGGGGAGGCAAGAATATATGTAGAAGCCTGCTTTGGCAAGAATATGTACCCGCAGACTGAGCAGGAAAGAATAGAGCGGGAGATATGTGTGGATAAACATAAGAATTGTCATGTACTCTTTACAAGAAGAAGATCAGGATGGAAAGAAAAGCAGAAGAGCGAAACAAAATTAAAAAGAACTTTCGGAAATAGAAAGAAAACGAGAACGACAGGAAAGCCTTGAATTTCAAAAAAGAATCTGCCCAGCAATATGAGAAAAAATAAACAGTATTATGAGAAGAATCGTGCGATATACAGAAACAGTATAAGAAAACTTACAGAGAAATTACGCATCTGTCTGGAGACACAGGACGAGACATTTCCAGAAATGGCAACGCACGGGAAAATCAATCCGAGAGAAGTATGGAAAGCAGTTTATCTGGATAATCCAAAGAGTATTCGAACGGAAAGAAGAAGTGGAGATTCCGGGATTTTCAGTCGATATGCTGATCGATGCATCGTCTTCCAGAAAGCAGATGCAGGAACAGATTGCGGCGCAGGCATATGTCCTGGCAGAAAGTCTGGAAGAGTGTGGAATACCGGCACAGATATATTCCTATTGCAGTATCCGGGGCTTTACGGTGATGCGGATCTTTAAAGATTATGAAGAAGAAAAGGTTGGAAATGAATTATTCGGATATGTTGCGGCAGGAAATAACCGGGACGGACTGGCTCTGCGTGCAGCAGGATATTTGATGGAAGTAAGTAAGAAAGCAAAAAAGAATTTTACTTGTACTGACGGATGCAAACCCTATGGACGACCAGAATATCGGTGAGGGAGCTTTTTATACGAACAAGGAATATACTGACCAGCCGGCAATAGAGGACAGCAAGGGAAGTTCAGAGGTTAAAGCAAAAAGGAATCCAGGTCATAGGAATCTTCATGGGAAGTGCAAAATCCAGAGAGGCAGCAAGAGAGATATTCGACCGAGAACTGGTACAGATTCAGAATATTAATGATTTTGCCGGGGCAGTGGGGCGAGTGCTGGGAGAAGTGATGACGCCATAGGGGACGTGAAAAAGTGGCTTTTTCAGTGTCCCCTATGGCTTACAAAGCACATATATTAATAACAAAAAGCATCTGGAGTTAATGTATGACCAGTCAGAAACTAGAAAATCTTTTAAATCTTGCACTGAATTCCGCGGAAGATGAGCGGGAAAAATCCTTGAATTTAAATGTTGGATATGATCCGCTTGAACGGGAATGGGATCTGATCATCAAATATTCCGTAAATCTGGACCGAGTCAGGAAGATAGCATCCAAAGTAACAGAACTTCAAAATGAATATGCAGTCATCCGAATTGCAGAATCCAGAATCGACATCTTATCGGAAATTCCGGAAGTTGAATATGTAGAAAAACCAAAACGGCTGTTCTTTCAGGCAGCAGAAGGAAGGCGTGTGTCTTGTATCAATGCGGTACAGGATACACGCCTTTCTCTGTATGGACAGGGAATATTGGTTGCAATCATAGATTCGGGAATCGATTATGCGAATATAGATTTTCGAAATGCGGACGGAAGCACGAGGATTCGGTATCTGTGGGATCAGTCTCTGAATCCGGCAGATGGGGAAACAGCACCGGTTGGATACAGCATCGGTGTGGAGTATACGAAAGGACAAATAGATGAAGCATTAAATGCACAAACTGTATCAGAACAGAGAAGGCTTGTGAGAAGCCAGGACATTTCCGGACACGGTACGGCAGTGGCGGGAGTAGCAGCAGGAAATGGAAGCAACAGTGGAGGACGTTATGCCGGAGTTGCCATGCAGAGTGAATTGATCGTTGTAAAACTTGGTAATCCCATACAGGAAGGATTCCCAAGAACGACAGAGCTAATGATGGGGATCGATTATATAATAAGAAAGGCACTGGAGCTTCGGATGCCTGTAGCTGTGAATATCAGTTTTGGGAAATACATACGGCGGACATGACGGGACGACACTTCTGGAGCGGTATATCGATGATGTGTCAAATATATGGAAGAGTGTATTTTGCATCGGAACCGGAAATGAAGCGGCAAGTGCCGGGCATACTTCCGGTAGAATTATTTCAGAAGGAGAAGAGACAATCCAGCTTGCAATTCAGAGCAGACAGTCATCGATCAGTATCCAGATATGGAAAGAATATACAGATCAAATAGAGATTTCGATCATCAATCCATCGGGAGTGCGGGTCGGACCGGTACCGGAGATATTGGGACCACATCGCTTCCGAATTGGTCAGACAGAAATATTGCTTTATTATGGGGTACCAAGTTCTTACAGCATTTCCCAGGAAATCTATATAGATCTGCTTCCGGTAGAAAGTTATCTGACAGAAGGAATATGGAGAATTGTTCTAAGTGCCGGGAAGATTGTGACAGGACAATATGAAATGTGGCTTCCAAGCGACAATGTATTGAATCGTGGAACAGGATTCTTGTTTCCAACAGATGCTACGACGCTCACAATTCCATCTTCTGCCAGCCGTGCAATATCCGTAGGAGCATATGACGCAAGGACATTTGCATATGCGGATTTTTCGGGAAGAGGATTTACCAGACTTACAAATATGGTGAAACCGGATCTTGTGGCACCGGGAGTGGAAGTTATGACAACAACAGTGGGCGGAGGATATGCGGCATTTACAGGAACATCCTTTGCCACGCCATTTGTGACAGGAAGTGCAGCGCTTTTGATGGAATGGGGGATTGTGAGAGGAAACGATCCATATCTATATGGGGAAAAGGTGAAGGCGTATCTGAGACGTGGAGCGAAAAAAGTACCGGGATTTGACGAGTATCCGAATGAGGAAGTGGGGTATGGGGCCTTATGTACAGCACAAAGTATCCCAAAAATATGAAAACGGCTGATCTGAAAAAGTAAATTTCAGTGCCCGAGTAATAAGGATAAAAGGTACATTTTTTTAGTGGGATAATGTTTCCAAAAGTGCTAAAATAAAATCATCATACATAAAGCGAGGCGTAAAACAATGAAAAAAAAATCAAGTGGGGCGTTATAGGAACTGCCGGAATTGCCAGAAGTTGTACCATTCCGGGAATGATACAGGCATACAACTGCGAATTATATGCAATTGCCGGAAGAAGCATAGACAAAGCTGAACAATTTAAAGAAAAATTCAGATTTGAAAAAAGCCTATGGAAGTTATAAAGAATTGTTGGATGATCCGGAAGTGGAAGCGGTATATATTGCGCTGCCAAACACTTTACATTATGAGTGGGCCGTGAAAGCTATGAAAAGCGGCAAACATGTACTGTGCGAAAAGCCGCTTGCACCGTGTGAAAAGCAGGTAAAAGAATTATTTGACACGGCAAAAGAGAATCATGTATATCTTATGGAAGCTTTTGCGTATCAGCACAGTCCATATATCACTGCAATTAAGAAAGAGATAGAAGATGGAACGATAGGAGAAGTTTGTTATATAGATTCCGCATTTATCACATCGGATTATAATAAGGAAAATATCCGGATGAGACGGGAGACTCTTGGAGGGTGTACATACGATCTTGGAGTATACAACACAAGCCTGACGTTAGGACTTCTGAATGAAGAACCAGAAAAAGTCGAGGCTTCCGCAATCTTTTCGGAAGAAAAGATCGATAAGCTGACTTCTGTAGTCATGGAATTCGCAGATGGAAAGAAAGCAGCATTTACCTGTGGCATGACACTTGCAACGGATCAGGACAGGAGACTGGACCGTCTGGAGATAGATGGAACGAAGGGGAAGCATTACTGGAACCAAATTTTCATTCAATGGTGATGGAGAATTAAGCTATATGATTCGTACGGCTGAGGGGCAGGAAGAAGTAAAGACGGTAGAAGTTCCACAGAATTATCGCCTGGAGGTAGAACAATTCGGCAGATGCATCGATGAAAATGAGATTCCGGCGGTTACGGAAGAATTTTCGCTGAAAAATGCGAGACTTGTTGAGAAGATTCTGGAGGAAATCGGATATTAAGATGAAAAAGAATGAAAAAATCAGGACGCCGTTAGGAATCATTTCTGTTTTCAAGAATGAAATACCTGAAAGATATCATTGTGTAGTGGAACCGGAGATTTTACGTATCAGTGAGACGCATATAAGGATTCTGACAATAGATCAGGCCGTATCCTGGGGAGAAGAAGTGTATTCACCAAGACTTCATCAGAACTGTATGAATCCTGAAAATATTACACTATATCCACTGGAGATTGAGTGGAATGGGGATAAAGTTACGGTTTCAGATCATTATGGGATGAAAAAGTGGATAACCGGGGAAAAGTTACCGGAAATTCAAGACTGGAATTTAAAACTGAAAAAAATAAGATGTAATCCCTGCAGAAACTGTGGAAGATGTTAGAAAGCGAAAGAAAAGAGGAAAAATATGAATTATTCAGAATGTATAGAAAATGCAAGAACACGTATTGGAAATTATTGTAAGGCCTGTCCGGAGTGTAATGGACGCGCCTGCAAGAATCAGATGCCTGGACCTGGGGCAAAGGGAATCGGAGATACAGCTATCCGTAATTATGATAAATGGAAAGAAATCCGTGTTCAGATGGACACAATTGCAGAAAACAAACCGGTGGATACATCCCTGGAGCTCTTCGGAAAGAAGTTTTTATATCCATTTTTTGCAGGACCGGTTGGTGCAGTGGGATTACATTACGGCGACTGCCTGATGATGTGAGATATAATGATATTCTTGTGTCAGCATGTGCAAAATACGGGATTGCCGCATTTACAGGAGATGGTCTCGACAGTAATGTGATGGTTGCTGCGACAAAAGCAATCGGGAAAACAGACGGAATCGGAATCCCGACTGTGAAACCATGGAACATAGATACCGTTGCGGAAAAGATGAAGATGGTTCAGGAATCAAAGGCATTTGCAGTGGCAATGGATGTCGATGCAGCAGGACTTCCGTTTCTTAAGAACATGGAGCCGCCGGCAGGAAGTAAGACAGTGGAGGAACTTGGAGAGATCGCAAAGATTGCAGGAATACCATTTATTGTAAAAGGTGTTATGACAGTCAGAGGAGCCCTGAAGGCAAAAGAGGCCGGGGCATCTGCAATTGTAGTATCGAATCATGGAGGACGTGTGCTGGATCAGTGCCCGGCGACAGCAGAGGTGCTGGAAGAGATCGCCAGGGCAGTAGGGGATTCCATGAGGATATTTGTAGATGGCGGAATCCGGAGTGGTGTAGACGTATTCAAGGCCCTGGCACTCAGGAGCAGATGCAGTCATCATTGCAAGACCATTTGTGACTGCCGTTTATGGAGGTGCGGAAGAAGGCGTAAAGTCTTATATAGATAAGATTGGAACAGAGCTGGAAGACACGATGAAAATGTGCGGGGTAACGAGTCTCAAAGAGATCACCAGAGCGTCTGTCTGGATGAAATAATTACCAGATTCCCATGATATGCTGCATTCCCAGACTCACGATGGTAATTCCGATCCAACAGCATCCACCGAGCATAAGTGGTTTTCCGCCGGATTTAATCAATTTCACAACATTGCTGTTAAGTCCGATCGCAGCCATAGCCATAATGATAAAGAATTTCGACAATTCTTTTTAACGGAGCAAATACGTCTGCACTGACACCCATAGTCATACATACAGTTGTGATCACAGCTGCAATGATGAAGTATAAGATGAACATAGGAAATGCTCTTTTTAAGCTGAATTTGTTTGATGCTGAGTCAGCATTTCCAGATTTTGCAGCAGATTTTGCACGGATCAGGGACAATACCAGTGTGATCGGAATAATTGCCAGTGTACGTGTAAGCTTTACGGTCACGGCTGTATTCAGTGTTTCACTTCCGAGATTCCACATACTGTCCCAGGTAGAGGCAGCAGCGGTGACAGAAGAAGTATCATTAATAGCGGTTCCGGCAAATAATCCGAAAGGAGCTTCCACTTGTAGTGTCAAAGCCAAGTGTACTTCCAAGTACAGGGAAAAGTACGGCAGCGATAACATTAAAGAAGAAGATTACAGAGATTGCCTGTGCAACTTCAGTATCATCTGCATCGATGACCGGTGCAGTGGCAGCGATCGCAGATCCTCCGCAGATGGATGAGCCGACCCCTACGAGAATCGAAGTATTCGATGGGACATTCATGATCTTGCGGAGAACCCACGCAATGATCAGAGAAGTACTTATTGTACATACGATGATCGGAAGGGGATTGCTTTCCAGTCTGTAGAATAACACCAAGATTCATTCCAAATCCAAGCAGTACAACAGCTGTCTGTAAAATAATTTTAGAAGTCCATTTGATACCTGATTCGGCTTTTCCTTTATTGGTCCATACTAGTGTAATCAGCATTCCGGCCAGGATCGCGATGACAGGTCCGCCGATAACCGGGAAAGCCTTTCCAAGAAGCCATGATGGAATCGCAATCACAAAACAAACCAGTATACCGTTTAGGTTTTTTGTTAAAAAAATTCATGTTTTTTCCTCTTTCTCATTCTTTTATTGGTTCATACGGGTTTCCACTAGAGATTATAACACTGGATAACAATAATAAATAATTATATAATATTATCGAATGATAATAAAAAAATTATTAAAAAATCAAATTGACAATGAAAGGAAAAAAGATTATGCTGGATTTTAGAACAGATACATTCCTTGCAGTATGTGATACAATGAATTTCACAGAGGCAGCAAGAAGGTTACATATTACACAACCGGCAGTTTCGCAACATATTCGTTTCTTTGAAAAGGAATACGATGTCAAATTGTTTTCTTATTGTAATAAACAGTTGTATCTGACTCAGGCAGGAGAGATACTTAGAAAACGGCTGATGACAATGAAAAATGATCAGCTGGCAATTATGAATGAGATAAGAAATGAATCCCATAAGATGGAATCACTTTCCATAGGAGTTACGATGACGATTGGAGAATATGCAATTGTAGATAAAATAGCAGATTTCCTGATCAGCCATCCGGAGATAAACCTGCATATACATTATGGAAATACAACGCAGCTGTTGACATTGCTTGATGAAGGAAGGATTAATCTTGCGCTTGTAGAGGGCAATTATCCGAAGGAAAATTATGAACATAAAAATTACAGTACGGAAGAGTATATAGCAGTTTGTGCCAGAGATCACACATTCAAAGAAAAATTTCCAGAAACAATGCAGGAACTGGTGAAGGAGCGCCTGCTTGTACGTGAACCGGGATCCGGGACAAGAAATATTTTAGAGGAGTTACTTCTTGCAAGAGGAATGGGGATAAAAGATTTTCTCCATTATACAGAAGTGGAAAATATGCATACAATTATCGGGCTTTTAAAAAGAGATTGTGGAATTTCATTTATGTATAAGATTGCAGTAGCGGATGAACTTAAGAATGGAACATTGAAAGAAATCAGACTTTCAGATTTTAAAATGCAGCATGCTTTTGACTTTATCTGGGAAAAGGGCAGTATTTATACAGAAAAATATATTGGAATATGTGAGGAACTTCTGAAAAAAAGAGAATATCATATATTGATTAGTTGTACTTATCGATAATGAAAGAAAGTATAAATCAGGAAGGATGGGAATCATATGATGACAAGAGAAGAAGCATTAGCATACGGAATGTCTTTTGACAATGTATATGAAGAAAAGCCATTCCGTGATCCAAACTGGCAGCTGGTGCGGATCAAAGGAAGTAAAAAACATTTCTGTGGATCTATGAACGGGAAGGCTATATCAATCTGAATGTCAAAGTGAATCCGGAGTGGAGAGACTTCTGGCGCTCGACGTATGAGTCAGTGACGGCCGGGTATCATCTGAATAAAGAACACTGGAATACGATCATTCTGGATGGGACCATTCCGGAAGAAGAGATCAAAAGAATGATCGCAGAAAGCTATGATCTGGTTACGGACAGTCCGACAAAGAGAATTTATGAAGCAGTGAAGCGTATTCCAAAAGGGCATGTGGCAACTTATGGGAAGATCGCAGAGATGGCGGGAGACCCCAGAATGGCAAGAGCCGTGGGCAATGCACTGCATAAGAATCCGGATCCAGAACATATTCCATGCTTCCGTGTGGTCAATGCGAAAGGAGAACTGGCCGGGGCATTTGCGTTTGGTGGAGAGGATGTGCAGGCAGAACTTCTTCGGGCGGATGGAGTTGAAGTGATAAACGGCCGGGTAAATCTAGAAAAATACGGAATAAAAGCTGCCAGTGGCAGACTTCCAGAGATTTGAACGCCATGTAGGATAGACCAGAGGGAGAGTGGGAAAATAACTTTTTCTATATTCCAGGTGGAATAGTATGAAGCGAAGAAACCGGGAGACGATACATTGTACTGTCACCTTGTGGATTCGGAGCTGCAGGTAAAATAAAAAAAAAAAGAAGATAAAAATGAAACAGATTGCAAAGAAAATAACAGAATATGTAAAGAAAAGTAAAAGAGCAAAAGCTATATGGAGTATTTGGTCTGATATATTTGATTGCAGTCATATTTGTCATGAATGACGCATGGTTGTATCAGACACCAATTGCAAAGCTGACAAAAGTAGAGACAAGCGTGGCAGGGAGAAAGCAAAAAGTACCCGTGGAACACAAGAAATCAAATATAAGCAAAAGATCCGGGGGTGATATTAAATGGAACGAATAAAGGGAAAATCGTTGATTTTTCTAATGAATATACCTATACAGGAATGTTAAAGCAGAAATATCACAAAGGGGATAAGGTATTGCTAAATGGGTCTGAAAATAATGTGGGATCTAGTATACAGTGTGTAAAAAAGAGATACGGAACTTATTATTTTGCTTGGTCTTTTAATATTGGTATTGATGATGATTGCGGGAAAGAAAGGCTTGCTTACAATTGTGACAGTGGGAATCAATATTGTGATATTTACAGCAGGATTCCTAAAAAGCGGTGATGATGCGGATGTTGTAGCAATCTGTAATAAAATGGTAATCTTTTTTTGCAATTGCTACATTGATCGGATTAAATGGAATTCATAGGAAAACATGGGCGGCATTATTGTCAACTATATGTGTATTGGCAATGATCATGGGAATATTTGATGTGGTGATCAGTCATAGTGCTGAATTGGATTATTCTACTATGGAATATTTGGGGAGCATTGATAATCCGGATGAGATTTTTCATGCAGAGATTTTGCTATCAGGACTTGGAGCAATCATGGATGTTGCAGTGGCAATTGCTGTCGCATTGAGTGAAATTGTTACGAAGCGGCCAGAAGTTACATTTCGGGAGTTATTCCGGTCCGGAAGAGAGATAGGATATGATATTATGGGAACGATGATCAATGTATTATTGTTCGTGTTTGGCTGTGGCTTGATTCCGATGTGCGTGATCAGGATGAATAACAGTGTGCGGTTCGTTACAATTATTAAACTTCATATTCCGTGTGAATTATGCAGATTCTTCATAGAGAGTATTGGAATTGTACTGGCAATACCAGTATCTATACTGATCACATCTGTGATGATGAAATTAACGATAAGGAAGGTGAAGAAGACATGTTGATGATACTGGGATTGATTCTGTTATTTTTGATCATGATTATTGGCGGGGACAGAGGCGTGATATCATTGATAGCACTGGTTGGAAATATGTTGCTGCTTAGCCTGGCTATCTGGCTGATGGCAGCAGGAGCACCGGTACTTCTGGTTACGATCGGAATGGGAATCATCATTTCATGTGTAACATTATTTTATCAAAATGGTACCAATGAAAAGACGAAGAGTGCATTTGCAGCAGTATTGATTACAATGACGGTCCTGTTTTTCTTTATCTATATGGTGGTGTGGAGAAGTGAGGCAGGAGGCCTGAATGAAATCCAGGCTGCGGAAGATGATGTATTATATTATAATATGAATCTGGATATTAATATGAGAAATGTTGCGACAGCCGTGATCATACTCAGCACGTTAGGTGCTGTGTTAGATATGGCACTTACGGTTACCACTTCCGTTTACGAGGTCAGTATTCACAAACCGGAGATGAAACTGACAGAACTTGTAGAAAGTGGAATGCAGATCGGAAGAGAAGTAATCAGGACAACAGTGAATACATTGCTATTTGCGTATCTTGGAGAATCACTATTATTATTTTCTTATCTGAAGATGCAGGATTATACACTGGAAACATTATTAAATTCGAAAATATTGTTCCAGAATTGTGTATCAATGATATTTGGTGCGATCGCCTGTGTAGTGGTGATGCCGGTTGCGGCTGTATTGGTTGGCAGGCATTTGCCCGGGTATAATCATTAACTGATTATATCCGGAGCATTATTTTTGGCAGAGAAAATACCATCTTTATAGGTAAAGTCACAGGCACCGCCGTTTTTGTCGGTAATGTGGCGGACAGATTCGATTCCTATGCCGTTTCCAGAGCGTTTGGAGGATTGGAAAATATTGTTTTTTTGCCGTATTTTGCCATCAGAAAGTGTTTTCCACATGAATCAGAAGGAGATGATTATGGTGGGGATAAACTTCCACATTGATCTTTCTGCGGGCGGGCGCTGTTTTCACACTTGCTTGGATGGCATTTTCCAGCAGATTGGAAAAATACAAGGCACAGATTGATCTCATCTATGGAAAGATCAGCAGGCAGGGAAACCACTGCATGAAAAGGAAGGTTTTCTTTTTCTGCAATGGTGGAATAATGCCCGAAAACACTGTCAACAGCCTGATTTTCACAGAAATGCAGGTTACAGTCAGAGATTTTGCCGGTTGCAGCAGAGAGATATTCTTTAATTTTTTCTATGTCACCCTGTTCTGCCAGAGTGGACAGCCGGACAAAATGATGGCGGATATCGTGACGCGCCTGTCTTGCTTCTTCAATGGCCGTGCAGAGATTCTCGTATCTTTCCTGTTGAAGGGAAAGAAGATGGTTCTCATGCTGAAGTCTGGCATTTCTGTTCAGGCTGACTGCCAGCATAAGAAACAGGGCATAAAACAGAAGCAGGATTATGAGCAGTACAAGACTGAAAACAATATAACACTGCAGGACTCGCCCGGTATATAAAGTACCGCGGTGTTTGGGAATCATAAAAAGATTCACTCCGATGAAGATTACCGGAAGAATCCAGAATACATACCAGGTCTGGGCAAGGTTCTCGTCTGTGACCATTGTCTGTACACGGTGGTGGGCAGGATACCAGGCTGCCAGAACAAACAGCAGGCAGATGACATTATAGAAAATTCCGGCACCAGTGTGCAACCATAGTTCGTTTTCTGTAATATGCAGGTCAGCAGTCATAAGTGCATTGACTGTCCGGGACAGACTTTTGACACATGTAAAAATTGCGAAGATTGCAAGAAAAATACTGACAGATTTCCAGACAGAGATTTTCAGTGTTTTGTGGTAAATGAGCATAATGACAGGTAACAGAGGAAACAGGAACCATCTGGTGGGAAAGTGGAGGGCACAGCAAACTGCTCCTCCGAAAATACAGATTCCCAGAAGAAGGGGAAGAAGCCATGCTGTCAGCTTAAGCGGTGTCTGCCTTCAGATAGTTCTTTACAGGTAGATATGCCAGCAGTATGCCGGGAATGATTACGAAAAGTTCAAGTACAGGGCGAAGTATGTCAGTCATTTCAGGACCTCCCTTGGAACAGAAATTCCATAAATGTCTGTCTGGCGTTTTTCAGCAGCTTCCGGCTGACAGAGACATTGCTTCCGTTATCAAGGCGAAAGCCTGTTCCGTCAAAATCAACGGCATGCTCCAGATTGATCACAACGCCCCGGTTACACTGATAGAAACGTGCGTCCATTTTCAGGGAGGTTATGAAGGAATCAAAGGACTGGCGGGTGGCCAGTTCCCTTTCACCGGAAGTGTGAATGTGGATCATATGGGAAAAATGTTCCGCATAGATTATTTCACGGAAAGGGAATCTGAATATTACTTCCGTCTACTTTTGCATCTATGTATTTCCCGGAATCCGGGATGCGGGAAAGGATTTCATCTGCCAGTGCGGAAATATCATTTTCACTGTAGGGCTTTACAAGATAGTGCAGAGCCCGGACCTGGAATCCCTCTAATGCATGGTCGGTAGAAGTTGTTGTAAAGATCAGCAGACAGTCAGTATCTGATCTGCGAAGTTCTTTTGCTGTATCAATCCCGTTAGAACCATTCATATAAATATCCAGAAATACTACAGTGAAAGGGCATTCTTTCGCTGAAGTGAGGAAAAGTTTCTCCATTTTCATATTCAAATATATCTGTATGGACATTGCGCCTGGAAAACTGAGAGTCCAGTCTGTTGTGAAGCAGTGTCCGTTCTTCTGAAATATCATCAACAATTGCAATTCTCATAGTAAATCTTCCTTTTATATGTTTATAAAATTCCGCCTGCGGAGACTTTTTCATCTGTGTAATCTATAGCCGCAGACAGGCAAGAGGAGTAGTTATTTCGAATATGCTCTGGTAACAGTATATCACAAAACAATACCATAGATTTACAATTCGTGTCATTTTCTGTCGTTTCGTGACAGAATTATTGAAAAAATTTCTGACTTTTTTATAATGAGGATAACAAATGAAACTACCTTAAATGGAAAGGGAGGGGAGTGGTGTCGTGTATTGTATTGCCATATTAACTGATCAGGAACAGGAAGGACAAAAAAGTGCGGAATATATCAGGAATTACTGTACAGAGAAGCATGTCTTTCCACTGATTGAAATTTATCAGAAGCAGGAACAATTTTTTTGCACAGACATTGAAAACAGTACCGGCAGTGGTGTTTCTTGCATTGCCAGGTGTGTCTGGGCTGAATGCGGCAGAACATCTCCGTTCCCTGTATCCGAAATGTGGGATTATCTGGTGCAGTGATCTTGATTTTTCGCTTCATGCGTTCAGAATGCGGATAGAATATTTTTTTTATGAAACCTGTGGAAGAGCAGAAAATAAAAGAAGGACTCTCCATCTGGTTTGAATGTAAAAAGGAGGGGGCTATGAAAGAAAAGAAAGTAATTGATTATACCAGAACCTATCGAAGAATTGAGATAGATAAAAAGAAATGTATTCTGTATATTGTCATACTGATTCTGCTTGGTTTTCTGCTTATGTGGACGCAGATCGATGATCTGACCAGGGTGATCTGTAAGATATGTGCCGGTGTTTTAAAGAAATATGAACCGCATATGTATGTTGGAATCCGTTCAGAAACGTATCCTCTGTTTGGAAAAAATCAGCTATCTCAGTGCAGAAACCGTATATCCGGGAATACAGATAAGCCTTATAAATGCAGGAATTTCTCTTGGGTAATCATTCTGCTGGTGTGCTTCCATGGAAGGGGTCGCCCTCTTGCTATATATCTGATTCTGTGCAGTGCAATTCATCTGATAAACAGTCTATGGTTTGTGTTTGGAGAAAATATTTTCCATATACTTTAACCGTTTATTCAAAATTATATATGCTTCAGGAAATTGGCATATGGGTGATGTTTTTTGTCATGACAATTATGGTCACCGGAATTATAGGAGACCGGGGAGTGATCTATAAGCTTTTGACGCTTCTTGCAATCATGTTGTATTCCATTGTATTTGGAACTGTTCGCTATGTGATTTTTATCTGGCTGCTGTACAGATTCTCTGTGATCTATATGGCGTTCTTCTACTTTATAATAGGTCCTATGTTTGACTTTTTATATCTGGTTATGATTTATGCAGTGTTTGTCAACCGCATGATCGGTGTTTACGATTCAAGGAAGGGAAGGGAGGTATGGAAATGGTCGTAGCTATTATGAAAGGTTATACTATTTTTGTTATTATTCTGATGCTTCTGTACATAGCCAGACATTTTTATTTTACAATTGTAAGACTTCTGGGCAGGCAGCGTCTCTATTACAATGATATTCTTACAGACAGGATGAAAAGTATTTCCGTACTGATTCCTATGCATAATGAGGAGCAGGTGCTTTCCAACGTGCTGGATTCTCTGCTGCAATGTGAGTATGACAGGGACAGACTTGAAATTATTCCGATTAATGATAATTCTACAGACCGCACAAGGGAAATGCTGGATGAATATCACAGAAAGTATGAGTTTATACGCCCCCTTCACAGAGACTGTCCGGACAGAGGAAAACCGGTAGGTCTGAATGATGCAATGAAGCTGGCAAAAGGGGAGATCATCATTGTATTTGATGCGGATTACAGACCTGCCAGAAACATGCTGAAACAGATTGCGCTGGGATTTGAGGATCCGCAGGTAGGTGCAGTTATGGGGCGGGTGATACCGTACAATACCAACACAAATATGCTGACCAGACTTATTAATCTGGAACGGTCCGGAGGATATCAGGTAGATCAGCAGGCACGATATAACCTGAAAACAATTCCGCAGTATGGCGGGACAGTAGGAGGATTTCGCAAAAGATTTTCTGTTAGAAACAGGTGGCTTTAATCCAAAGGTTCTGGCAGAAGATACGGAACTTACATATCGGCTTTTACCAATGGATGGAAGGTTGTATACGCCAACTCGGCGGAATGTTATGAAGAGTCTCCGGAAAGCTGGAATGTGAGAGGCAGACAGATCAGACGCTGGTCAAGAGGGCATAATGAAGTATTGTTCCGCTATCTGATCCCTACGATCACAACTCCTTATATGGGGCTGTTTCAGAAGATAGATGGCTTGTTTCTGCTTTTTATCTATGCGGTACCGGTATTTCTGCTGTTGGGATGGGTAGTTTCCCTTGGATTATTTTTCCTGGGTGAAATGCAGATATTCAGTGGCTGGTGGGTTATATTGTTTTTGGGAATTTATAATTCCCTTGGAAATTTTGCACCATTTTTTGAGATAGGTACCTCGCTTATCATAGACGGACTTCCAGGAGAGGCATTGCTTCTGCCTCTTATGATGTTTAACTTTTTCTTCTATATGTGAATATCTCTCTGGGATTCTGGGATGCAGTGGTAGATACTGTTACCGGAAGAGGTGTGAAATGGGATAAAACAGTGCGTTTTACTGTGCAGAAAACGGAAAAGGAGGCTGAAAAATGAAAGTATGGATATTGATTTTTAGTCTGTATGTTCTCTATGCCTCTGTTAGTCGCCCTAGTGCATTTCAGGATGAGAAAAGGAGAGATCCTGAAAATAAAGCAGGATTATGTGAAAAATGCCAGATATTTTGGAAGAAGCTTTTCATCTCTGGTGGAAAAAAGCCCTTCCGGAAATGAAGAATGGTATGATCATGCTTTCAAGACAGGAAAAGGTGTTGGAGATAGATGGAAACCAGGAGTTCGTGCAGCCTGAGATTGAAGATCTGGTCATTGCCAGAAATACCATCTTCTGTCCACAGCAAGAGGATTTACATTTCCAAAAAAGAAATCTACAGTGAAAAGGATGCGTTGTTTGTGAAAGAGAACATACGACTCCGGGCTGTATACAGCAAAAAAGACTGCTTTTCGGAAATAAGATCCGGCTTCTCAGATGGGCGGACGCAGAACATACAGTTGCAGTTTATGATGAATGTGATCTGGGAGAAAGAGTATCAAGCGGAGAACAGCTTGTGATAGGCTTTGATAATATTTTTCATAGTCTGTATGCACCTGTGATCCGTCTGGGACAGCGTCCAGAGGAACCCGACCGGTTTATGGATGAATGTGATCCCAGAATATTTCGTATGCCGGTAATGAACAGTCATGAATATAACAGGCATTACATAGATGATGATATGGTTACGGAAAGCGGGACAGTTCCTTATACGATTATTTCCCGTGGGGATATAAAGGTGATAGAGGACATTATCCTGCAGGGGATATCCACAGTGATGGGGCTGTGAGAATCATGGAAAATGCATCGGTGCTTGGAAATATTTTTTGCGGAGAATGATATACTGCTGGAAAAAAAATGCAACAGTGCTTGGAAACATTTTTACACAGGCAACATTATATTTGAAGAAGGCGCCAGTGTAGGTCAGCCGGGTAAGATTACTTCAGTTGTTGCCCGCGGAACAATAACATTTTTATGGCGGTAATTATGTTTATGGATATGTGGTTTCAGAGGGTGGTGGAAAAATTCTGAAATCGGACAGAGAGGTATTGGGAGAGTATTGTTTTCCAGGAGAACCTGTTCATGAAGAAAAAGATTACTTTCCGGGATCTGTCGGAATATGAAAATGTTGATTTTCAGGGATTTCGAGGAGATATATATGTAAAGAAGCGATTATTCCTGAAGGTGCATCAGTCATTCCGAAGAGTCAGTTTTTGAATGCAGAAGTCTTGAAAAGGTGTATCTGCCGGAGAGCGTTTCTGTTATTGGGGACTATGCATTTGCTGACTGTCATGTGCTGAAAATAAATGGGAAAGCATAATTAAAACCAGCTTTCGCTGAAATCGGTAGGGAATTCATTCAATCAATCTGTTTTTTTGAAAACTGTTATGCATTATTAGCATAAGTACAGCATCAGTAATCTACCTTCAAAGTTTGTTTATCTTTTTACGATTCGTTTTGACAAATCCAAATGGTACAAATACTTTTTGGTGTCCATCTGCAAATAGTGGCATAAGCAGATGCACTGCCAAACTATTATAACCTAAATAAAGAAGTTTATAATCTTCCTGGTAAATTGTGGTGGAAACTCCCATCATCTTTTTAGTTGATATTGCATGATGCTTTGTAAAACCTAGGAAACGACGATTCAATTCATCATATAAAAAACTACCAAACGTTTTATCAGAATAAATCACGTGCTCGCTTGGTTTACACTTTATATCCACGCCATTCTCCATTACCACCTACAGGCAAAACCATATTTGCCAACACTAGCAAAGACCTTGTGTTTTGATTGGTAATATAACAAATTCCTGCAGTAGAAAAGTAAGCAATAGAAAAACCATTAGGACCAAGATAAAGAGGTTTGTCATTTTGCAGGTCGTTCACCATAATACATATCTTCATGAGTCAAAATCGTATTCCAATTATTCAAATTGAATATTTTTATATCATTTTCTCCGTCAAACCGACAAGGCTCTCGGCCATAAATATTCATCAGGATTTTCCGGATCAAGATGACAGTAAGAAAACATTAATCCCATACTTTTTAGGGTTTGCCATTCATCGCATTCCCTAATGATTTTGTAATAAGATTTTCTAAAACCTTATCAGGTGTATGCAAATCCACTTCTGTAAGTCCAAAATCTTCAGTTTCTTTCAATACATAAATCCTAAAGAAAATTCTGTTTACAATCAACTGTGTATTATAAAATACCGAATATTCTGTTTCCAGAATCGGTAGCTTTTAACGTGATTTCATAATTACCATTCGATAAAAGGCAGGATAAACTAATGTTTTTTTTCTTTCCCTATTGGCATCCCATTTTATTTCGATATACTGAAGTTCCTACATAAGCCTCATTTTAATCATCCATAAATATTCAAATTAG